>ERZ650312.1954-NODE-1954-length-11491-cov-3.712749_pt1 | contig 11491 bp, 11 predicted proteins | sample MGYA00376248_ERZ650312 | MGnify/ENA primary metagenome ERZ650312 (study PRJEB26733, sample SAMN07839316) | wastewater metagenome | biome: urban; feature: wastewater treatment plant; material: waste water | place: USA: North Carolina | collected 2016-07-28 ... | reverse complement strand
GAAGATCACCATACAGTTCGAGCGTTTGGCATTACCTGTGATTTTACGCAAGGCTTGGCTCATTAAGCGTGCTTGTAAGCCCATGTGGCTATCGCCCATTTCGCCTTCAATTTCAGCCTTTGGTGTCAGGGCAGCAACCGAGTCAACGACAATCATGTCGACCGCGCCAGAACGTACTAACATATCGGTAATCTCAAGCGCTTGCTCGCCATTATCCGGTTGGGTAACCAGTAGGTTATCGACATCGACCCCCAGTTTTTTGGCATATACAGGGTCAAGGGCGTGTTCGGCATCGATAAAGGCACACGTACCGCCTTGTTTTTGGCATTGGGCGATGGTCTGTAAGGTTAGGGTAGTTTTACCTGAACTTTCTGGGCCATAAATCTCAACGATACGTCCCTTTGGTAGGCCACCAATACCCAAAGCAATGTCCAAACCAAGTGAGCCAGTCGATACCACGTCCACATGCTGACGCGCTGAATCATCACCCAAACGCATAATGGTGTTCTTACCGAATTGTTTTTCGATTTGTGACAGTGCCGCGGTCAAGGCTTTGGCTTTGTTTTCGTCCATTGCGGACTCCTTTAAATGAATATGAGATAGAATGAATAAAATAAACTAGCGGTATAATGTGACAATAGTGAAATGAGGTCGAGATACGACCTTTTGATGTGCTTATCATAGCAAATTTTGTCAAGAAAAGAAGTAGTGATTTACGACAATACGACATTATATGACGCATATATTTTTGTAAAAAATTAATGACTTTACTTGAATATAATATAAAAACATATAATATATAAAGCATATATTATTGTGAGGGGATTTTTGATGATTGATTGGGCAAATTTTACACCGATATCTTTGGTGGGCGGTATTTTAATTGGTTTAGCCAGTGTCCTATTATGGTGGTTCAATGGCCGTATTGCAGGCATGAGCGGTATCATTGCCAATCTGTTATCGGTTAAAACCTTTAATATGAAATGGCAATGGGCGTTTATCATTGGTTTGGTGGCATCGCCTTGGATTTATCAGTTATTTGCTGAGTTACCGCCCATTACAGTAGCGTCATCGCCTTGGATTTATATTTTGGGCGGCTTGATTGTAGGTTTTGGTACGCGTTTGGGTTCGGGTTGTACCAGTGGTCATGGTATTTGCGGTAATGCGCGCTTATCGAAGCGTTCAATGGCAGCAACAGCAACCTTTATGCTGTTCGGCTTTTTGACTGTATATATCGGTCGCCATGTACTGGGCTTAATCTAATCCAATTGAAGAAATAACAGGGGAACTATCATGCAACTATTAGTCGCTTTAATCGCGGGGTTGATTTTTGGTTTTGGTCTTATCATCGGCGGTATGGCTAACCCGGCCAAGGTACAAAACTTCTTAGACTTATTCGGTCAATGGGATATTTCATTGGCATTGGTGATGGGTGGTGGCCTATTCGTGGCACTTATCGGTTATACCATTGCGAAACGTTGGAAGCATCCATTCTTGGCTACCGAATTCCAACTGCCATCAGCAACGCAAATCGATAAACGCTTGATTATCGGTTCAAGCTTGTTCGGTATCGGTTGGGGTATCGCAGGTATCTGTCCAGCGCCAGGGGTCGTACTTGCTAGTACAGGCGCATGGCAAGGTTTGTTGTTTGTCGCTTCAATGCTCACCGGTATGCTGATTTTTAAAGCTACCTTAGCCAAATAAGTAACCGCCAAGTCCAAGTAGGCAACTTAAAAAATCTCAATAACAATCAAACTGGCGGGTTAATATCCGCCACTTGATAGCAGCCAAAATAGTAACTATGTAAGTAGCAGAGAAAAAAGAGAGTCAAATAAATTCATTTTTTATAACAGCTGAAAAAGTATTGAGTTGAATGTAAACGACTACAAGTAGCGATAAGGAAATAGCTATCTAAATACTTTAAGAGGTGATGAAAAGAATTAAGAGGTGGGTTGGGAAGTTTAGGCTGGGTCATGGTGATGACCCAGCTTTTTTTTGCTTAAACAATGATAACTTGCATCAGACCAGATTATGCTGGTGGGTTTGCATCTATAGCTGATGTGTCAGTAGCAGGGGTCGCCGGTGCTTGACTTGCATGATGGTGGGTAACTTTGGGTTCTTCATGCGCCAATGAACGAGCGGCTTGGCGTAATTCAAACTTCTGCACCTTACCGGTCGAAGTTTTTGGAATCTCAGCAAAGATAATATGCTTCGGCACTTGGAAACCTGCCAAATGCTGACGGCAATGCTCGATGACGGTATCGCGATCTAGTGTCGCACCTGGTGCAATTTCGATGAATGCGACTGGCACTTCACCCCATTTTTCGTGTGGTGCAGCGACCACGCCACAACTGGCGATTTGTGGTAGCTTGTATAGCACGTTTTCAATCTCGATTGATGAGATATTCTCACCACCAGAGATAATAATGTCTTTTAGACGATCCATAATTTTGATGTAGCCGTCTGGGTATTTGACACCCAAATCACCGGTTTTAAACCAACCACCTTCAAAGGCTTCAGCAGTTGCTTTACGGTTTTTTAGATAGCCTTTCATTACCATGTTGCCACGGATGGCAAGCTCGCCCATTTCTTGACCATCGGCCGCAACCGGCTCGGTAGTGCCTTGTTTAAATACATCAAACCCAGCCAATAAGTGTGAGTTAAGACCTTGGCGTGACTTTAGTGCGGCGCGTTCGCTGACGGGTAGGTCTTGCCATTCTGGGTGCTCAACGCAAAATGTCACAGGTCCATATACTTCGGTTAAGCCATATACATGGGTGATGTTAAAGCCCATTTCTTCCATTTTTTGTAATAGGCTTTCGGGCGGTGGCGCACCGGCAACGTTACAACGTACTTCGTGCTTGATGGCTTTTTTGAGTTCATCACTGCCATTGGCAATCATATTGTGGACAATAGGTGCTGAGCTGTAGTGAGTCACGGTTTCATCCGCAATCAAGCGTAGAATCAACTCCGCATCGATTTTGCGCAAGCATACGTTAGCACCGGCACGTTCAGCAATCGTCCACGGGAAACTCCAACCGTTACAGTGGAACAGTGGTAATGTCCATAGATAGACCGGGTGCTTAGCCATATCCCAATCTAAAATATTAGAAATCGCATTCAATGCTGCGCCACGATGATGATAGACCACGCCTTTTGGGATACCTGTGGTGCCTGAGGTGTAGTTTAGTGCAATCGCGTCCCATTCATCGCTAGGTTTTTCCCAGTTGTTTAAATCGGTACCAGAGGCAATAAATGCTTCATAGGTCATTTGACCAAATTCACGTGATGGTACAGCAAGGTCAGTGGCATGAATAATAATCAAGTCTGGGAAAGATTCTTCAATCAGCTCAATATGCGGCTCAAACTCACTATCCGTAATCAGTACTTTTGCTTCGCTATGTTGTAAACAAAATACCAAGGCATTGATATCAAGACGGGTATTTAGGGTACAAAGTACCGCGCCAGCCATTGGCACCCCAAACGCCACTTCGACCATGGCTGGGGTATTTGGTAATAATACAGCTACGGTGTCATCTTTTTCCACGCCCAGTTTTTTTAGCGCGTCGGCCATGCGTTGGCAGCGGGTGAATGTTTCACCCCAAGTTTGACGAAAATCGTTGTGTTGGTAATCACGATAGACGATTGCGGTTTTGTGTGGGTAGACTTTGGCAGAACGCTCAATGAAATCAATCGGGGTGAGTGGAACGTAGTTGGCGGGATTTTTTTCAAGCCCTGTATGGAAATTTGGCATAACAACTCCTGTCATTGATAAGGGTAATGCAATACACGTTAATTTTTGACTTATCGGCTAAGCGCTGAATCACGTTAGCGATAAAAACGCCCATGGGAAACATCCATTTAATACCATTATCTTAACAAGGATCAGTCAATTTTGGTAGCCTAATCCACTAAAGTTGTGACAGACTAGCACTAACTTTATGATAATGCGGCTGTTGGTAGGGATGATTTGGCTTTGGCGGAAACACTGATAAACCGTGATAACTTGCTTGTGATGAATCCAATATTATCTTATAAGGATAAACTTTCTACTTTTACCGGTGATTTGCGACACATTAGGCACAGCTAGCAAATACATATTTTGTAAGTCATGGTGAAAGTATCAATATTAGCCAATTAGCAAGCGTACTTTGTAAAAATAGCCAGTCACATTTTTTTAAAAATGGCTGTAATAAAGCGTGCTATTATTTGAGCTATTGTATATTGATAAATAATTGTTATAAGGATGTACTATGTCTGCCATGCCTGAAAGCCAAGTATTGGACACGCCCCATACTTTAGCATCTCAAGACACCGAGCAACGTATCGCTAGTCAAACCGTCAATGATGAGATGGTATATCCACATATCTTTGAGCCATTGGATTTGGGGTTTACTACACTCAAAAACCGCATTGTCATGGGCTCGATGCACACCGGACTTGAAGACAGATTTTTTAACTATGGCAAGCTTGCCGCCTACTTTGCTGAACGTGCCAAAGGTGGGGTGGCGATGATGATTACTGGGGGTATTTCACCCAATCGTGAGGGTTGGTTAACCCCACTTGGCGGTACATTGAACCAAAAAGCCGATGTCTTTAACCATCGCCGTCTAACCAAAGCCGCGCACCAACACGGTAGTAAATTGGTTATGCAGATTTTGCACAGTGGGCGCTATGGCTATCACCCGTTTGTGGTCTCTGCCAGTCCGGTAAAATCACCGATTTCCCCTTTCAAACCGCGTGAAATGAGCGAAAAAAATATCCAGAGCACTATTGCGGACTTTGCGCATACTGCCAAACTGGCCAAATTGGCGGGTTATGATGGTGTCGAAATCATGGGTTCAGAAGGCTATTTGCTCAATCAGTTTTTGAGTCGCCATGTCAATGCACGGACCGATCAATACGGTGGTAGCTTAGAAAATCGTATGCGGTTTCCATTGGCAGTCGTACGCGCGGTACGCGATGCGGTGGGGAAAGAGTTTATTATCACTTTTCGACTGTCGATGATGGACTTGGTACCGGATGGTAACACCATTGATGAGGTGATTCAAATCGCCCAAGCGTTAGAACAGGCAGGTGTGACTATTATCAATACGGGTATCGGTTGGCATGAAGCGCGTATTCCAACTATTGTCACCTCAGTGCCACGTGCTGCGTTTGCCAATGTCGTTGCCGAGGTCAAAAAACACGTGACGATTCCGGTCATGGTGGCTAACCGCATTAATATGCCAGAAACCGCCGAAACATTGCTCGCCAATGGTACGGCAGACTTGATTCAGATGGCGCGCCCATTCTTGGCTGATGCCAATTGGGTTAATAAGGCGCAAGCGGGCAAAACTCATTTGATTAATACCTGTATCGCCTGTAACCAAGCCTGTCTTGACCATACCTTTGAGAACAAACGCTCAACCTGTTTGGTCAACCCTCAAGCCTGTTACGAAACTGAGTTGGTCTATAAACCAGTCAAAACCGCAAAAAATATTGCTGTGGTTGGTGCCGGTATGGCGGGCTTATCTGCGGCCACCGTACTTGCCAAACGCGGTCATAATGTGACCTTGTACGAAGCACAAGGCAAAATCGGTGGACAGTTTAACTATGCCAAGGTCGTGCCGGGCAAAGAAGAGTTTTATCAAACCATTCGATATTTTGAAAACTTGGTCACAAGCCTAAATATTAACTTGGTGCTGAACCATAAAGTGACCAAAGCGGAGCTTGAACAGGCCAAGTTTGACGATGTGATTATCGCCACAGGCGTGGTTCCGCGTGGCTTACAAATCGAAGGCGCTGATTTGCCACAAGTCATCAGCTATGCCGAATTATTATCTGGTAAAAAACAAGCGGGGCAAAAAGTCGCTGTGATTGGTGCAGGCGGGATTGGCTTTGATGTCAGTGAATTTTTGACCTCAAACCATGTGCAGCCGTTTGGTAAAGATAGTAACGGCAATCCAGTAGCCGTGCCGCACCCACAAAGCGTTGAGTCGTGGAAACAAGAATGGGGCGTTGATACCCAGGGTAATTACCAAACCGAGGGTGGGCTAGTGAAGCCTGAGCCAATCGTCCCTGCGCGCGAAGTTTACCTAATGCAGCGCAAAAAAGGTCGGTTGGGAAGTGGGCTGAATAAGACCTCTGGTTGGGTACATCGTACCCATATCAACAAACATGGGGTCAAGCAAATCAGTGGTATCGCCTATGAAAAAATCACCAATGAGGGTATTTGGATTACCAATCCGGATGGTCACAGCCAGCTATTGCGTGTGGATAGCATTGTGGTATGTGCCGGACAAGAATCAGTCAATGATTTGATGCCAGAGGTTGGCGATAACTTAACTGGACAATATCATTTGATTGGTGGGGCAAAACTGGCGGGAGAGTTAGATGCCAAACGTGCGATTCGTGAGGGTGCCGAACTGGCAGCAAGCCTATAAACAATAAGTAAATAGAAAAAAGGTGCTTTATTGGCACCTTTTTTCTTGTAAAAATAAGCCAGGGTAGACGGCTTATTGAATTGCCTCAGTCATCAAATAAAAGGTTTTTTCCTGCTGGGTGTTGATTAACTGGTCAACCGCTTGATTGAGATCAACCGCAGGTTGAGGCTTTTTAATTACTTCTTCTAGTGTGGTGTATAGACGCGACACCAACGAAAAATTACTTTGTAATAAATAGCTGAGTGCCATCTCAGTCACGCCCGTGACTTCTAAGTCCAGTGAGGTCTTAAAACGCAGCTCGCCATCGTGCAAATCCATCTCTAAATTACCAATCACCAAGTCGTAGTTGAGATATGAAATCACAGCCAGCATATCAGCGCGATGACTTTCAGGCACACTAAACGGCAAAATACTATACACAGCCATCAGTTGTTGTTCGCCAAGATAACGCACCATACAGCCCCATTCGTGTTCTTTATCCGATACCTGCATGGTAAAGTGGTGAACTTGTTGTTCATCCTCGGATTGTACCGGATGGTAGACAAACTGATAGCCCAATTGCTCTAGCATGGCTTCAATGTCACTGACCATAATTGGCGATTCTAATAGCCACTCGGGTGGAAAATCTGATAGTTTTTCTGTTGTCATTGCATCCTCTGAGCCGATAACAACTATCGGCTCATCATGTTGTTCACGGGTTTTGTCGGTGCCGCTTTGGGTGGCGTTTTCTAACTTCGGTAAGTCGCGGCTATCGATTGATTGAGCGTTGCCGTTGGCACTATTGTTTGTCAATAGTACAGGTGAAGCAGCGACTTCAGCGGATGGGGTAGAGTCAACTGGCGAAAACAGTTGTTTAATACGTTGCCACAATGTCGGGCGTAACTTACTCATAATTTTTTGATGCTCATAAGGCTTTAACGTTTATCATGTTGTAATGACAAGTGAGCTTACTACGGGGTTTGATCACTGATATAGCTTAGTAGTACCGATAAAATGACAGGCTAAATAAGATTATATACGGGGTTAATGACGTCATCGGTACTTTGGTCGCTATAGATCAACTAATCACGAATCAGACCTGCCATAATATCACCGCTAGGCGTCATTGTGGGTTATATAATTGTGATTTAGACCAAAGGTATATAAGGTGTATCAATGGCTGAAACAACCCCTACGGTAATAGAAAAGTTGGTAAGGATGACAAATCACGCTATCAATCGCAGCTTTAGTATATAATGACGCTAACTATTTTTGACTGTTTATTATTGTTTTGCTTTCCACTGAGATACTATCATGACCCGCGCTGAGTCTATTCCCATAACCACTCGACTTGACGACAATGTCCCATCTAGTACCATGACTCGTCAATTAATACTAAGCTGTCAGGATATGACGGTACAGCGTGGTGAATTTCCCTTGTGTGAGGGGGTGAATCTTGCGCTACACATGGGCGATATCTGCCATCTCATCGGTGAAAATGGTACTGGTAAAACCACGCTCATGATGCAACTTGCCGGACTTATTCCTATCATTGAGGGAAAAGTGATATGGCAAGGACAAACCGGTTTGCCGGTACAGCCGTTATATATCGGGCATCAAGTGGGTATTCATTTACAGCTTACCGTTGAGCAAAATTTACGTTTTTTATTGGCATTGTATGGCATTCGGCCGACCGAGCACGATTTGGCTGACGCATTGGATTGGGTTGGTCTTGCAGGCTATGAACAGATTGCCTGTTATCAATTGTCGGCAGGACAGACGCGACGAGTTGGACTGGCGCGATTATGGTTTGGCTTGCAGCAAGTCGCACACTGTCCATTTTGGTTACTCGATGAACCACTGACCGCCCTAGATGTGGCAATGGTGGCAAAAATTGAGCGCATCTTACAGCAATTTGCCAATGCAGGGGGTGCTGTTCTATTAACCAGTCACCAAGCTTTAGCGGTGGCCAATCGTCAGCTGGATTTAACCAGCTATATGGTGTGAGGATAGCATGACGACAAGCAATGTGAACGCGAGTATGAGTGCCACGTTTGCCGATTTTTGGCGGCGTGAATGGCAAATCAAACAACAAAACAAGGTGCAATGGTTATACCCATTGGTACTGTTTCTTATCATTATTACCTTGTTTCCTCTGGCAATGGGTACTGAGCCAAATTTACTCAAGCAATTGGGTGTGCCTGCGGTATGGATTGCCGGTTTGCTGTCGCTACTTATGGGGATGGATATGCTGTTTCGCCCTGCATTGGACAATGGCTCCTTAGCGCAATTGGTCGTTGCTCGTGCATCATTGCCATTGTGGGTGTTGGTGCGTTTGTTGGTACATTGGCTAACGAGTGCGGGTATGGTTGCATTGTTATCCTTCTTAGCAATGCCGTTATTTGGTTTGTCAGGTCAGACAGCGCTTGCCTTAGCCGGTTCGATTGTGGTGGGTAGCCCTTTATTATTGTGTCTATCAGCGATTGCCAGTAGCTTAACCTTAGCCCTCAAAAATGGCGCAGTATTGGTGCCACTGATTGCTTTGCCGATGCAGTTACCGGTACTGATTTTTGCCACAGGGGCAGTTGAGCAATTTACCATGGGTATGAATGGCTTACCAATTTTGGCGTTACTATTAGCAGGCAGTATTGTGGCGGTGATTGTCACACCTTGGGTGATTGCGTATTCATTAAAGCTTGCTTGGTTAAGCTAATTGCATGACTTAGCTAAGCATAATTAAAGGTGCAGCGTGAATTACCATCGTTAATTCAGTGTATTTTTGATGAAAAAAATATCAAAACTCGCTAAAATAACAGATTGATTTTAGCAACTTTTTTATTCTTTTACCGATTTTGGTTCCGTTTTTTCAAGGCAACGTGATGGCAGAAATGACTTCCACCCCAAAACCTGGTTTTTTTAGTCGACTGTGGCAAGGTTTCCTAAAAACCGTGGGAACCAAAGAGTTTTATCGTATCTTTTCCCCTTGGGTCAAATACCTCGCGCTTATCGCATTCGTCCTGCTGACGGTGGGTACGATTTGGGGATTGGCGTTCGCACCACCGGATTATCTACAAGGTAATAGCTACCGGATTATCTTTATCCACGTACCGGCAGCAGGTATCGCTATGTCGATTTATTTGGCGATGGCGGTGTTGGGTGTGATTTATCTAGTGTGGAAAATCAAAACCGCGAATATGGTAGCCCAAGCCCTTGCGCCCATTGGCTTTATCTTATGTGTGGTTAGTTTGTTGACTGGCTCGATTTGGGCCAAGCCGACTTGGGGCACCTATTGGGTATGGGACGCGCGCTTAACGTCAATGCTGATTTTGGCATTTTTGTACGCAGGCGTGATTGCACTGTTTGCGGCATTCGAGCATACCGCGAGCCGTGGTAAAGCTGCCGCGATTTTATCTATTGTCGGTGCAGTCAATCTGCCGATTATTAAGTACTCTGTCAATTGGTGGAATACCTTGCACCAAGGTGCGACCTTTACCTTAACCGAACGCCCAAAAATGCCACCTGATATGTATATTCCGCTGTTAATTATGTTATTGGGCAGTTATTTCTTGGTTGCGGCATTGGCATTATATCGTACCAATACCTTGATTTTGCAACGTGAAAGCACCAAACAATGGGTTATAGATGAATGTCGCCGCTTGCGCAAAAAAGGAGCCTAATGTGACGCCTTACTTTAACAATCTAAGCGATTTTTTTGCAATGGGTGGTCATGGTGCTTTTGTATGGGCAAGTTACGCTATTACTTGGCTTGGATTACTAGGGCTTATTGCCTATAGTATCAGTCAGCGTCGCAATTTATTTCGTGATATTGAGCGCCAACAAGCGCGTCAACAACAGCGTCAGTCTGTACCACGTCAACGTGATATATAATGATAGTCAGTGCAAAATTTCTTAGTAATAACCGAGCGTTATCTAAATCACGCAATTAATAACCATTGCTTAATCGCGTCTAATCGGCAAATGTAGCCATAAAAAAGCGTGTATAATAGTAAGTAGTAACATAATCTTAATCGCAATGAATCGGCAGATTGCAAGGGTAATATCATGGCAATGAATGCAGTAAGGCAAAAAAAACTGATGTGGGTAATGGCAACCTTATTTGGGGCGGTCATTGCAGTAGTGTTAGTGGTATATGCCATTGGCCAGCAAACTGACTATTATTTTGACCCAACTGCTTTAAGTCAGGGTAAAGCACCGCAAGAAACGCGTATTCGTGCTGGTGGTATGGTAGTACGAGGCAGTGTACAGCGCGATTCAACAGATCCCCTAAATGTCAAATTCCAAATCACGGATTTTAAATCTACCGTGCCTGTCACGTACCAAGGTATCCTACCAGACTTGTTTGCAGAAGGTTCAGGCATTGTCGCCACGGGTGAGATGGATGGCACGACCTTTGTCGCGAAAGAGGTGTTAGCAAAGCACGATGAAAACTATATGCCACCTGAAGTCGCCAAGTCACTGAAGAACGACCACCAAGCGCGCGGTACTGATGTCAACTCAGGGCAGTTTATGCCAGCGACACCAGTCAAACAATAAATATGCCTAGCAGCGTGTTTAAGTAAAAAACCAACCGATAGGGTTGGTTTTTTATTGGATATTGCTTTTACTGCTAAATATTTTTAATGATAAATATAAAGCAAAAAAAAGGAACGCAATTGGCGTTCCTTTTTCATTCGATAAGAAATCGAATTATTTAGCAGCAGATGCAGAAGCGTCAGCAACTTGAGCAGCAGCGTCAGCAACTTGAGCAGCAGCAGAAGCAGCAGCGTCAGCAACTTGTTCAGCGCCAGCAGCAGCAGCTGATGCAGCAGCAGGAGCTTCTACAACTACAGTTGAAGCAGCTACAGTAGCAGTTGAAGCAGTAACAGCTTCAGGTGCAGAAGCAACAGCAGGCGCTGAAGCAGCTTCTACAACTACAGTTGAAGCTGCAGTTGAAGCGTTAGTAGTAGCAGCAGCTTCTTCTTTTTTAGCACAAGCAGTCATAGCTAGTGAAGCGGCAACCAAGCTTGATACGGCGATTAATTTAACGTTCATTACGTGTTCTCCTAAAGAAAATAACCCCGTATTCA
>ERZ650312.1953-NODE-1953-length-11493-cov-6.906190_pt1 | contig 11493 bp, 7 predicted proteins | sample MGYA00376248_ERZ650312 | MGnify/ENA primary metagenome ERZ650312 (study PRJEB26733, sample SAMN07839316) | wastewater metagenome | biome: urban; feature: wastewater treatment plant; material: waste water | place: USA: North Carolina | collected 2016-07-28 ... | reverse complement strand
CGGCTGGCTGATTGCCGACGTGGTGCCCGATACCTTTGCCTTCGGCTGGGCCCGCACCGAGGTGGACCCGGCCTTGCTGGCGCTGCTGGCCGACCCGCAGTGGCAGCCCTATGTGGTGTTTCCGGGTGAATTCGCCGATGCCGCGCGCGTGGTGCAGGCGGTGGCGGTTCAGGCGGATGAGGCTGCGACCGGCGCCGCCGCGCACGGCCCGCGCCCGCTGTTCGTGCTGCTCGACGCCGCGCCGGAGGAGGCGCTGGAACCCGCTGAGCAGGATTTTCTGGTGCGCTTTGCACGCGTGCAGCCGCTCGCTGTCGTTCATCCGGCGCCACGTGAATCCGCACCGTCACCAATACAGGCGATGCTCGATGCCGCATGGCCGCTCGAAACCGAGAGTCCGTTGTTCGAGCGTGCGCAGGCGATGGCCGAGCGCTTTACCGCGAGCCCGTTTGCCGATGAGGACGGACTCCGCCTGCAACTGATGCCAGCCGCGGGGCGCGAAGCCGAGGCGCAGGCTGCGGTAGCGCAGATTGGTGCCTGGCTGAACGCTGGTCTGCGCCGCATCGCCCTGATTGCGCAGGATCGCCTGACGGCGCGGCGCGTGCGTGCCTTGCTCGAACGCGAAGGCGTGCTGGTCAGCGACGAAACTGGTTGGCTGCTTTCCACTTCGCGCGCGGCGGCGGCGGTCGACGCACTGATCGAAACGGCGGCGAGTAACGCGTATTTCAAGGACCTGCTCGATCTGGCCAAATCGCCTTTCCTTTTCTCGGATGTTGGCGAGAACGAGCGCAAGGCGGCCGTGTATGCGATCGAGTCGGCGATTCGCGATGCTTCGGTCAAGGCCGGTTTGTCGCGTATCCGGCGCAGCCTGCTCGATGCCGACATCGGCGATGCGAAGACATTGGGCCTCGCTCTGCTCGACCGCATCGAAGCCGCGACGACCTTGTTGCGTGCCAAGCCGGCGCCGCTGGCACGCTGGATCAACCGGCTGCACAAGGCGCTCGAAGTACTCGGTGCGCTCGCCTCGCTTGCCAACGATGTGGCTGGAAAATCGCTGCTCGATTTGCTCGAGAAGCGGCGAGGTGAGCTGGAAGCCAACGCCGCCGTCTTCTCCTTCAGTGCCTGGCGCGACTGGCTCAATCGCGAGTTCGAGGCGGCCAGTTTTCGTGACGGCAGCATCGTCAGTCCGATTGTCATCACGCCGCTCAACGCCGTCTGCCTGCGCACTTTCGAAGCGGCGCTGCTGCTCGGCGGCGATGCGCGGCAACTCGCGCCGGCCGGCAACGGCGAGTTCTTCAACCAGTCGGTACGGCGCGAGTTGGGCCTGCGTACGCGCGAGGACGGCGAGCGCGAATTGCGCCGTGATCTGGAACTGCTGCTGGCGACCGTGCCGCGCGTCGTCGTGACCTGGCAGTCGACGCAAAACGGCGAGGCCAATCTGCTCGCACCGGAGCTTTCCTTGCTTTCGACGCTGCATCAGCTGGCTTGGGGCGACGATCTGCATCGCCCGGCGCTGCCGGCGCGCGCCGAGGCTGCGGCAGATGAGGCGACGGCGCCGGGTCCGACAATGATGGCGGCGCCGGTCGCGCCGATCGAACTGATTCCGCAACGCGTTTCGGTCAGCGCTTATGCCAGCCTGGTTGCCTGCCCGTACCGTTTCTTCGCGCGTCATGTCCTTGGCTTGGGCGAGATGGACGAGGTGAGCGAGGAGATGGGCAAGGCCGACTTCGGCGAACTCGTTCACCGTGTGCTCGAACGTTTCCACGCGCGGCATCCGTTGATCTCGGCCTTGTCCGAAGCGGAAGCTCTGTCCGATCTGCAAGCGTGTGTGGCCGACGTATTCGCGCCGGCGATCGAGGAGAACTTCCTGTCGCTCGGTTGGCGTTTGCGCTGGGAGAAGCGCTTGGCGGCCTACCTCGACTGGCAGCGCGCGCAGGAGGCAGGCGGCTGGCGCTGGGCCGCGGCCGAGGAACGTGTGAGCCGATCCCTGCCGTTGCCCGATGGCAGCGATGTCGAGCTGTACGGCCGCATCGATCGCATCGACCGTAACGTGGACGACACGGTCGGCGCCGGACTCATCGACTACAAGCTGCAGGCCGTGAGTACGATTCGTGATCGCCTGCCGGACGACGTTCAGCTGCCGGCCTACGCGTTGATGCACGGAGATGCGGCGCAGGCCGCCTATCTCGCGCTCGACGATGAAAAGGTAACGGCGGTGGCGAGCGGCACCTCCGAGGCGGAACTGATGGCGGCCGCAGCGGCGCAAGGAGCGCGGCTCGGGCAGACGTTCGCGGCCATGCGGGACGGTGCAGCGCTGCCCGCACACGGCGCCGAGAGCGTTTGCCAGTGGTGCGAGATGGCCGGCTTGTGCCGAAAAGAGTTCTTCGTCTGAACAGGTTGCCCGATGCCCGATTCTTCCTCGCTTGTTCTCCGCGCGCTCGATCCGTCGCGCAGCGTCGTCGTCGAAGCCTGTGCCGGCAGCGGCAAGACCTGGCTGCTCGCCTCGCGCGTCGTGCGCCTGCTGCTCGGCGGTGTCGCGCCCGGCGAGATACTGGCGATCACCTTTACGCGCAAGGCGGCGCGTGAGATCGAGGAGCGCGTCGTCGACTGGTTGCACCTGCTGGCGACCGGAAGCGAGACGCAGGTCGCTGCCTTCCTCGCCGAGCGCGGTGTGACTGCTGACCCCGCGACGGTTCGTGCGGCGCGCGGACTGTATGAGCGCGTGCTGGCCGCGCAGCCGGCCCTCGCGGTCAATACCTTCCACGGCTGGTTCCTGCAGCTGGTCGATGCCGCACCGCTGTCGGCCAATCTCGCCGGGGCGACGCTCGTCGAATCCGACTCGCGGTTGTTCGACGAACTCTGGCAATCCTTCGCGGCCGCTCTGCAGAAAGCGCCGGACGATGACTTGACGCAGCGCTTCGTCCGCTTGCTCGGTGACGTCGGCCTCGATTCGACGCGGCGGCTGATCCGGCGCGCGCTCGATCGGCGTAGCGAGTGGCTGGCGTTTGCCGACGGCGGCCTTGAGGCAGCGACGAAGATCCTCGCCACCTTGCGCGAGCAGCTCGATGCGGGTGAGCCGGGCGAGGCGTTGAGCCGCTTCTTTGACGAAGGCTGGGCACTCGATTTTCACGCCTATCTCGGTTTTCTTGAAATGAGCGAACTCAAGGGGGATCAGGACGCGGCGGCGAACCTCCGCGCGGCGCTCGATGAAGATGACCCCGGATATTGCTTCGAAGGGCTGCGTTCCGTCCTGCTGACCAAGGAAAACACGCTGCGTTCCAAGAAACCGGGCAAGACGCTCGACAAGCGCTTCACCCCGGAAGGCGCCGTGCGCTTTCTCGACCTGCACGCGCAGCTCGGCGAGCGTCTGATCGAGTGCCTCGAACGACAGATAGCCGAGCGCGTCCTGGCGTTCAACCAGGATGCCTGCGCCGTCTTCGCGGCCTTCCTTGCGCATGTCGAAGAGTTCAAGCAGGCGCGGCGGCAGATCGATTTCGTCGATGCCGAATGGAACGTGCTCCGGCTCCTGCGCGACGAGCAGACGGCGGCCTTCCTGCAGGCGCGGCTCGACGCACGTTACAGCCACGTCCTGCTCGACGAGTTCCAGGACACGAACCCGCTGCAATGGCAGATCCTGCTCGCCTGGCTCGACGCGTATTCCGATGCGTCGCGGCCTGTCGTTTTCCTGGTCGGTGATCCGAAGCAGTCGATCTATCGCTTCCGCCGCGCCGAGCCGCGTCTGTTCGCGGTAGCGGCCGAGTTCCTGGAGCGCGAATTCGGCGCACTGCGCTGCGAGCAGGACGCGACGCGACGCAATGCCAAACCGGTCATCGACGTGGTCAACGCCTTGTATCTCGGCGTGCCGGAATTCATGCCTTTCCGCGAGCAGAGTTCGTTTGCCGGCGCCTTGCCCGGACGGGTCGAATTGTTGCCCTTGTTTGGCAATGTCGAAACCGAAGAAAGGTCCGCGCGAGTCGAGCTGCGCAACCCGTTGCGCGAAGCCGAGATTGAGCCAGAGGACGCGCGCCGCCGCATGGAGGCCGAGGCGCTGGCAGCGAAGATCCGCGCGATCGTCGGGCGCGATGGTCCCGCCTGGCTGATCGACGAGCGCGGCGCCGACGGCCGCAGCGTCCAGCGTCCGGCGCGCTATGGCGACTTCATGCTGCTCGTGCGTTCGCGCACGCACCTTGCCGGTTACGAACGTTCGCTCGCCGCGGCGGGGGTTCCCTTCGACGCCGGCTCGCGCGGCGGCCTGCTCGCGGCGCTAGAGGTGCGCGACGTGGTCGCGCTGCTCGAGTTCTTCGTGACGCCGCTCGATGACCTCAAGCTCGCGCAGACATTGCGTTCGCCGATCTTCGCGTGCAGCGACGAGGACATGATTGCACTGGCCCACCGTCCTGGGGCTTCGTGGTGGCAACGCTTGTGCTCAATGGCGTCCGACGGCGAGGCCTCGCCGAAACTCGCGCGTGCGGCGCGCCTGCTTGGCGAATGGCTGCCGGCGGCCGATCGCCTGCCGGCGCACGATCTGCTCGATCGGATCTTTCACCAGGGCGAAGTCCTTGCGCGCTATCGAATGGCGGTTTCCGAGGCGGCCGTCGCCGGCGTCGAGGCCAATCTGCGCGCGTTGCTGCTGCTGGCACTGGATGTCGACGGCGGGCGCTATCCGAGCCTGCCGCGCTTCATCGACGAGTTGCGCGCGCTGCGTGATGCCGACGCCAGCGACGCGCCGGACGAGGGTGAGATCGCCGCGCACGATGCCGGCGCGGGACGCGTGCGTATCCTCACCATCCATGGCGCCAAGGGACTGGAGGCGCCGATCGTCTGGCTGCTCGGTGCCAATGACGCGCCGCGCGGCGGCGAATCCTGGGATGTCATCGTCGACTGGCCGCCGGCCGAGGCTGCGCCCAGCCACTTTTCATTCTTCGGCCGCAAGGAAGATCGCGGCGCGGCGCGGCAGCCGATGTTCGAAGCCGAAGCCGCCGCGGCGAAACGCGAGGAGCTGAACCTCCTCTATGTCGCGGTGACGCGCGCGCGGCAGGTCTTCATCGCCAGCGGCATCGAGAACGCCAGAGCCAGGGACGGGACACCGTATCGCTTGCTCGAAACCGCGCTCGGGAAGCTCGCTGGCGAATCGGCGCTTGCCTATGGTGACGAACTGCCAGCGGCGGTCCATGCACCGAGTGCGTCAGCGGAGCCGGTTCGCGCTGCGTCTGTGGCGCCCCTGCCGGCGGTCGGCGAGCGCCGTGTCGCAGCAGGGGCCGCCGAGCGCTTCGGCATCCTGTTGCACGCGTTGCTGGAACGACGGACTGAAGGCGACGAAGGCGAGCGCTGGTGGGCCGATCTGGGCTTCGACGACAGCGAATACCGGCGCGTCCTGCCGGTGGTCGAGCGGTTGCTGGCGACGCCGGCCTTGCGGCGGTTCTTCGACCCAGTGCTCTATCGCCGAGCCTGGAACGAACTGGAGCTGACCGGCGGCGATGGCGGCTTGCAACGGCTCGACCGCCTGGTCGAACTCGATTCCGGCTTTTGGGTGCTTGATTACAAGAGTTCCGGCGGCGATACCGCGCGGCTCGCCGACTATCGTGAGCAAGTTGCCGGCTACTGCCGCGCAGTCGCGGGCGTTTTTCCGGGGCGTGCGGTGCGCGGTGCGCTCATCTTTGCCGACGGATCAGTGGTCGAAGTCGACTGATCGCGGTGCGGGCTAGAGCGCCAGGCGCTCGCGTCCGGCGGCCAGCACGACCGCGATCCCCGGATGTTGGATACGGCGGTGCGCGGTGATCGCGTACCAGCTCTCGTTGACCCCATGCAAGGTGCCGACGGCAACGGCGTCGAACTGCGCCGCCATCTCGGCGTGCATGTTGGCCGGCGCCGGGAAGAGTCCGCGCCCGGCGCGGCCGAATGTCTTGAGCAGTGCGCTGTCGGCGAACTCGCCGAGCACGACCGGTCGCAGGTCGCGCGCCGCGAACCAGTCGTCAATGAGTGCGCGTAGCGGGTTGCCTTGCGCCGGCAATAGCACCGGTGCGTCGTTGAGGCATTGCGGGAAGTCCGCGGCGAAGTTCCGGTTCCGCAGTTCGCCGGCGGCATACAGGGCGATTTCGACGTTGGCGAGCAGGTGCGAATGCAGCTTGCGATGGGCGCGGTGCGGCGCTGACTGGTCGGCGATCACGAGGTCGAGCCGGTTCAGCGCGAGCTCGCCGAGCAAGTGATCGAAGTCCCCGTCGATGCACTCGAGACGCACCGATAACGGCGGCAGCAGGACGCCGTCGAGCAACTCGAAGGCGACCAGCTTGGGCACCGCGTCGGTGAGGCCGACGGCCAGGCGCGGGCGCGTGGCTGGATTGTCGGCGAGTTCCTGCCTCAGCTTTTCGCCAAGTTGAAAGATCTGGTCGGCGTAGGCCAGCACCCGCCGCCCGGTCTCGGTCAAGACGAGTGACCGTCCCTGAGGCGCGAGCAGGGCCTGGCCCAGCTGCCGCTCAAGTTGTGAGAGCTGCGTGCTGATGGCCTGAACGGAGAGTCCCAGCCGCTCGCCGGCGCGCGTGATGCTCCCTTCCTTGGCGACGGCCCAGAAGTAAAGGAGATGTCGATAGTTGAGGTCGTCCGGCTTCATTGTTGTTTCCAGAAATTGGGAATTATTAATCCATAGAGCACGATTTATTGGAATTGTTCTCGCGGCTAGAGTGCGCTCCACGCGGTACGGATTTCCCGTTCCGGAGGCTAAAAGAAGGAGTCAGCCATGATTAGCATTCACGATCACGGAGTATCGAAGGTCTACACCAGCAAGGCACCGATGCTGCGCGCCTATGAACCGGACAGTCCGCAGGCAAAGGCTCGGCTTGTCGTATTGGCCATGCTGGCCGACGGGCAGCTGGACGATGTGGAGCTGGACGATGTGGAGCTGGACAGCCTCGACCGCGACGGGACCTTGTCGTCCATCGGCATCAGCCGTGAAGACTTCTTCGCGGTGCTCTACGATTTCTGTGCCGATGTCGAGGCTTTTCCGCGTGGGCGGGGTGACTATGTGCTGGCTCCGGCTGTCCTGCAAAAGATGCTGAGCGAAGTGAGCGACGGGGAGGAGCGGCAAAAGCTGTTACGGCTGATCTTCGACGTCATTCGCAGCGACGGGCGTCTGGCCAAGGGCGAGGCGGCGCTGTTCTGGCATGCTGTGGATACATGGAGCTTCCGGGCTGCGGAAACGCGTGCCGCGCTGTATCGCCAACGACGACCGGTGGCTGCGCGGGCGGCTCGAAGATCGGTTCGTCCCCTTTGATTGTGCGGAGAAGAAAGCATGGAGAGCATCGGTAGTTTCGGGCTGTGGGCGACGTTTTCGGCCATTGTTGTGATCATGCTCGCCGTCGACCTCTTTGTCGTCGGCGGCGGGAGGCAGCACCGGGTCTCGTTTCGTGAGGCTGCGACCTGGTCGGTGATCTGGATCTCGCTCTCCTTCCTCTTTGCCGCCGGTTTGTGGTGGTATCTCGACGGCAGCTTCGGGCGCGAACTGGCGAACCAGAAGTCGCTCGAGTTCATCACCGGTTACTTGATCGAAAAATCGCTGGCCGTCGATAACGTTTTCATCTGGCTGATGCTCTTTGCCTTCTTCGGCATTCCGCTCGAACTCCAGAAGCGCGTTCTGGTGCTCGGGGTCATCGGTGCCATCGTCATGCGCACCGTGATGATCTTTGCCGGGGCATGGCTGATCGCGAAGTTTCACTGGATCCTCTACGTATTCGGCGCGTTCCTGCTCATCACCGGCATCAAGATGTGGTGGTTTGCCAACGAGAAGCCCGATCTGGCGAACAACCCCCTGCTGAAGTGGCTGCGCGGTCACATGAAAATCAGCGACGAACTGGACGGCGAGAAGTTCTTCGTCTGGCGCGATGGCGTTCGTTATGCGACACCGCTGTTCCTCGCGTTGATTCTGGTCGAGTTCTCGGACCTCATCTTCGCGGTCGATTCCATTCCGGCCATTTTCGCGGTCACCAATGATCCGTTCATTGTGCTGACGTCGAACGTGTTCGCCATCCTCGGCTTGCGAGCGATGTACTTCCTGCTGGCCGACATGGCCGACCGTTTCTCGTTGCTCAAGTACGGGTTGGCGGCGGTGCTCGTCTTTATCGGCCTCAAGATGCTGTTGATCGACATCTACAAGATCCCGGTCGGATTCTCGCTCTCCGTCGTCGCGACCTTCATTGGCATCTCGATCTGGTTGTCTCTGCGCAAGGAAAAACGTGAGCAGTCCAGCGCAGGCGCAGGCCGAGTGTTGGTTGATAACGATCGAAAAGATTGACGGCCCGTCGATGCAAAAGGCGATCTTGTTCTGGGCAGGCGGTCTGGCAACGCTCGCCGGCGGTGCCTGGGTAGTCTGCCCCCAAGGCCAGTGTGCGGTGCCCGAACTGGATCGGATGGGCCTCGCACTGGCTCACGCGGGGCGAGGCGATCTCCTCGATACCTGGATGCCGGTGGTTACGTGGGCTGGGTCGTTGCTGGTCCTGGTCCCGCTGATCGCGTTGGCGGCACTGGTTTTGGCGCGGGGTGGTCGTGGCCGAGAGGCTGGCTTTCTCGTGTTGAGCCTCGTCGGTGCGTCGGCGTTTAGCCATCTGGCCAAACTCGCGGTGGAACGCCCGCGCCCCGACCTCTTTGCGGCCTGGACGACCATGCCGGCCGATTGGTCCTATCCGAGCGCGCATGCCATGCAGGTGACGGCGGTTGCGCTGGCTTGTGCGTTTGTCTTCGCGCAGCGTCGCGCGAAATGGGGCGTGGTTCTGGCGGGCATCGTGCTACTCGTCGGCTTCTCGCGGGTCTACCTCCAGGTGCACTTTCCAAGTGACGTCGTTGCCGGGGTGATCGCGTCGGCCCTCTGGGTGGCGGGTTTGTACGCATGGATGCGCGCCCGATCGCCAGATCTTACTTGCGAGCGGAAGACGGAGGCCGAACATGAGAAACAAGTTCCTGGGAACGGGTGAGCCGGGATACCACCCGCTGCGCAAGATTCGCACGATCCTGAGCGGTCTGCGCTATGCCGTCGTTTATGACTTCAGTGTCGCCTGGAAGCTGCTGGTTTCAATGGTCGTTCTTCTTGCCGCCGCCGCCTTTCGCGACTGGGTCGATGTCGTGCTGATCATCGTGGTGACCTCTCTGGTGCTGGTCGCGGAGATCATGAACAGCGCGATCGAGGCGCTATGCGACTTCGTTGAAACGCGCCATAACGAAAAAATCGGCGTCATCAAGGATATCGCTGCCGCCGGTGTCGGGGTTGCGATGCTTGCCTGGCTGCTGGTGCTTGGGTTCGAGGTTGAGGAAGTCTTGCGCGCGCTCCTCTGACGCAGAGCGGTCAACACAGCGTCGGGCTCGCGAATCTTGCCGGATTACTTTCACCTTTCATGTCGGACGTGCATGTCCTAACATGAAAAGCGGTTGTCACTCGCCAAAATCTCAAATTGAGCACAGTAAATCAATGGGTTGGAGAGGGTTGGCGGTGTGGTGGTGCGAGAACTTTCTTTTCCATACGCTGTCGTATGGTTGCGAGCTGGCTGATGTATAAGAACAAAAGCTCGGCAGTGAAAATTCCATTGATAGAACAAATTTTTCGCGGGGGTGAACGTGGACAGGATTTGGCTGCGGAGTTATCAGGAAGGCGTGCCGGCGGAGGTTGATCTGAGCGAATTCCAGTCGCTGGGCGAACTTTTCGAGAACAGCGTCAGGAAATACGGCAATCGCGTCGCCTATATCAACATGGGCGTGCAAATCACCTATGCCCAGCTCGACCAGCAGACGAAGAGCTTTGCAGCCTATCTGCAATCGGTGTTGCAGCTGAAAAAGGGGGCGCGTGTGGCAATCATGATGCCCAATGTGCTCCAGCACCCGATCGCCATGCTCGGCACCCTGCGCGCCGGCTACGTCGTCGTCAACTGCAATCCGCTTTACACACCGCGCGAGCTGGAACACCAACTCAAGGACTCCGGCGCCGAGACCATCGTCATCCTCGAGAATTTCGCCCATACGTTGGAGCAGGTGATCGGCAAAACGCCGGTGAAGAACGTCGTCATCGCGCGGCTCGGCGACATGCTCGGCTTCCCGAAAGGGACGATCGTCAATTTTGTCGTCAAGTACGTGAAAAAGATGGTGCCGGCGTGGAGTCTGCCGCGCTCGATTGATTTCGGTACCGTGCTGGCGCAGGGCACGCGGCAGCAATTCCAGCCGGTGAAAGTGACGCAGGAGGATCTCGCGTTCCTGCAATACACCGGAGGAACGACCGGCGTCTCCAAGGGCGCGATGCTCACGCACCGCAACATCCTCGCCAACCTGGCGCAGGCCTACGCGTGGATCAAGCCAGCGATCACGGAAGGCGGCGAGTTCGTGGTGACGGCCTTGCCGCTCTATCACATCTTCGCGCTGACCGCGAACTGCTTCACCTTCATCCGCATCGGCGCGACCAACCTCTTGATCACCAATCCGCGCGACATTCCGGCCTTCGTCGCCGAACTGGCGAAGTACCCGTTTACGGTGGTGACCGGCGTCAATACGCTGTTCAACGCGTTGCTCAACAACGACGCATTCAATGCGCTCGATTTCTCGAAGCTCAAGGTGACGTTGGGCGGCGGCATGGCCGTGCAGAAAGCGGTCGCCGAGAAATGGAAGCTGCTTACCGGCAAGCCGCTGATCGAGGCCTACGGCCTCACGGAAACCTCGCCGGCAGCGACGATCAACCCGCTCAACATTCCCGAGTACAACGGCTCGATCGGGTTGCCGATTTCGTCGACCGAAGTCGCAATCCGCAACGACGACGGTATCGACGTCGCTTTGGGCGAGCGCGGCGAATTGTGCATCCGCGGGCCGCAGGTCATGAAGGGTTACTACAACCGGCCGGAAGAGACGGCCAACGTGCTGATGCCCGATGGTTTTCTGCGCACCGGCGATGTCGCGGTGATGGACAACAAGGGCTTTATCCGCATTGTCGATCGCAAGAAGGACATGATTCTGGTCTCCGGCTTCAACGTCTATCCGAACGAAGTCGAGGATGTCGTCGCCATGCATCCCGGCGTGCTCGAGGTCGCCGCTGTGGGCGTGCCGGATGAAAAGTCGGGCGAGGCGGTGAAGATCTTCGTCGTGAAGAAGGACCCGGCGCTGACGTCCGCACAACTGATCGCGCACTGCCGCGAGAACCTGACCGGCTACAAAGTGCCAGCGCACGTCGAGTTCCGCACCGAATTGCCGAAGACGAACGTCGGCAAGATCCTGCGTCGCGAGCTGCGCAGCGACGTGGCGAAGGCCGCTTAGCCTTCGCGTCGGCGCATCGGCGTGGCGTTCGCGTCCCGTCGATGCCATGCAAAAGTCATTTTTCGCGAAATGGGCGGCTCCGAGAAATCCGGCGCAGCCCATTCGTTTGTCGTATCGCCGGCGGCGTGGGAAAAAGCGATCGTCAGGGCAATCGCATTTAGCTTGGTGAGCTAAGGCCGAGCAATGAAGCCCGATAATCTGGGAGGCGTTCGGCGGTTTTGC
>ERZ650312.1951-NODE-1951-length-11498-cov-6.657083_pt1 | contig 11498 bp, 10 predicted proteins | sample MGYA00376248_ERZ650312 | MGnify/ENA primary metagenome ERZ650312 (study PRJEB26733, sample SAMN07839316) | wastewater metagenome | biome: urban; feature: wastewater treatment plant; material: waste water | place: USA: North Carolina | collected 2016-07-28 ... | reverse complement strand
AAATGAGGCTAGCCGCTTAAATTGGAGAGTGTCGCACTTCGGACTTGAATTCGGGATTACCTTTAATTACAGGTTTGGATAAATTTAATGGTGAAATATCCACAGCACGAAGTTATATCAGACCTGATAGATTTACAGGTGATAAAGTTTTAGTTGTTGGCGGTGGAGTTAGTGGTGCAGATATATCATCAGATCTTGTCGATTATGCGAATCACGTTTCTTTATCGGTTAAAAAATTAGGTCTGTATTTGCCTAGATTTTTTTCTAAATCATATAACGATGTTATGCATTCATATCTAGGTAGGTTTCTTCTAGATGAAATGCCGTATGAGCAGTTTTTACAGATTCTAGATGATATGATCCCAGATTATATGGATATATATAGAAAATCTGGTTTTATTCCAAGTAAATCGAACAATAATGCAGTGCATGTAAATGAAAAAATAATTCCAAACTTACATTCTGAAAAAATAAAATTAAGATCACAGATTGAATATATATCTGAGGATGGTTTGGTTGTTTTCTCTGATGGTTCAAAAGATACCTTTGACAAAATCATATTTTGTACTGGATATGAAATGCCAGACTATAGTTTCATAAATGGATTTGATAGAAGTCGACTATATGAGCATTTCTTTTATGCTGATGATCCCTCACTTGTTGTAATTAATCCACCAGTCGATACTGCAGGTTATGGTGCAGCATTCCCATATTTTGATATTATTAGCCGTTGGGTGATAAAAGTTTTCACAGGAGAAATATCTCTTCCTTCATTGGAAGTAATGTCTACATGGTGTGATGAAAACATGCAATCTTTACATAAGAAAAGATTTTATGACAGTTGGCTTGAAACAATTCGCATTGGGCTTAATGCAAATATAATTCCTAAGCCAATAGAAAATTTTGATGCCTATTGGAACTTAATATGCAGTATTCCAAAACCAGAATATCTAATAAATATACCGGACATTCCTGAACATGGATTATTAGACCATATCTTTGATACTAAAGATGCTAAAATTCGAATTTTAGCATCTCTTGACAACGATCATCTTGTATCTCTTCTCCAAGATGGAGTAATATCAAAATCAGAATATGATGGTACAATGCATGTTCCAAAAAACAAAATAATCGATCCGCATTTGTTATATTCCCAGATCTATATAAAATAACCTCCGTACAGGACGTCATTGTCCTGTACTATAATTTTCTTATTAATCTAGCTGGATTTCCAGCATAGACTCCAACTGTTAATATTGGTTTTGTGACTACACTTCCAGCACCAATTACAACACCGCTGCAAATTTTCTCAGTTAAAACGACTGCACCGCTACCGATACTTACATTGTTTCCTATTTCAATTCTCAACCATGTTGATTTATCACCGCATGGTGATCCATTTTTAAATAAATCATTCGCAAATGTAACGTTATGGCCAATAAAACAATCATTCCCAATCACTACGTCCTCACAAATAAAAGTATGAGACTGAATTCTAGTATTATTACCTATTTTTGCACCTCGTTGTATTTCTACAAATGGTCCTATAAATACATTGTCACCTAAAATACAATCATATATATTTACAGGTTTATATATTAATACATTAATACCTGATTTAATGTTTACTATATCACTGTTAATAATTTCCATGTTTGGGAACCCTATCCTTATAAGATTGCGAACAAAGCCATTTCTGAAATAAAAAACATATATTACAAGATATAGTATATATAAAGATAATCAAGCTCTCTCAAGCTACGTAGCACTAAATACAAGCCGAATACAACTCATCGATCAGTGGTCGTTTGGCGAGAGGGAAACTTTAGCCATAATGAAAAAAAGGAAGCAGAAGACATCTCGTTAACTCACTTTTTTCTGTAGCTTCACCATATATCCCATCTTTTTAAGAACATTGATACATGTTGATTCGCTAGTCACTGTCTGGTCTTTAGATTCACAATGCTTAAAACTGACTCCATTCCATTTCAATTCAGATGATACGAAATCCATATTTCCAGCTTTTAAAACAATATACTTCATCACGTCATGTAAACCTTGGTCAAAAGGGATATCAGAATCAATACGGAACGCAAGACCTTTTATCTCTTCTTCCTTGGCGATCTTATTTTTGTTGTTTTCTTTTATTTTTCGCTGAACTTCAGCGACATAAAACAATTCATTCTCCATTGTAACCTTTATAACCAATACACCCCTTCTATTAATAAAACGATCATCCATGTATAACCAGTTTTTAATAGCAGATGAATCATATATTTTAGTCCAATCAAGCTCTGGTAATTCAATCAAAGCAAGATTGTCGTCTGAACAATAAAAATAATCAGATTTCAACCATTTCACATCATTTATTAATTTTTTGTAATTGTTTTTTACATAATTAAAGGCTTTCCACATATCATTTATTACACCTTCGGAGTTGACTAAAGGTTTACTGCGTAATGTTACCTTTCCAATATCTTTATCAGTTCCATGGGGATCACCAGAAGAAAATTCATCCAGCTCTACAGGTATTTTTGCATTTTTGGCATCGGATGATACAACCACACCGGAGCTGACTTTTTTTACTTCGCACTTAAAGCCATCAAGTGGTTCAGTATATGTAGTTATCTTTAAGCTAGGAGCTCCAGTATCAGGACTTTGCGTGCTAGTTAAGACTGGCTTTTCTGGCGGGGCAGTCAGGATTTTACTCGGGCGAAGACTATGATCTTCTTCAGGATTAAAGCCTTTACTCGATTCTCCCTTTTCATCAATTTCTTGTAGTATTTTATACCCTGTTTTGGGGTCGCTAATTTTGATTACTCTTAATCCAAGAAATGAGTCACCAAAAGAAAAACCATCAACGTGAATTGTTATCTCACCAGTAAACCAAGGTGCTACCTGAATAAATGCATGGTTGTTTTGTTGTTCATACGATGATTGCAACTGAGCATGAATTGATTTAGCTTTTTCAAGTGAGCTACGAAATTTCTTTATATATGCTAAAAATGGCGCATCTGACACAGATAAATAATGAGGAATTCTTACTCTTATTTCATTATGTTCTTCTTGAGATTTAAGCGGCTTCAATAATCTATCCCTTGCCGTATCATAACCACGATCCCACATATAGGTAGCTAAAATACGTCTAAGTTCAGATGAACCATATGCCTTGGTAAAATAATCAATGCTTGGAATAACTAACTTATCTTGATTACCCAGTTCAAATCTCAACAGCTGATTTTTATCATACTTATAAGATAATCTATATAAAGATGAAGGAAATGGCAAAGTCACATTATTTTTACAGCAATCATTAACACTTATAAAGTCATAACTCTTTTCAGAAATATTTAGCTTAAATGTTTTTCTTTCAAATTTAATACGACCAATAGCCATGTTATTTTTACAGATAGTTCCTATCTGAACTTGGTCAAGATACGAAATACAAATATCACGATAATAGACCTCTTCAGAGAGTCTGTTTTCATTTGGGAAGAACTCCCTAAAGACAATCTTGACTAAAGGTTGTGTATTATCTTTAACATTTTTCCTGATCCCGCCATACCACCAGACAAGCCAATATTTGTTAGGAGGAAGTACATCTTTCAGTTCAATTTGTGTGTAACTGTCAAATTCTTCTCGATTAGCAAGGATTTCTGTCGATAGCAGCATAGATATTACCTGACGATATGATGATCGATAGGGTGATATTTGATCGTCGCATTTATTTTTGCAAGATAATTAAATCGATAACCACCTGTTTTACAAAGCCATTATTACATCGATGTCAGAAAAGCATGGCCTCTAATGAGAGCTATCAAGAGCACATCTGCATGCTGTGATAAAAATTTTATATAAGTTCTCACCTTGAGTGTTGCGCCATTATGTGCAACACTCAGCAACAAATGCAACACCGAGAATATATCGTGTCTACTTCCCTAGCTTCAAATGCAGAATGGATTGCTTTAATTCGAGAAGGATGCACAGGAAATGCATCATCTTTTCAACTTCGCCTCAGCCGACTTATTGCCCGTTTACGCCGCGAAAAGTCACCGCTTACAGAAGTGTTATCTAAAGGGCTCGCTGAAGCTATGTCATCTAGGCAAAGTTTATCTAGAGATTCAGCCATTTTTCAGCCATCTTTGAGTCCCGTTGATTCAGATAGTAATCTTCCGTTAACTACGGTGCAGTTTCCTGTTCAAGTGGAGCACACACCTATTTGGGCTCCTGAAGTAGATTCAGGTTTGAAAACATTGGTAAATGAATGGAAAAATGCTGAGCTATTGATCACTGCTGGCCTAGAACCATCTCGCACAATACTGTTATCCGGTCCACCAGGTGTAGGAAAAACTCTGGCAGCAACATTCTTAGCTAATCAGCTAGATTTGCCGTTGGTCACACTTAATCTAGCTGCTGCGGTAAATAGCTTGTTGGGCAAAACAGGTAATAATTTAGCCAAAGTATTAGCTCATGCTCAATCTCAACCATGTGTGCTATTACTTGATGAATTTGATGCATTCGCTAAACGACGTGATGATGGACAAGATATCGGCGAATTGAAACGTGTTGTTAACGTGTTACTACAGGCGATTGATGAATGGCCTGCCACATCTTTGCTTGTTGCTGCAACAAATCATGAAGAATTACTGGATCGAGCCATATTTAGACGATTTGATTTTTGGTTACGTTTTCCTGAAAGCACACCTGAACAAATAACTGCTCTTCTTATGCAATTAGGTTGTGATCATGGGCTAGCCATAAAAATAGCTCCAACCTTTGCAGGAGGACCGTTATCTGATGTATCAAAATTAGTTACAAGAGCAAAACGCCAAGTTGTCTTGCATAAGACCACATTTGAACACGCGATCCTTGATCTCGCTATTCCTGAATATCTATATGATGACGAAGTAAAAAAATATTTAGAAATCAAAAGATTGAAATCAGAGGGAAAATCACTTCGAGATATAGGCAAAGCACTCAATATACATGCTTCCACAGTGTCACGTATTTTACGCAGAATCAGTAAGGAAGATTAACCATGGCAGAAAACAAAAGAAATGTTCTTATCGCTAATGGGCATGAATTAATTGGACCATTATCATGGCCCAGTGGCGGTGGAAAGAAATGGTTACCATACACTATTTCAGATGTAAGAACTGTATTACACCAACAGCTTAACGATGTTACTGCACTTGCAAATACCATTCCTTCTGAATTCGCGCCAAGAGGTGAAATAACAGCAGAGGTAATATTGCATCCTGCTTTTCTTGCAAAATCATATTTTCCTGCAACAATTTTACGTGATTCAGGGTTGATAATTCTTGGTTCTCGTCCTGTAAAAATCACACCTCGAAAAACCAAAAATGATGTATCAATTGAACAAGAAACAGCCTCAATATTCGTATCTGGAACTGCTGATAATTTCAATTCCATGGATAACAGGTTGCTTGCTCCAAATACTACCATTAGCAAGCAAGAACAATTTGCTCGAATAGAATGTATTGGATCATACGATGCATCCCAAAAACTGCGGATAAGCAATAATACCCGTTGGCCTGATTATATTCATGTAACACTTCATGCATCAGAAACAGATGTATATGTATTAACTGCGTTCAAAAATTTGGTTGAAGAACTTGGTGGAACAATATCCAAAAGAGGATATAGATTTATCCCTGGATTAACATTCGTAACCATACAAATTTCTCCAGAAAAAATTCAAAGAATTGCTAAATTCACAAGAGTCAGACTCATTCGCTCCTTGCCTGAACTACAGGATGAATGGAAATTAGACTCTAGGCTGACAAAATCCAATAATTCAATTGAGCTCCCTGTTAAAAAGCCGATATCCAATATCAAAGCCGCAATCTTTGATGGTGGAATTGCCAATGCATTTCCTAATCATGCAGTGGAAATATCAAACCCACTCCATGGGGCACCCTCAACTCATGAATTATCACATGGAGTGAACGTTACTTCTGCATTTCTGTACGGCAATATCGACCCAGCAGAAAGCTCATTGCCTACACCTTACTGCTTTGTCGATCACTATCGAGTGCTGCCAACATCAGATAGCCCAGAGCAAGCCTTAGATGTTTTAGATCGAATTATTACAGCTCTTCGTACTGCAAAAATAACAGGAACACCATATCGCTTTGCAAACATTAGTATGGGTCCTGTTACTACATTTTTTGATGATGATGTTCATGAATGGACTTCTCGGCTTGATACTGAACTTGCTGATGGTCAAACCCTCTGTGCGACGGCTATTGGAAATAATGGTTTAGAAGATGGAGAGTTAGCACGAATACAACCGCCTGGTGACGCAGTAAATGTATTAGCCGTAGGTTCCGCTGATTCATCCCAAAAGAAATGGAATAAAGCTCCATATAGTGCTGTCGGCCCAGGAAGGAGTCCTGGCTATGTGAAGCCAGATTTAGTGGCATTTGGTGGGTCGAATAAAGAACCTTTGCCAATATTTAATCCTCTTGCAAATGCTCTTGTTGGTGTCGCAGGTACCAGTTTCTCTACTCCTCTGGCATTAAGAGTTGCAGCAGGTGTTGACGCTCTCAGCAGTTCAGTATTTGAACCTGTAACTCTTCAAGCCCTTATGATTAATGGATGTGAATTCAATTCAAGACAACACTCCAGAGCGGATGTCGGTTGGGGACGAGTACCATTAGATGCGGAAGAAATACTTTACACACCGCAAGATGTAGTCCGTGTTGTATATCAAGGTGTCACACGCCCTGGACACCCACAAAAAGCCATCATTCCTATACCCAAGGGATTACCAGAAGACTTAAAAATAACAATTGGAGCAACTTTTTGTTATAGAGCACCGGTAGACTCAGCTCATGCAATTAATTATACACGCGCAGGCCTCTGGGTCAGAGCATACAAAGCCCCAAAAAAGTCTCTTCCCTTGTTTGGAAGTGGTATGTACAAGACAGAAAATGAATTAAGAAAAGATTCTATGAGGTGGGATACCGTTCTACATAACAAGCGACAAATAGCAGTCAAAGACTTAGATAATCCATACTTCCATATCAACTATCAAGTTCGAGATGAAGGCGAATCGGTTCGAATGGAGGATGCAGTACCTATGCCATATGCATTAGTTGTAACAATCGAAGCACCTGGGGTGATTGACTTGTTATCCAGAGTAACAACTGAGTATCCTGTCCTCAACGCACTTCCTGTATCTATTGAGCAAGATTTACGTCTTCGTACATAGCACAACACCGATGGTCATATGCTAGAACTGTTTTGATTTGGTATATGACCATCAAATAATATCTTCTTTTCTCTGATCGCATAAATAGCGTAGCTTTTCACCGAGAATGATCGATCAGGCAAGTCGTCTGCCATGTTCAACATGGTTGGTTATTTTCAATTTTCCAGTTTAGCTTACTGACGCTTTTTTCAGTGAAACTATAGCCAGTACCGCGGAATTTAATTTCCTCCCCCACAGAGGTTAGCAAATTGCTATACCTATATATTGTGTATTTTTTTAGAAATAAAACTATTTATTGTGTTATCCCTTGAAATAAGGCTGCAACATACCCACATTAAAATTGAGTGTATTATCGCGCTCAACCCTGCCCTTTTTAAGGAGATGCCCATGGCGTTTTACAATAGTACCCAAGCGGTACGTCCGACAAAATCCCCAGAACAATACAAACTCAATCGCCCCGTGGGCAGCAAGCCTGCCGGTCCCGGCATCTACGAATGCCAAAATTGCGGCTTCGAAGACGTTATAAATCGTGAATGCAGCAAGCTGCCACCATGCAGCAATTGCCGTGAAAAAAGTCACGATTGGAAGATGATCGTTAAGGCTGTGGATGCGGACAAAAAAAAGAGTGGCCCTCAAGGCTAAACTTGGTCCTATTCGATCACCATGGGATAGGATACAGTACAGGGAGGAAATAAGCCGCCTCCTTTGAGACCATAAAACCACCTAAATTACTCATGTAAGACCCTATTCTTGCACCTACACAAACCTTTTCTCTATTCCCTCGCTATATTGATACAAATACTCTTCTGTTCAATCAAAGATAGTGTTCAATTTGATTAATTGTCGCAGCTATTTTTGAAATATCGCATCTATTTGTGTAAATGACAGCCGCCACCCACCAACGCCACCGAAGAGGCACTATGATGTGGCGAGCGAAAAGGTCGTAAGCGCCAATTTACCTTGCCAGGATTTAGCCCGCCGATGGAATGCAGTGCCGCCGTTTGTTGTGCCTCTTCATCGTTCATTTCCGGTAAAATACCGGCTAACCGGCTGGCTAACATGCTCTTCCCCGTACCGGGCGGGCCAAGTAGTAACAAGTGATGTTGCCCGCTGGCGGCAATTTCCAGCGCCCGTTTGCCCGTCTGCTGGCCGATCACATCTTGTAAATCGAGCAGTGGTAATGCGTCTGATATTACCTCTTCGCTTTCCGCGAGCGACAACGCTTGTTGCCCTGCCAACCAGCCACACACTTGCAATAAACTGTCGCAGACATACGCCCGTTGCTGCTGGATCAAACTGGCTTCAGCTGCATTAGCCTTGGGCACCACCAGCGCACGCCCGGCTTGCCCGGCAGCTAACACCGCCGGCAACACGCCCAATACCGAACGCACTGCACCGGTCAGTGCCAATTCACCTAAAAACTCATATTCAGCCAGTAAATGATCAGGAATTTGCTCGGAAGCCGCGAGAATGCCGAGTGCAATCGCCAAGTCAAAACGACCGCCTTCTTTCGGTAAATCAGCCGGTGCTAAGTTAACCGTAATGCGTTTCGCAGGGAATTCAAAGTTGCCGTTAATCAAGGCACTACGCACCCGATCACGCGATTCTTTCACCGAAGCTTCCGGCAAGCCGACGATATTAAAAGCCGGCAAACCATTACTGAGATGAACTTCGACGGAAACTAACGGTGCATCAACGCCAAGGCTGGCGCGGCTATAGACAACGGCAAGTGACATGCAAAACTCCGGCGGCAATTTTGCACTGACACTAACCAACGGCTGCCATGAAAAACAGCCGTCAGATTTGGCGGGAAAGCGCTTATCTGTTTCTTCATGCTCATCACGACGGCATTGAATCCATTGCCGCAATGTCGTTTTTTTACAATAAAACGAGTCTGGCAGGCATTAGCATGTTCGGAATGAATCACGCAAACCAAAGACAGGAGCACTAAAATGACATTAAAAGCCGCATTTATCTTCGTATCAGAACTCGCGGATCCAGAAAAACACCGGGCACAAGTCAACACCGGCGATGTGGAAGTCACCACTATTGCGGTCAAGAGTTATGCTGAAGCAGAAACCGTCGCTAAAGCCTTGCTGGATGAAGGCATCATAGCGATCGAATTATGTGCCGGTTTTGGCGCGGAAGGCTTGGCCCGTATCAAGCAAGCCGTACAGGGCAAAATAGCCGTTGGTGCTGTGCGCTTTGATTTTCATCCGGGGCTGGGTTTTAAAAGTGGTGATGAAATATTTCGCTAATATAATGCGATAACAACACGATGATGAGGCTATGAGGTGACAACAGATCCGCATTATTGGCATCAGTTGCCCTCTGCAGCACTGCGCCCCTTTATTGATCGGTATTGGGGATGGGATATCCCTGCTATGGCGACACTGCCAATGTTAATGCCGGGCACAGGCAGTGAATGCTTTTTTCATTATCGTCAGCCGCCAGATCTTATTTCCGGGCATCGTCTGCCGGAAAGTTATCTGGTTTGCCCCCGCCAGCAAACCGCTCAATTTCTGCCATCAGAAAGTCTGGGGTTTATCGCCATCCGCTTTAAGAATGGTCAGCTTCGTCATTTCACTGATCGCCCCTTCATTGAGTTGCAAGATGCCATGCCGCCATTACGTGAGTTATGGGGCGCAGCAGCCAATCGGCTCAATGAACAACTATGGGCAGCCCCGAACCAGCAGGAACAGATCCTTCTGATTGAACGATTTCTGCTGGCACAGTTGAATTATCACCATCAGGCAACGGCCCAGAAGCTGGATCGGCTAATGGAACAGATTTACTACGCACCGAATAACCGAATTGAAACTATTGCAGACGCTACCGGCTGGAGTCACCGCCATCTGGAGCGGAATTTCAAACAGGCGTTTGCTCTGACCCCAAAACGGTTTGCACGTCTGGCTCGCCTGCACCATACGTTGCGGCAAATTGCGTTACAACCCCAACAAGCATTGCTGGATATCGCCTTAACGCGGTTTCAGTGATCAATCGCATTTTATCCACGATGTGCAGTTGCTGATTGGTATGAAACCACTTCAGTTACAGCAGCACCTCAGAGAGACACAACACTACTATAATCTTCCGTCAAAGAAACCGGATTGAAGATATGTGATAGAAACCCCATGTCACATATAAAAGCTGACAGCTCCGGCCCTGCCGGCAGAGTTCCCCGACCGGGATTTCATTCAGCAGGCCGCGTTTATTGTGGTGCTGGGCATCTCACTGCGTCGCTCTGGCATCATCGGGGATGACGTCTACCGTCAGATCGAAGCGGAACTCGACTGGCAGGAAATGGGGCCTTTCACGCCGGGCACTTCGGCTCAACCGTGAACTGACGTGTCACATCAATCAGCCCTAAATGCTGGATGGTACGGCGACCGATCAACAGCGGATATTTCATCTCGCCCCTATCACGCAGTGTGAACTGCTCTTCATAGATCTGATCGCCAATACAAATTTTCATCAACACCACCGGGCGATCATCTTTACCACCAGCGCCACGTAGTGTCACTTCACGCACAATTTCCCGCTCAAACGACTGGCTGATTACTTTGTCATTATCATCCTGCGTTTCAACATCAAAACGCACCCAATCCTTACCATCACGCTGAAACGACGTCAGCCCCTTCGCATCTAAAGACGACGTCAACGCACCGGTATCCATCTTGGCATTCATCACCAGATGCCCCGGTAATATGACCGCTTTTTCTACCCAGCCGAAGACGCGGGAGGGTGCGGGAGCTGAGGGAGTAAAATCACGCTCAGCGGCATTCACTACACTGCTCAGGATCATCGCTATCAACGCCCATTTTATTTTGTTGTACATTGGTACCTCAGATTGACTACGTGTGGCAGCCCGGAGGCAGACAACACCAACTTCAGTTATTCATCAGCAAAAATATCATGCTGCTCATGACAACGCAGTCTCTTTTATCGATCAGTGAATTCCGCTAAACAGAGAAAACATTTCGTGATCCTTAAAACAACAAAACGCATTTTGGTAGTTAAAAACGCTACTAATTTCGTTTTTTGGCCCGTTATTCAACCTGCAGCAAACGGAATGTGTTCAATAATTGAGCTCCCATTTTTAAAAAAAGCCTTGTTATCCGGCACAGGAATATGCTAATTCTGTGTCACGCCCGCATGTTTTTGCGGAACAAACCGGATTTTTTGAATTTTATGAGCAAGATTCAGTCTCTGATTAGCATTATTGTGATCCTGGTCGTGGTGGTGATTATTCCACCGCTCG
>ERZ650312.1950-NODE-1950-length-11499-cov-7.980863_pt1 | contig 11499 bp, 8 predicted proteins | sample MGYA00376248_ERZ650312 | MGnify/ENA primary metagenome ERZ650312 (study PRJEB26733, sample SAMN07839316) | wastewater metagenome | biome: urban; feature: wastewater treatment plant; material: waste water | place: USA: North Carolina | collected 2016-07-28 ... | reverse complement strand
GTACTGTCTGCGGCTCGCCGCCTTGTTAGCTTACTTTTTTGAATTGGTATGAAACGTTGGGTTAATTAACCCAACCTACGCCGTTGCAGAATGCAGTTTGTATAACTTTTCTTGCATTTCACTATGCACTTTACAGGCAGACTGTGCTTGCTCATTTCCAACTATTGGCAGACAACTGTAGGTACGATTAGCCGCCACAAGCGGCGTAATCGTACGCATGACTATGGTGCCCTGTATCGTTTTATTCTTTATTCCACAATGCTCGAGGCCGTCTGAAACGTTTCAGACGGCCTCGAGCATTGTGCTAGGGTCTGTTCACATTTCATCCGTGCGTAAGATTTTGAGCGCACGGATGAATTGTGAACAGACCCTAAAGCTTGATGCACTTATTTTGCCGCTTGATACGTTTTATCAGCTTCTTCAAAATTTTTCACCACACCGGCGGGCACTTTGTCCAACAACGACACCACCACCACCGCGATGGTGCAGGCGATGAAGCCCGGCACGATTTCATAAAGGCTGCTGCCGGTGGCTTTCCAGGCCACCACGGTTACAGCACCGGCAATCATGCCCGCCAGCGCGCCGGCGGCGGTCATGCGTTTCCAAAACACCGATAAAATCACCACCGGCCCGAATGCCGCGCCAAATCCTGCCCAGGCATACGACACCAAGCCCAGCACTTTGCTTTCCGGGTCGGCCGCAATAATAATGGCAATCACCGCCACGGCCAGCACCATTAAGCGGCCGATCCACACCAATTCCTGTTGGGCGGCATTGGGGCGCAGAAAGCCTTTGTAGAAATCTTCGGTGATGGCGCTGGAGCAAACCAGCAATTGGCAGGAAAGGGTGGACATTACCGCCGCCAAAATAGCGCTCAAAATCACGCCGGCAATCCACGGGTTAAACAGCAAAGTGGTCAGCGCGATAAAAATGCGCTCGTTGTTGCCGCCCAAAGCGCTCACTTGGTCGGGATGGTTGCCGAAATAGGCAATGCCGAAATAGCCCACGGCACATGCACCGGTGAGGCACAAAATCATCCAGGTCATGCCGATGCGGCGGGCTTTCACCAAGGATTTCACATTTTCGGCCGCCATAAAGCGCGCCAAAATATGCGGTTGGCCGAAATAGCCCAAGCCCCAAGCAGCGGTGGAAATAATGCCCATCAGCGTGGTGCCGGCAATCAGGCTGCCGTATTCTTTGCCGGTGGTGGCGGCCACGCTTTGAATGGCGGCGCTCATTTCATCGGCGCCGCCCAGCGCCAAATACACCATAATCGGCGTGAGAATCAGCGCAAAAATCATCAGGGTAGCTTGAATGGTGTCGGTCCAGCTTACGGCCAGAAAGCCGCCGATAAAGGTGTAGGCAATGGTGGCACCGGCACCCAGCCACATGGCTTCGGTGTAGCCGATGTCAAACAGGCTTTGAAACAGGCGCGCGCCGGCCACAATGCCCGATGAGCAATAAATGGTGAAGAAAAACAAGATAATGGCGGCTGAAATCACTTTCATCACCTTGTTTTTTGCGCCAAAGCGGTTGAAAAAATAATCGGGCAAGGTGAGCGCATTGTTGTTGTATTCCGTGTGCACACGCAATCGGCCGGCCACCAAGCGCCAGTTGAAATAAGCGCCTATGGTCAGGCCGATGGCAATCCAGGCTTCGGAGAGGCCGGCCACGTAAATCGCGCCGGGCAAGCCCATCAAAAGCCAGCCCGACATATCGGAAGCGCCCGCCGACATGGCGGTAACAAAGCTGCCGAGGCTGCGGCCGCCGAGAATATAATCGTCAAAACTGCGGGTGGAAAAATAAGCCGCCAAGCCGATTAGCAGCACGGCAATCAGGTAAATCCCGAAAGTGACATACATCGGGTTGAAGTTTCCCATAAAAGACCTCTGATTTCTTGATATGTGGGGGATATGCAGCGCTTATGTGCTGCATTGGTGAAAGCATTTAACAGGAAACATCAGATTCAGTCAAGGTAGGTTAAGTTATGTTTTAACGATATGAGTTGGATTGAACAGTTAAATTGACAAGGCCGTCTGAAAACCTTTCAGACGGCCTTTTTCCTATGATTAAATTGAAAACAATATGACAAGCCTTGCCGGCGGCGGCTGATTTGTGCGGCCGTTTTATTGTTCTTGTGCCGGCCAATCCACTTCTTCGCCCCGCAGCAGCGCCTGCATCATCTCGGCCGTTTCCGCATCCACCGCACGGGCGATATTGGCCATTTTCGTGTTGCCGAAGCGCGGCGCTTCCGGGTCGTAAGCTTCGGCCATCCGGCGCACGCTGTGGCGGTCGCGGTGGTAGTAAAACGTGCTCAATTTTTCAGCCAGCGCTTTGTCCACCCCTAGAAATTGCAAGGCCTCGCGGCCGCTGCGCACGGCGGCATCAAAGGTTTCACGCACAATCATTTGCGCGCCGGCATGGTGCAGGGCATAAGTGTGCAGGCGGTCGTAAGCGCGTGCCACTATCGGCAAGTCGGGGCGGATGCGGTGCACATGCTCCACAATCTGCAAAGCCTGCTCACGGTTATCGATGGCCACCACCAGCAAGCGCGCCTTATTGATGCCAGCCGTTTCCAACAGCTCGGGGCGGCTGGCATCGCCGAAATAAGTTTTGATGCCGTAGCGCGACATGCCGTCCACGGTGTCTGCATCATAATCAATCACCGTGGTCGGATAGCCGCAGGAAATCAGCAGGCTGTTAACCATTTGGCCGAAGCGGCCGTGTCCGCAGATAATCACCGGGTTTTGCTCGTTGATTTCATCATGTTGCCGCTGTCCGCCCCGATAAGCACGCGGTGCCAGAATTTTATCGTAAACAATAAACAATAAAGGCGTGAGCACCATCGACAAAGCCACAATCAGCAGCACGCGCTCTGCGGTGGCCGCCGGCATCACCGCGCTTTGCACCACCAAGGCCAACAACACAAAACCAAATTCACCGGCTTGCGCCAAGCTCAATGCAAACAATTGATTGTCCGGCCCGCGCAGCTTGAAAATCCGCCCCAAAATCAGCAGCACCGCAATTTTCAGCAACATCATGGCCAACGTGAGCCCCAAGATGATGCCGAATTCATCAAACAGCAGGTTGAAATTGATGCCGGCACCCACTGTGATAAAAAACAAACCCAGCAGCAAACCTTTAAAAGGCTCGATATTGCTTTCCAACTCATGCCGGTATTCACTGTTGGCCAGCACCACGCCGGCGATAAATGCGCCCAGCGCCGGCGAGAGGCCGATGGCCGTCATCAGCGCGGCAATGCCCACCACCAAGGTGAGCGCAGATGCGGTAAACACTTCACGCATACGCGAAGCGGCGATAAAGCGGAACACCGGCCGCGATAAAAAATGGCCACCCACCACAATCGCCGCAATCACGCCCAGCGTCACCACCGCTTTCAGATAATCATTCATGCCGGTGAGCAAATTCGCTTCGTCATGCCCGCTTGCGCCATGCGCCTGTCCGAGCAATTCCGGCATGGCCAGGAGCGGCAAAAGCGCCAGCATCGGAATGGCGGCAATATCTTGAAACAGCAACACCGAAAAGCTTGCCTGCCCGCCGGGGCTGCCGAGCAGGTTTTTTTTCGCCCAAGGTTTGCAACACAATCGCGGTAGAGGAAAGCGCCAATATGCAGCCCGCTGCCACGGCCACCTGCCAAGGCTGCCCCAGCGCCATCGCCGCCAGCGCAATCACCGCCACCGTGGCGCCCACTTGCAGGCCGCCGAGCCCCAAAAGCTTGTTGCGCAAGCGCCAAAGCATGCCCGGCGCGAGCTCGAGCCCGACCAAAAACAGCATCATCACCACGCCGAATTCGGCCACATGCTGGATTTCCTGCGTTTCACGCCCCACCAACCCCAGCGCGGGGCCGATAATCATGCCCGCCAGCAAATAGCCGAGCACCGAGCCCAAACCCAAACGTTTCGACAAAGGCACGGCCACCACGGCGGCAAACAGATAAATAAATGCGGTAAATAATAATGAGCCCATGATGGTGCTTTCTAAGCCGGTTTTAATTTAAGAAAGGCCGTCTGAACACGTTCAGACGGCCTTTTTGTGTGCAGATAATGCAAAACAATTATCCTGTATGTGCATGCGGGCAGGCAAACAGAATAATCGTTTTGATTTCAACTGCTTTTTCAGGCAAACGGGTGCTGCAACACAATGGTTTCTTCACGATCGGGGCCGGTCGACACAATCGCCACCGGCGCACCGCACACTTCTTCGATGCGCTTCAGATAAGCTTTGGCATTTGCCGGTAGCTTGTCGTAATCTTTCACGCCCACGGTGGATTCGCTCCAGCCGGGTAGGGTTTCATAAATCGGCACGCAGTCGGCCACCGCATCGGCACCGAAGGGCAGAATATCGGTTTGGCTGCCGTCGGGCAGCATATAACCCACACAGATATTGATGTTTTCAATACCGTCCATCACATCGAGCTTGGTGATGCACATGCCGCTGATGCCGTTTACCTGAATCGAGCGTTTCAATGCGGCAGCGTCAAACCAGCCGCAGCGGCGCGCACGGCCGGTAACTGAGCCGAATTCGTGGCCGCGCTCGGCCAAACCGGCACCCACTTCGTCAAACAATTCGGTGGGGAAAGGGCCCGAACCCACGCGGGTGGTGTAGGCTTTTACAATGCCCAACACATATTGCAGCATTTGCGGTGCCACCCCCGCACCGGCCGAAGCCGCACCGGCTAAGCAGTTGGACGAGGTAACAAACGGATAAGTGCCGTAGTCGATGTCTAAAAGCGTGCCTTGCGCGCCTTCAAACAAAAGCTTGCCGCCTTTTTCGTTGATGTCGTGTAAGGTGCGCGACACATCGGCGAGCATGGGCAAAATGCGCGGCGCCACTTTTTCAATCACCGCCATCACATCTTCCAGCTTCACGGGCTCGGCTTGATGCAGGTGTTGCAGCTGCACATTGTAATAAGCCAGATTGGCTTCTACCTTGGCTTTGAGCTTGTCGGTGTCCAGCAAATCCACCATGCGGATGGCGCGGCGGGCCACTTTGTCTTCATAAGCCGGGCCGATGCCGCGGCCGGTGGTGCCGATTTTTCCGGCGCCGCGCGAAGCTTCACGCGCTTGGTCGAGCGCCACATGGTAGGGCAGAATCACGGTGCAGGTGGGCGCGATTTTCAGACGGCCTTCTACGTTTTTCACGCCGGCGGCATTCAATTCATCAATCTCGCCCAACAAGGCTTCGGGGCTCACCACCACGCCGGAGCCGATAAAGCAATCGAGTGTTTCATGCAGAATGCCGCTCGGAATCAGGCGCAAAATGGTTTTTTTGCCGCCCACCACCAGCGTGTGGCCGGCATTGTGGCCGCCCTGAAAGCGCACCACGCCGGCGGCTTCTTCTGCCAGCCAGTCTACAATTTTACCTTTGCCTTCATCGCCCCATTGAGCGCCGATTACCACTACGTTTTTAGCCATGTTTGGATACCTTTGAAATTTAAACTCACAAAATAAATGATATGTTTTTGGAAATTATGCGTTTTTAACCACTGCCCATTTGCCTTCTTGCGCCACCAGACGGTGGCTGCAATCGCGACTGGCGTTGGATTCGATGCCGTAGTCCACCACCACGCATTGGCCTTCGGCACGCAGCTGCTCGATGAATTCGCGTGCCTGCACGGCATCTTGCTGCGCCACCGCAATGGCCGGAGGGCGGGTGCTTTGCGGCAGGCGGCCGGTGAAAGTGCGCAGATCGAAGCTGAAGCCGGTGGCCGGACGGGCGCGGCCGAAATATTCGCCCAAGCCGTCGTAACGGCCGCCGCGCGCTACTGCATCGTGACAATCGCTGCCATAGGCGGCATATAAAAGGCCGGTGTGGTAATTGTCTACCCGCACTTCCGATAAATCGATGTGGATTTGCTGCGCACCGAATGCATCGCACACGGCCTGCAAATCATCCAGCGCTGCGCCCACGGCAAATAAATCCGGCAGCTGCGCACGCGCTTCCTGCAACACTTCGCGACCGCCGTAAAGCGTGGGCAAGAGCGCGAAAGCTTTGGCCCACATGCCGTCTAAATGCCAGACGGCCACTTGGCTGCGCACGGCTTCGGCGTCTTTATCCTGCATCAGTGCGAGCAATTGCGCCGATTGCTTGCCGCTCAATTCGGCTGCGGCGGCCAAGGCGCGGAACACGCCGATGTGGCCCAGCGAGAGCATCACTTCGCCGATGTCGCCCAGCTTGAGGCTTTTGAGCATCAAGTCGATTAATTCGATATCCGCCGCCACGCCGGCATAGCCGTAAAGCTCGGCGCCCACCTGCAAGGGCTCGCGCGTGCTTAAAAAGCCGTCGGGGCGCGCATGCAACACGGAGCCGGCATAGCACAAACGGTTGATGCCGTTGTTGGCAGAGAGCAGGTGCGCATCAATACGCGCCACTTGCGGCGTGATGTCGGCGCGGATGCCGAGCTGGCGGCCGCTGAGCTGATCGACCAAGCGGATGGTTTTGAGCGATAAGCCCGCGTCGATGTGGGTGAGCAGGGAATTGCTGTATTCCATCAGCGGCGGGTGCACCAATTCGTAGCCGTGCACGCGGAACAAAGCCAAAAGCCGCTCTTTCGCGCTTTCGAGCTGGCGCGCGGTGGAGGGCAGAATGTCGGCAATGTGTTCGGGAAGCTGCCAAGACTGCATGAGATTCTTTCTCTGTGAACGTAACTAAAGGCGGAAAAATCCGCCCACGTTATTAAAACCAAACTTTACCATAAAAAACTTTTTGCGGCAGCCTGTTTGTGTGCATTTGCGCACAGCACCTTTTTCCCGCAAGGCCGTCTGAACAGCCTTTAAGGGCTGTTCACCATTCATCTGCGCGCAGAGCCTTTTCCCTGCAAGGCCGTCTGAAGCGCATATAGCGTTTGCCTGTGCTTGATATAAAAATATAATCTTTGCGTTTGGGGTGAAGTTGCTATAATCATGCTTATCGTTTACAGGCCGTCTGAAGCGGCCGCCCAGTGAAGGAAACATCATGTCATTACCCGTATTGTCGCCCGAACATATGCAGCAACTGCAAGCGTTTGAAACCCAAATCCTTGCCAACCAAACCAAAATCGAAGCCTGGTTCCGCACGCAGTGGAGCGAGCACAAGCCGCCGTTTTACGGCTCGGTGGATATCCGCAATGCGGGCTATAAAATGGCTTCGATCGACATGAATCTTTTCCCCGGCGGCTTTAATAACCTTAATCCGCAATTTATTCCGCTCGCGGCGCTGGCGGCGCAAGATGCACTGGATCGCGCTTGCGAAACCGCCAAATCGGTGCTGATTGTGCCCGAAAACCACACCCGCAATACGTTTTATCTGCAAAACGTGTTTGCATTAAGCCATATTTTGCGCAGCGCCGGCTTTGAAGTGCGCTTGGGCAGCCTCAACCCGGAAATCACCGAGCCCACCGAATTCACCACCGCCGGCGGCGACACTTTGCTGCTGGAGCCTTTGCTGCGCACACGCGGGCGCGTGCATCTGGCCGACGGCTTTTCGCCCTGCGTGGTGCTGCTCAATAATGATTTGTCGGGCGGCGTGCCCGATATTTTGAAAGACTTGCAGCAAACCGTGGTGCCGCCCTTGCACGCAGGCTGGACCACCCGCCGCAAAACCGCCCATTTTGCCGCTTACAACCAAGTGGCGGCCGAATTTGCCAAGCTGATCGATATCGACGAATGGCAGATCAACCCTTATTTCGAGCAAATCAGCGGCCTGGATTTTCAGGAGCGCGAGGGCGAAGATGCGCTGGCCGATTCGGTGGCGCGCATGTTGGCGAAAATCCAGGCCAAATACGATGAAAAAGGCATCACCGACAAACCGTTTGTGATTGTGAAAGCCGATGCCGGCACTTATGGCATGGGCGTGATGAGCGTGAAATCTGCCGATGAAGTGCGCAGCCTCAACCGCAAAAACCGCAACAAAATGGCCAAGGTGAAAGAGGGCCTGGAAGTGAGCGAAGTGATTGTGCAAGAGGGCATCTACACTTACGAAACGCTCAATGGCGCGGTGTCGGAGCCGGTGGTGTATATGGTGGATCGTTTTGTGGTGGGCGGTTTTTTCCGCGTGCACGAAGGGCGCGGGGTGGATGAAAACCTGAATGCTTCGGGCATGCTTTTTGTGCCTTTGCAGCAAATTATTCCCGTGGCCGGCGATGAAGAAGGCGGCGAGGAGCGCAGCAAGCGCATTTTCCAGCAATGGGACAGCTTGGGCGTGCCGCAAACCAGCGGGCATTGCGATTGCGAGGGCAATCGTTTGTATGTGTATGGCGTGATGGCGCGTCTCTCGTTGTTGGCCGCTTCGTTGGAGTTGGCGCAAACTGAGCCGCAGGCATAAGGGGCAGGCCGTCTGAAAACTGTGTTCAGACGGCCTGTTTTATTTTAAGGGGCGCGTAAAGAGCCCTTGATTGAAAATATTTTATTGAAGTTAAAGGAAGGAATATGTCGTTTTTCAAAAAATGGCTGGGCAACCCCACCGAGCTGAAAAGCCATGCCGAAATTGCCGCCATGCTGCATCAGGCCGTGCAGGATGCGGGAATGGATTGCGGCGTGCCCGAGCTGGGCGCCACGGCAAACGACACTTATCTGCCGCTGGCTTCCGGCCGGGTGGCGGTGGGCCATTTTTACAGGCTTTATGCCCAAGCGCCCGAGCAGCTGGATGCTTTGACGGCGGAATTTGTGCGCCTGAACGCCGCCGCGCCGCCGCCCTTGCCCCTGCAAGCGGAGCAAGTGATGCCCATGGTGCGCAATGTGGCGTGGTTGCAGGATTTATACCAAACCCTGAGCGAAGCGGGTGAGGCAGAGAATTGGCGCAAACATGTGCTCGCCGTGCGCTTGGAAGGTGATTTGTTGCTCACTTTTGTGCAAGACAACGGCGATAAAATCCGCACCTTGGGCGAAGCGGATTTGCACGCATTGAATCTTGCCGATATGTCGGCTTTGTATGAATTGGCGCTGGACAACCTTTTGCGGCGCGCCGAGCAGAAAATCGACATCAAAGGCGGCAACGGCCGCTATCGCGTGCGGCTGGACGGCGTGTTTGATGCGGCGCTGATTACCTTGGCCGATGCCTTGGCCGAGCAGATGCAGTTTCGCGGCCACCCTGTGTTTGCCTTGCCCTCGCGCAATGAATTGTTTGTCGGCGACAGCGCCGATGTAGAGGTGATGGCGCAATTGCAAGCGTTGGCCGCCAAGCGCTATGCCGCCGCTGCTTTTAACATCAGCCGCAAACTGTATGTGTTGGAAAACGATGGTTTGGCAGAGTGGGGCGGTTGAGTTGCTATAGTGGAATGAAAGAAAAACTTATACAGACGCATGTAGCAAGCCATATGCAGAAGCCGTTTAAACCGCGTGCGTGGCTGCGCCACACACCCTACACATGATGCTAAATTTCTTATTTTTGTATAAGTTTTTCATTCATTCCACTATAGATGCCGCATGAAAAACCGAGAGGCCGTCTGAAACTTTTTCAGACGGCCTCTCGGTTATATGCAGATCATTACGGCACGCGGTGTGCTGCGCACCCTATGATTTTAGCTGAAGATGCGTTTACAGGCCGGAAAGGCGGGTGGTGTCGTGCGCAATCATCAATTCTTCGTTGGTGGGAATCACCACGGCGCAAACGGGGCTGCCCTCTGCGCTGATGATGCCGGCATTGCCGAAGCGGGCGGCTTCATTGGCTTTGGCATCTTCTTTCAAGCCCAAAAAGCCCAAATAGCCCATCACTTTGCTGCGGATTAAATTGGAATTTTCACCGATGCCGCCGGTAAACACCAAGGCATCGATGCCGCCGGAGGCCACGCTCATGCTGGCCACATATTTGGCCAGGCGGTAGGCAAAAATTTCCAGCGCGAGCTTGGCACCTTCGTGGCCTTTGGCGGCTTCTTCTTCAATGGTGCGGCAATCGTTGGACAATTCGGAAATGCCCAACAGGCCGGATTTTTTGTTGAGCAAATCGGTGATTTGGGTGATGTTCATATTGGCGTTTTGCGCCAAAAATGAAAACACGCTCGGGTCGATGTCGCCGCTGCGGGTGCCCATCACCAAGCCTTCCAGCGGGGTGAGGCCCATGCTGGTGTCTTGGCACTGGCCATTGGCCACGGCGGCAATGGAGGCGCCGTTGCCCAAGTGGGCAATCACCATGCGCAGATCTTTTTTGTCTTTGCCGAGGAAGCGGGCGGTTTCATCGGCCACAAAACGGTAGCTCGTGCCATGTGCACCGTAGCGGCGCAGGCCGTATTTGCGGTAGAGCTCGCGCGGAATGGCATAGGTGTAGGCATGCTCGGGCATGGTTTGGTGGAATGCGGTGTCGAACACGGCCACGTTGGGCAGGCTGCCAAACACTTTCATGGCCGCGCGGATGCCCAAAAGGTGGGCGGGATTGTGCAAGGGCGCTAAGGTGATGCATTTTTCGATGCCGGCAATCACGTCGTTATCAATCAGCACCGATTCGCTGTAAAGCTCGCCGCCGCTCACCACGCGGTGGCCGATGGCGGCGATGCGATCGCGCAGGCCGTGGGCTTCGAGCTCGTGCAAAAGCGCTTCTACTGCGCCGGTGTGGTTGGGCTTGTCTTTCAGATCGACGGTGTGTTTTTCACCGTTGATTTTAAATGTGATAAAGGCATCGGGCAGAATCAGCTTGTCGCCCAGGCAGCTGAGCAACACTTCGCCGGTGTCGTTATCCAGCACGGCACCCTTCATGGATGAGCTGCCACAGTTTAAGACCAAAATAAGTTTGTTTGACATACGGGCTCCTAAAGTTTTCAGACGGCCTTAAACGCTATTCGGAAAAGGCATGAAAAAGAATGGCTAATATTTTAGCAAAAATTACCGCTGCGCGTGCGCATTGGCTGAAATTAAACTACATATCTTGATGCGCATCAGTTATTCAGCCTGCGCAAACGGCTTGGCTCAGAAAAAGGTGTGTGCGCCGGTGAAGCGCTGGGAAAAATAGGGGTTGCTGAGCTTTTCGGTGCGTATGGTGCCGCGGCTCGAGGGCGCGTGGATAAATTCGCCGTTGCCGATATAAAGGCCCACATGCGAATATTTGCTGCTGCCGCTGGTGTTGAAAAACACCAAATCGCCGGTTTGCAAGCGGGCGGGCGCAATGCTGCGCGAGGCGGCGGCCATATCGCGGGCGGTGCGCGGCAGGCTCACGCCCAGCGCGTTTTGATACACATATTGAATCATGCCGCTGCAATCAAAGCCGGTGGCGCTGCTGCTGCCGCCGTATTTATAAGGCGTGCCGACCAGGCTCATGCTGTGCAGCATCAATTCTTGCGCACCTTGCTCTTGCTTGATATGGCTGATGCGCACTTGGCCGGTTTTTTGGGCCTGCACTGAAGGCTTGGCTTTGGGCGCGCTTTTGCTGCTGCAACCGGCCGCAAGGGCAAGCGCGGCGGCGATAATAAAAAAGGAGAATAATGGTTTCATTGGCAAATCTTTCTGTTTCAGACGGCCTGAGACCTTTGCAAAACCAGATATCTGTCGCACCCGCGTAGGCGGGTGCCCAGCG
>ERZ650312.1946-NODE-1946-length-11506-cov-4.043577_pt1 | contig 11506 bp, 8 predicted proteins | sample MGYA00376248_ERZ650312 | MGnify/ENA primary metagenome ERZ650312 (study PRJEB26733, sample SAMN07839316) | wastewater metagenome | biome: urban; feature: wastewater treatment plant; material: waste water | place: USA: North Carolina | collected 2016-07-28 ... | reverse complement strand
CCAGCACGATCCCGTGCGGGCGGGCGATCAGCTTGTCGAACTGGACGAGCGTGTCGCGGCCCATCCCGAGCGCTTCGAGGTTCAGGCGCTGCGCGTCCTTTTCCAGCAGACGCAGCACCGCGCGCTCGCCGTGCCCGGTCGGCAGCGTCGACACGCGCACGTCCACCGGGCGGCCGCCGACGCGCAGCGTGATGCGGCCGTCCTGCGGCAGGCGTTTTTCGGCGATGTCGAGCTGCGCCATGATCTTGATCGGGAGGCGCATCAACGCGGGGATGAGGTTGGCCTGGAGTTCGGCGAGGGTGTCCCAATTCTGTGGTGTGCCACCGAGTACCCACGCCAGCAGATACGACAACGGCCACAAGATCAGGCGCTCACCAAGTTTCCCCAGATTGAGCAGCATGTTCCAGTCGCCGACGGGTTGCCCCTGGGTTTCCTGGTACGCCGACAGCGGCCGATTGTCCGGTGAGGTCACCGCGCCAACTCCTTCACCGCATCACGGGCCGCCTCGACATAGGTCCGCCCGTCCGACAGCCGCTCCGAGCCATACACGATGTGCCGCGAATCGCCGCGCAAGTACTTGTACATCCAGGCGATTGTGTAGCCAGCGTCCCAATACATTCGGGGATTCAACGGCTGCTGCCGACCAGTCACCACATTCGCAAACAACCTCATCCCATTGTCGGCAGGACATGCGGTAATCGGATCATCAGCGATCGCATACGACCGGAACGTAACCCCCGATATGGGACGCTCGCCAGCCACCCCGTAACGATCATGCGGCACGCCCGAATTACTGACCTGCCCGCGGGCGCGCAACGGGTCAGCAACCAGCACAATCCCCACGCAATGCTGCGGCCGGTCGAGCATCACGAAATCACCGAGGGCCGCTGCGCCGAGCGAGTAGCCGACGCCCACCCACGGCTCGCCGCGGCCATCGACCGCACGCAACGCCGCACGACACTGCGACACGCTCGCCGAATACGACTGGGTGCCAATCGGCGCGATCTCGTTGCGATACACCAACTCTTCGCCCGGGATCAGGCTGAGCATGTTCTGACCCGGCCGCTCACCAGTTCCGAGTGCTTTGACGACAGTAGGCATCAGATCACCCTCCGGACTGTGCGATTGGCGTCGCGGAGGTCGACGGCGATCTGCGCGTGACCCGCCTGCTCGAGGAGTGGGATCACCTCGTCGACCTTGTCTGTCAGCACTTCGAGCGTGGCGGTGACATCGTCGAGCTTGCGGTCCACCTTGGCCAGCTTCTCTTCCAAACCCTTGTTCGCCTTCTCCCACTGCTCGGAAAGCGACGCCGCCGACTGGGACAGTTGCGCAGCCGCCGTCGCCTTTTTCTCGCCACGCCCGAACAGTCCCTGGATGACCGCGCCGATGATGCCAGCGACGGCGGCGATGCCCCCGCCGCCGACCAGCACCGTCGCGAACGACAGGCCTTCCATCACAGCTCCTTCGCGTGGGCGCGGATCGCGCGGAGACGTCGTGCGTCACGAACCGAGATGCACGCGGTCAGCACCATGAGCCCGGAGGCCATGTAGACGGAGAACAGCCCGCGCCCCAGCCACGAGGCCTGCACAACCGCCGACACGTACGCGCCGAGCGCGCAGGCGATGCCGACATTGCTCCACAACTGGAGTTGGCGGCCGGTGTACTTGTCCGACAACAGCTCCCCGACCAGACAGGTCATCGGGCGCACGATCAGCAGGGCGATCCACACCCAGTTCAGACGTGTGCTCTTCCGATCTGGTGCCGCCGATCTCCGAGCGCACCGCCGTCGGTGCCGACGTCACAGCCATGTAGATGCCCGACACCCACAGGAACGGATAGACGACCGCCTGACACAGGGTGCCGCCGGTGTCTACGGTGGCCCACCACCACAACCACCAGTAGTGCACGCCGCGGCGAAGGGCTGACATTAGCGCCCGGACTGGTTGCGCAGGTCGCCTACTGCGGGGCCGACCTCTCTCCCGAAGGTGTCGACGGCGGCGCCGACCTTCGGTCCGTTCGCGGTCAGCCACACGACCGCCGAGGTGGCGAACGCGACGGCCGTGTTGATCCACACGGCTGCGGTGGCGGGCAGGAGGTCGGCGGGCACGGTCGCGAGGAGTGTGGTCACCAGCGTCACCACAGCGGTGATGATCGCCGCGACAGCCTTGGCGTTATGCGAGATGCGTTGTCCGATGGTCATAGTGATGATCCTTTCGAGGTGAGCGACCGGTCAGGCCGCGGTGAGCTCGACGGCGGACACCGCGAGCGGGACACCCTGCGCGTCCACGAGGGTGAGATTCGATGCGGCCTCAGCGCCGATCTTTTTGACCGCGCCAGACGGGTCCCATTCGAGCGAGCCGAACTGAAACTCTTGGCGTTTGCCGCCGGTACCGTTGTCGACTTCGTCGGTGATTGGCCAGCCGAGCGGGCCCTTCTCGTATCCCTCGAGCGCCCATCGCTGGCCGATCACGCCGCGCACGATGTTCGCGGTGTAGCGCGTGTTCGGGACGTAGAGCACGCCGCCCTGGAAGGCCTGCACCGCGCCGTCGATGCCGTACGCGGAGATCTGCGCGAAGTCGCGAACCGGGTAGCCGAGTTGGCCGGATTCCCATCCGCGTCGCGACCACGCCTCGAAGATGCCCGAGCCGGGGATCTTCGGATCGGCATGGGGCACAACGAACGCGCCGGTCGTGGGGTGGAAGTAGATGTGGGCGTTGTCGTATGCGACGAAGCGTCCGCGGCCGTCCTTGCCGCACGGGGATTCGCCGGCGGTACCGGGCTTCCCGTGGCGCACCCCGACCCACGGGTGCTCCTTCGCCTCAAGTTCGATCATGTTGATGACCGGGGTCGACACATCGTTGAGGAGCCGCTGACGGAACAGCTTCATATCGAGGTTGCCCGGGTCCCACTTGCCCTGGATCGCACCGTATTCCTTGTGCGCCACGACCTTGTCCCAGGCGTTGCCGAGGCGCTTGTTGATCGCGCGCACACCCCGCAGATACGAGCCGTACTGCTCGGGCGACCACGCCGCGGTGCCGTTGTGCGCGGCCTCGATGCCGATGCACACCTGATTGCCGTTGTTGGTCGGGATACCCGGCCACGACCCAGTGCCGGCGTGCCAGGCGATCCCGACACCACACAGCGTGTACACGCCGTTCGGTGCGAGGTGCAGTTGAGAGGCGAGACCGAGCGACGGGTGGTTGGCGATGCCGTTCGGGGTTTCGCCGAAGCTACCGGTGTGGTGCATGAACGGGCCCCAGATCGCGCCGAAGTCGCCGTGGCCGCGGCCGAACGCGCCACCGAAGATGTCGCATCGCAGGCCTTCGGCGCGCAGGACATCGGGGAGCCAGACGGGATCAGACATGGTGTTTCCTCCTGAGTGGGTTGGTCATTCGAGGTCGAGATCGATGTCGGCCTGCAGCCGTTCGATCAGCCGCGCCTTCTCCGAGTTGGTCAGGACGGCCGAGGTGGCGATGTGGACCTTGTCGACCGGGTCGACCTCGGGGATCGGCAGCGTGGCGTCCTGCCAGCGGTGCGCGCCGCGCGGCAGGTCGACGCGCCGGATCTTCGTCCGCTTCTCCGTCGGCGCACCGAACCCACACAACTCGACATGCTCAGCGATACGAGCCGCCGTGTGCGGCAACATGATCGCCCCAGGAGACGGCTGCCAAATACCAGCCGGATCTCGCACCATCGTCATCGGAATATCGAGGAACAACCCCTCCCACCGATGCGTATCACGGGCACTCGGGTTGTACGGAATCGAGTAGGTGTCGCCGTGATCATCAACGCGTCGAATGTCTTCCATCACACGGTCCCACCATCAGAGAGGACGCCTTGCTGCTGAATCAGGGTCAAAATGCTCTCCTTGTAGCGCTGCATCTTCGCCGCGGGGGACTCCTCCGCGCGACCATCACCGATCGTGAGCCGGTGGGTGACGGGCTCGGTGGCCGACCACTTGATGCCCCACTTCGTGACGTGATCGACGTAGAGCTGGCCGGCGATCTCGAACGCGATCCGGTCCATCAGGTCGAAGTGCTTGCCGAGCTTCCACGGCAGCGCCGCGGGGTCGAGTTCGGCCTCGAAGCTGGTGTAGTAGCGGGTATCCCAGAACCCGACGCGAAGCGCCTGCAGGGTCGAGAGAGTGAATCCGGTGCCGGTGCCCTGCACCCACTGTTCCCAGTTGGCGTCCGGGCCCATCATGGCCTTGCGCACCGGGTTCGGCAGGCGATGGAACGCGAGGATGGTGTCCTCGACGAGGAAGTCGAACACGCCGAGCGCGAGGCCCGAGTTGCCGATCGCGGTACCCAACCACCCCAGCGCCGCGTTCGCGGCGAGCTTGGCGAGCGAGTTCACCCACTGGGGGCTCTTGCCGCCGGTCACCATGGCGTAGGCGATGGCCTTGTGCAGCGTCATCGTCGACGACGACAGCGGGGTCATGTTCCCCTCGGGGATCACGATTCCCGGCGCCGATTTGACCGTCCCGAAGATCGCGGGGAGCTTGTACTCGTCGGGCACTGACCGTGACAGCTCGTGCGCGACCTCGTTGATCAGGTCCTCGGCCATCACACCGACGAAATTCAGCAGCCCGTCAGCGAGAGTGCCTGTGTAGCCCTGATATCCGGACTTGTCGATCGTCTTGAACACCCGCACCGAGTGGTCACCGCGCAGCTTGACTCCGGGGATCGGTGGATCACCCGGCATCCACCGCTGCACCGACAGGTGCAGCCCACCGTCCTGCAACGTCGGCAACACCAGGTCATGAAACATGGGGAACCGTGCAGACATTGCCGTCCACCGCGACGTATCCACCAGCGGATTGTTCGGGACCATCGTGGTCCACCAATCCTCCGGAAGATAGTCATCAAACATGCCCATGCCAGCGAGAATGTCGTCAGGGAACGAATCGATCCCCATCTGCACACGCCACATATTCATCAGGCCGTACGTGTTCACGCCCGTCACCGCTGGCCCCACCCATGGCATCGCTTTGATTGGCTGAAACTCCGCTGGGCTACCCGGTGTTGCATAGCATTCGAGATGTTTCGCCCGGTCGTAGTCGTGCAGGAAATGCAGACGCACAGCGACCATCTCGCCCGATGCGATGACCCGTTTGATCGAGTCACACTTGCCTGCCCATCGCTTGTACGGGGTTTGGACAATGATGTGCACGTCCTCGGGCCACCGCTGCTTCGTGAGCAGCCATTTCACGAGCTTGTGGCGCCCGGGAAGTGTGAGGTCGCCTTCCCCGGTGTCGTTGGCGATCTCCTCGAAATCGGCGTCGATTTCGCCCTGCACGTACGCGACGAGCTGCCACTGCTTGTCGCAGATCATCACCTCGGGACGCTGCTGCGTGGCGGTAGCTTCCATCCTGTGCCGTGCAAGAACCCGCTCGCGCACACCATCGAGCCGAATGTCAACCGGAGTGGTCACCAGGGACGCTTCCACATCGGGGTCATGTACGCCTTCGCTGCACCCGCGCCGCCTGTGACACTGATCGGCACCTCAACCGGCACTGTTGTGTTCGCGGGAATCGTCTTCCGGAACCGCAACCCGAGGAGGGACATGGCGATCTGCGATTCAGTGTCGGAATCCAACTGCATCGCAAACGGATCGGTGTCAACAAACAGATCCCCCACCGATGCGGGGAACTGCTCGAGCGTCACCGTGTCACCGTTGATACCGTCCGGTACCGTCCACTTCTCAACGCCTGTGTTGGTGAGCGAAATCTGCACACTGATGTCAAGATCGCCGGGGTTGACGAACTTCAACGTCCCCGATCCGCTCGCCGTGCCCGTAAGCGGCCACCGTGACGTGATGGTTTGACCGCGCCAGCCTGGGCGATAAGCGATCAGCGGTATCGCCCACGGCCATTCCTCCTCCGGTTCGGCGTCCATATCGTCCTCGGGCCACGTCTGCACCCGCACATCGAGCTCGCGGTACGAGGAGTTATCGCGGTTGAACACCCGCAGCGTCGAATCCGCTTCATCCGACCACGCCGCCCACCACTGATTCTCGATCTCCTCCCACTCAACGCCTGTAGCGCCAGAGGAGAACACCTTGAGGTCAATAACCTGCGGATCAGTTTTCGGAATACCGGGGATTCCACCAGGCATGAACGCGGGCTTCTGATCACGCGGTACACGTAGCGGGTGATACAGGCCCTTGACTCCGGACATGATGACCGGCCCCATACCTGGACCGTGCAGAGGCCACATGGACCCGTCCACACCATCAACCTCGACGACGCGCGGATACTCCATCAACGCACCCGCGATCCGTAGCCCGCCGAGCCGCGGAACTCGTTACGGCTGATCTCCTGCACGATGTCACCGACCGTGTTGCCGTAGACAGTGATGTTGGTTGTACGCCCACCACCCGAAGTGGTCGATTGACGTGCAGCCTGGTTCGACACCGAACCCCACTGCTCACCCGCACCCACCAACGCGCCCTCCACATCCTCGCCCGAGTTGATCGCCGACAGCAGACTGAAATTGCGTTGAGTGCCCATAGCGTTCACCACAAACTCACGACCATGCACAAACCCCGCGATACGGTTGGCGGCGATGTTTCCGGTGTAGCCACCCGACTTCCACCCATGCCCCTGTCCCCACATGCTGGTGAGGTCAGTGCCGTACTTCTCCCGGTAGTGCTTGATCGCGGACGCCACATTCGCCACCGGATCAAGACGGTCATCCGGGAACCGCGTGTCACGCGCCGACTTCCACGTCGACAACGCGAACTGCAACAAACCAGCCGCCTCGTTACCGCCCGAGTTGACGTCCTGAATCTGCTGCACCGCCCGCGGATTACCACTCGATTCGGTGTTGATCTGCTTCACCCCAGCATCAAGGTTCGCCACCGTGTCCGCGATGCCGTTGTGCTGAAAGTTGATCGCCCACTTCAACAGCGGACGCCACTGCTCAGCACCCTTAGCCGGGTCGTAGTTGATCTTCGGCGCACCATGCGCACCAAGGTCAGGCATCTTCGACAAAGGTGCCGACCCCTGCTGAACCGTCGACCCATCCCCATACTGTGGATCGGTGTACGAACCCTGCGGCGTCGACTGCGACACAGACGGAGACGTCGGCGTTTCCGGAGTGTTCGTGAGCGCCGAATTGCCGGCGGTCGCACCCTGATTCGTGGTGCGGACGTTCTCACCCTTGTCGATCGAGATCGCGCTAGAGGGATCGGTGATCCACGACGGCAGACCGAAGAAATCGCCGATGCCCTCCGCGAGAATGCCACCAGCATCCTGCCCGAGTTCCTTGAGGCTCTTCATCTTCCCCGGCTGAGACGCCTCACCCGCACCACTCGTGTTGGGCTGGCCGGCACCGTTACTAGGATCAGGCGTTTTCTCGGCAGCGGTCTTGATCTTGTCCGCAGCAGCCTGAACCTCGTCAGCCGTCGCCGAATCCTTCAACACCACCGCACCGGCAGGGATCGTGTCACTCTGCGGCTTCGCGGCGCCCACCTGAGCAATCGCCTCAGACATGGACGCACCCTTGTCCATCAACGACTTCACCTGATTGAGCTGCGACCAGTTCAGAACCGCTTCCGGCTTGCCCGTCTCATTCGTGACAATCGACTGCCCCGTAGGCACGAAACCGCCCTGATCACGGAGCAAGCCCGCGATCGCCTTACCAGGAGCCTTGATGATGTTCGTGACGGTCGAGGTGATCTTCTTCGCCGCCTCGTACGCCTTCTCAAGCTTGTCGCCGAGTTTGCCAGCCAGATCGAACGCCGTGTCGATCGCCTTCGTCTTCGTCTCGTCCAACGCCTTCGGCGGAATACCCAACCACTCAGGCGGGGGTGATCCGATGACCCGGCTCATGCCCTCCTTGACCGGGTTGAGCGCCTTGTCGACGATCTCGGTGATCTTCTTCTTGATGATGTTGAGCATGTCCGCGGTCGATGGACCACCAAACCCGCTCGTCACCAAACCCTCGGGCACTACGTTCGGGTCAACGGACTGCGGCGCATAGAACAGGTGGTCATGATCCATATGGTTCTGCGTCGGCGAACCACGATCGGGCATTCCCTCGGACCGGCCATCCGGATACCACATCTTCTGCTGCCAGATGGCCCAGTTCAGCGGGAACTTCTTGCTGTTGGCGATCGCGAAGTCCTTGACGCTGGTGCCCGTCTTGGCGTCGTTGATCATGACGTCGAGAGCACGGCCCGAGGAGTGTTCGTTGTAGCCGTCCGGAGGCCGATAGCCGCCAATACTTGACACGCCCTTCGGCCACAGGCGAGTGATGATGCGGCCCATCAACTTTGCTATGTCCTGCAGCCCACCCTCGCCGGCCATTGGGGCGAGCTTGTCGCCCGCAGACACCGCACCGCCGTCAGCGAACCGCGGAATGTTCCCGCCATCCGACGTCGCCGCCGCCAAGCCGGAGGGAGTCCACGTGAACGGCTTGCCCTGGTCGACCATCTGCCGCATCCGATACTGGGCGCCCTGCCCACCAGACTTGCGGACATCGTTGACATCCCACACGTGCTCCTCGGGCATCAACAGGGCGTGCACCGAGTCTTTGCCACGCTTCGCGCCAGCCGACAGCGGCACCGAGCCGCCTTCTGCGAACTTCACAGGAGCCAGCGGAGACATCTGCTTGAGGCCAGGAAGGAAACCAGCGATCGTGTTCCACGCCTTTAGCAGCCCGTTGTTCCACACGGTATTGATGACGAAGTTAATCGGCGTCGCGACAAAGCCTTTCAGCTTGTCCCACGCCGTCCCGATACCCGACACGACAGTTCCGAAGAAATCCCACACCGACTGCAGCGCGCCCTTGATCGCATCAAACGCCGGCTTCACAACGTTGTCGACGACCCAGCGGATCGCGGTGCCGAGAGCGTTCCAGCCTGTTTGAATCCACGAGAAGATCTGCTCGACGCCACCCCACATGTACTCGGCGCCCGCCTTGACTGCGTTCCATGCGGGTTCGATCACCGTGTTCACGACCGAGCCGATGATGCTGCCCAGCACCGAGATTCCGGCTTGCAGCCAGCCGAAGATGATCTGGATTCCCGACCACATAAACTCGGCGCCCGCCTTGATGGCATTCCAGAGCGGGATAATGGTGGCGTTCGCGATGGCCGCGAGGACCGTTCCGGCGGCTTGAAGGCCCGCCATGAAGAACCCAAAGACCGCCTGGATTCCAGCCCACATGAATTGTGCACCAGTCTTGATGAGATTCCATGCGGGTGAGATTGCGTTCGTCCACAACCACATCACCGCGGCGCCGAGTACTCGCGTGAACGCGACGAACGCACCGAAGATCGGCTGGATGATGGCCCACGCCAGGCCGATTGCTGCCTTGAGTGCATTCCACGCGATGATGACCGTGCCGAGAATGATGGTGCCGACGACAGCTCCCACCATCTTGATCGCGGTGAGGAACCCCGACAAGATTGGCTTGATCACACCCCACACCGCCGAGAACACCGATTTGACTGTGTCCCAATGCTTCACCAGTTGGATGACCGCCCCGACAATCATGCCGATCGGACCAAGACCGAAGATCAGGTACTGCCAGAACCGCTTTACGAAGTCAATCGCCGGCTGGATCGCCTGCCACACCCACTTGAACGCTGCGACCAACGCATCCATGACCGGTTTGATGACACCATTCCATGCGGCCGACGCCGCTGTCTTGATGCCGTTCCACGCGGCCTGCACAATATTGCGGAACGTCTCACTCTTCTTGTAGGCGATGAAGATTGCCGCACCGAGCGCGACGAGCCCCGCGATCAGCAAACCGATGGGATTGCCGACGAATGCGGCCTTCAGAACCTGTTGAGCGACCGCAAATGCGCGGGTCGCGACAGCGGCGACACGCTGCGCCGCGGCATACCCTAGGACGTACAGGCGTGCCAGCTTGAATTGGATCGCGTTGGTAGCCATCGCCGTTCCGGTGCGGATCAACGCTGGCAGGAACAGTCCGGTGATCACCGCAGCAATCGCGATAAAGACAGCCCGGTTCCGGTTGATGAAGTCGAGAACACTCGCGAGGGTACGCACCAAGCCAGCGAGTACCTTCGCGACGACACCGACGACAGTCCCAAGCAGAGGGAAGATGCGTTCCGCGAGCGGGGATACGGCGTCGAACACGGGAGTGAAGACGTCCGCTACCGCACGGATCGCGACGACACCATTCTCCCGCAGCCACGTCATGCCCTTGATGAACACATCGAAGAACCTGGTCGCCAAAGGCTCGAGCGCAATGATCACGTTGTTCTTGAACAGGCCCCACGTCTTCGCCCACGTGACAGTTGCACCTTCGGCGTCGAGGATTGAATCACCCTGTTTTGCAGCAGAATTGGTGAGCTGATCCATCGACACGGCACCCGACTTCACCGCGTTGACGAACTGCACAGCGCCGCGCGTTCCGAAGATCTTCGACGCGACGTTCACCGCGCCCGCCGTGTTGCCCTGCTTGATGAATCCCTGGATCTCTTTGGTGACGTCAGCGAACGCCTGCTTCGGCGATTGGCCCGCTTTCGCGACGTTCACCAAGCCCTTGCCGAACGTCGCGAGCACCGAGTTGGCATCCACGCCCGCCTTGTCGAGCGAACCGATCAGCGCGGCAGAGTCGGAGAGGTTGAACCCGAATTCCTGCAGCGACGGTGCAGCCGACTTGGCGGCAGAGACGATCTCGTTCATCCCCATGCCGGTGTTGCGGGACACGCGGAAGATGTCGTCGAGGACCGACGACATGTCCTTGCCCTGCACCCCGAACGTCGCCATGGTGCCGGTCAGCGTCTTGATGTCGAGGTCTTGGCCGAGCGCCGCGCCCGCCTTGTTGACCTGCTTCGTGAGCGTCTCGAGCTCTTTGCCGGTCAACCCGGTGCGCTGATACAGCACCGACATGCGCTCAGCGATGGTCCCGATTGCGGCAGGCGAACCTTTCGCCACGTTCTTCACCGACTCGTTCAGCTTGTCGAGGGTTTGCCCCGACGCGCCCGTCGACAACTGGATCTTCGATCGCATCTGCTCGAACGACTCACCGATATCCGCAACGAACTTCACCGCCGCCACTGCGGCAGTGCCGATAGCTGCGATCCCCGCGGCAGCAAGCGGTCCCGCAGATTTCATCAACGACATACGGCTGCTCGACTTTTCGGCAGCATCGCCGAACGCCTGCATCGATTGCGTGCCGTTACGGGCAGCAGTTGCCGCAGACTCCTTGGCACGAGCAAGGTTTCGATCTGCGGTTGCTGCAGCATTCGACCGGATCTCGGCATTGCGTTTGGCCGCGTTCACGCGCTCCTCAGCAGCGGCGAGACGCCCTGCATCAGTGACGCCCTTGCTTCGCAACGCCTGCAATTGGGCCTCAGCGACCCTCACCTTGCCAGCAGCGTCAGCTTCCTTCGCGCGCGCCGCCGTGACCGCTGTGGTGGCCTTCTCGACCGCAGCTTTCGACTGCTCCACGCCAGACGCGATACCCTGACCGAGCTGGTTTCCGGCCTTCTTGCCAGCCTCGGCCATCGGCGCGAACACGCC
>ERZ650312.1944-NODE-1944-length-11507-cov-8.119106_pt1 | contig 11507 bp, 15 predicted proteins | sample MGYA00376248_ERZ650312 | MGnify/ENA primary metagenome ERZ650312 (study PRJEB26733, sample SAMN07839316) | wastewater metagenome | biome: urban; feature: wastewater treatment plant; material: waste water | place: USA: North Carolina | collected 2016-07-28 ... | reverse complement strand
GACCGTGATCATCGGCGCCGGCATCGCGCCGCACGAGCAGGCGCAGGTGTTCCAGGCCGGAAATGGCGGCGCCGGTGGTGCGGTTCATTGGGGGCCGTCCGTTCTGGCGTCGCCTCGCTTCACACCGCCGTGTACGTGGTGCACCAGGCTGATGGACCCGGACACAACGTCAGGCGTAGCAGTCCAGCCGCTGCCGGTGAGCGATGCGGCGCCGCCGTCCGCTTGCAGCGTGATGGCGTCGGGGGTAATGACCAGCGTGGCGCCTTGCACGCGCAGCTCGATGCCCTCGCGGCAGTTGATGACCAGGCGGCCCGTGGCGCTGTCGTGTTCCATGAAGTCGGTGGAGCTCCAGTCGGTGCGGCATGCCGTGGCGCTTTCGCTGCCCTGGGTGTTCGCATCGCTGTAAACACCGGGGATGGCCACCGCGTTCAGCAGGTCGCCACCGGGGGACACAAGCAGGCACTGCTCGCCCACCACCGGCGGCCACCACTGGCGCCCGCCGTTGCCACCGGCGCGGCCGGCGTGCCAGGGAATCCAGTTGGTGGTGATTTCACCGGAGCGAACGCGGCAGCGCGCGGGCCGGCCCAGGCGCACGGCGGCGATGGTTCCAGCCCGCACGATGTTCTCCAGCCTGCGGAAAATTTCGAGGGGCGATTCGGTCTGGTCGATGGGGCGGTCCATGCAAACGATGGTGCCCGCGCGTGCGTGAGAAAGCACGCGCATTGCCTTGTGTGCGGGGGGCACACATTCGGAAGGGTCAGCCCTTGGCCAGCAGGTCCACCAGCTTGTCGCGCAGCCGGTCTTTGAATGCGTCGGTGATGCCCAGCATGGGGCGTGCCGGGTAGTCGTAGTCCGGCCCACCAGGCTGCACGGAATCGCGCAGGCCGAAGTGGTGCACGGCCGCGATGCGCGCCGCGCGGCCCATGAATTCCACGGTGGCGTCGCGCCCCTGGGCCTTGGCTTTGAGGTAGCGGGCGCCGCGTAGCTTGGTGAACATATCCTGGGCGCGCCGGCCCTTGCGAATCTGGCCCTTTTGGTCGCGCAGACCGCGCTTGCGGGGTGCCCATGCTTCGCCGTCCGGGCTCTGCTGGGCGCGCATTGTGGCCACGTTCTCGCGGCGCAGGTCGCGCGCCACGTCCAGGGCGAGTTTGCGGCGCTCGGCATCCGACAGGGCCGCAATCAGCGGCTCCAGCCATGTTTCGAGCTGTGCCAGGTCTTCGGCCATGGGTCAGCGGGGCGCGTAGTCCCACCGGGCCAGCTGCTCGTCCCGCAGCCACACTTCCCAGCGCTCGGCCTGCAGGATGGTCAGCGGCCGGGGTTGTTCTTCCTTGTGGATCAGGTTCAGCGCACCGGGTGGGCTGTTCGGCCTGGCGCGTGACAGCACCGCCTCGGTGAGCTGCAAATCTATCTGCAGGTCCACGGCCCCGCTGTTCAGGAATTCGGCCTCGAACCTGATGGCCTTTTCTCGGGTGTCGGGGTTGTCGAACACCTCGGGCTGGTGCGTCTTCATCCACATCACCAGCGGCGCCATCACCGCGTCGGCGTGGCCTGCAAAGTCGGTCAGCAGCACGCGCAGGGAATAGCGGTATTCCCAGGACAGCGCATCGGTCCCGCTGTGCACCACCCGGCCGCCCACCACAAAGATGGCGAGTTTTTCCGGGTTGGTTTTCAGGTCCGGTAGTGCGTTGGTGAGGGTGTCGCGCAGCTTACTGGGTTTGTCCATGTCCGGCGTCCTCCATCATGGTGCGTGCTTCGTCGTAGGCGCGCTCGCAGGCGGCGCCACGGGTTCGGGCTTCGTCAGCAGCTGCCGCGAGTTCTCCCGCTCGCTGGTCAGCGCGTCGGTGCAGGTCGGCAAGCAAATCGAGGGGGGCGGGGTCTGGCGCGCACTGGCCGGCAGCGGCGCGAGCCTGGGCGGCTTCACGGTGCTGGGTGATGTATTCGGCAAGCTCGCGCTGCAGCCGGTTGCGAGCCACATCAGCGCGAGCGCGGCCAGCAGCAACAGCAGCAAGGGCGGCTTGTGCATCGGTGTCGATTTTGGCGATTTGGTCACGGTGGGTTCCTTCCATGGTGCGGTAGCGTTCCGATGTGGTGAGCGCAGCGCGCGCTGCGGCCGTGCGCTCGGTCTGCAGCGTGGCCAACGTGTGGGCGGTTTCCAGCTGGGCTTCGGCCAGCCGCAGGGTCTGCATCAGCAGGGCAAAGCCCAGGCCCAGCGTGGCGGCGATGGCGGCGTACTTCCAGGCATTGGCGCGCAGGGTGGTCAGCATGTCAGTTCAGTTCCTGGGTGATGCGCAGGCTGTGCGGCGTGCACTCCGTGCGGGTTGTCTTTCCTTGCTGCACGGACCTGCACACATCCCAGCTATTCACTGTTTCCGTGCGCGCGGCACATCGTGTGAAGTACAGCCAGCGGTCCCCAGGCTTGAAGGCCCACACCTCGCAGCCGTTCGCTTCGTTGACTTTTCGCGGCAGCTTGTCTTCTTCCACCTTTGCGGCTTCCAGTCGGCGCCGCTCGATGGTTCTGGGCGATGTTTCGGCCAAGTAAATGCAGGACGGAACGGCCAGTATGGTGGTCACGGCAAAGAGCTTTAACACTGCATCTTTCATTGCTGCATCCCCATACATTTGGCGTGCCTCTTTTGCTGGCGCGTCCACACGCCCTTGCAGCCCTTCGGCCCCCAGTTCTGCGGCAGCTTGCAGTCGCGGCCGGCCTGAAAGCGCCAGGTCAGCAGCGCATTGCACGCGCCCACGTAGTCGCCCCGCAGCAGCCAGGTGCGCGGCGACTGCGGCTTGCGCCAGTTGCCGCTGCCGTATTGCCCCACAAAGTCGGTATACAAGTCGAACTCGCCGGGGTACAGGTACACACCGGGCAGGCTGGCTTTGAAGCGGGCTTCCTCCTCGGTGTGCAGGTTGCGGGCGAGCTGTTCGGCGCGCTGGCGCGTGATGGGTGGGTCCGTCATGCGCACCGGCGTGCCGTCTTCGTAGCGGGTGGAACCGTGGCCGATGGTGGGCACGTCCCCCTGTGTGGGCACGTAGGGCAGGTGCACCACCACCCCATCGGGCTGCACTTTGGTGGGGCCGTCGCCCTCGGATGCCTGCCAGCTGGCAAAGCCGGCGGCCGACAGGGTGAGGGTGGCCACCAGCGCGCGGGCCATGTTCTGGCGCGTGGTGCCGCTCATTGCTGCGCCTCGGCCGCGCGCTTGGCGTTGCGCTCGTTGCGTTCATTGCGCCACTTCCACAGCAGGTAGCCCAGCTGCGCGGCCACATACAGGATGGTCAGGGCCGTGAGGGTGTGGCTAAGGGTCCACCCATTGGCGGCCTGATGGGCCACCACGGCAACGGGCGGGGATGCCTTGGCGGCTTCCACGCCCATGGCTTTGACGATGCTTTCACGGTCCATTTTCAGTCCCACAGATTGATGGTGTTGCGTGTTTTTGGGGTTGCGGGTTCAACGATCTGCACCACCGTGCCGGCGGCCAGGTGCGTGCGTTCTGCAATGCCTGGGTTCGCTGTCAGCGTGGCCTCCACCACGCCGGCGGTGCGCCCCGTGATGCGCATGCACAGCTCGTCCAGGGTTTCGAGGTCTTGGGCCGTGGCCTGCATCAAATCAGCTCCACGGTGGTGCGCGGGCGGCCCAGCAGGTCGGCAATGGCCCACCGCAGGTTGCGCCGGTGTTCGTCCACCTTCACTTCGTACCGCTCGCGCATGCGCTCGGCCTTGCTGTCGTTGTGCGGGGTGGTGTCTATGTCGCGGTACACCTCGGCCAGCTCGGCCTGAATGTGGGCGTAGATGGCGCGCAGGTAGCGGCCTGGCTGGCGGCCGTCGCCAGCTGCGGCCAAGTTGGCAGCGCCTGCCAGCACCTGCTCGGCCTTGTAGGCCTGCAGCTCGCGGTTCACGCTGTCCATGGCGTTGCTGATGGCTTCGCCCAGGCGTGCAGCCGTCACCGTGCCATCCAGGCGGCACACCTCCCGCACCCGTGAAGCGGGCACGGCCGGAAACCACGGGTCGTTATCGACCTGGGCATCGTCGGCGGCAATGGGCGGGTTTGCGGTGGCTACGAATGTCACGGTGGGGCCTTCGGGCTGGTGTCAAGTTGGCGGTGGTCCGGGTGCGTTGGCCGATGGGCTTGCGCCCTTGGTCGCGGCACCCGGAGCCGCCGGGGTGCGGGGTACGCTCAGTCGGTGCCGGTGGCCGCTTTGATGCGGCGCTCCAGGCGTTCCATGTCTTTTTTCACGCCCACCTGCGCGAACAGTTCGTGGGCGCGCTGCAGCTTCTCCATGGCCAGGCGGGCTTTGGTTTCGTCCAGCGTGGTGAAGTCGGGCTCATTGGTCGGGGTCTTGCCGATCAGGGCGTAGCCGATGGCCTTGTAGAGCTTGGCGCGGGCTTGGTCTGGTGCGTCGTGCGCGGCGGTGAGCTGGTCCACTTCGGCCAGCACGCGCAGCGCCTCGTCGCCCACCAGCTGGCCCTTGGCTGCTGCGGTGGCGGTTTCGTCAATCAGCAGCGTGGGCAGGGTGCGGTTGTACTGGTCGGGCAGCACCAGGCCGTGGGCGAGCGCATAGGCGGCAATCTCCAGCCCGCGCGCCCAGTTGCCCGCGTCGAGGTGCCACACCAGCACGGTGGTGAGCACCATGTCGTGCGCGCCCTGGCCACCTTCGAGCGCGCCGGTCACGTAGTCCTCGAAGTCGGGCAGCATCTTGCGCTTGGCTTCGATCTTGCGTTCGGTGCTCTGGATGGTTTTCAGGGTGCGCTTGTGCTCAGCCAGCTGCGCGAGCATCAGCTCGTAGGCGCTGCCCCGCACTTCGTCGCCGGGGCCGGCGGCCAGGGCCGCCAGCTCGGCCAGCACGCGCATCTTGTGGCGCTTTGCCGGTGTGGTCATGGTGATGGGCTCCAGGCTCAGGCCACCAGCTGGATGTTTTCCACCAGCGCTGCGCGGTCGTTGTCTTCCACCACGTAGGCGTCGTTCGAGCTTTCGTAGTTCTCCACGCGGTCGCGCTTGGGGTTTTCTTCCATGCGGCGGCGGCGGGCGCCTTCTTGCCAGTAGATCGACAGGTTGTCGAATGTCGTCACCAGCATGGCGTTGGCTGGGAAGTAGGGCACGGTGACAGCTTGCAGGCCGCCCACGCGCTTTTGGCTGATGACGATATCGGCCGCCAGGGTTTCGCTGGGCGCCTGGGTCACATTGACCATGGGGAAATACTTGTCCGCCAGCAGCTCGCGGCCCAGGATGACCACCAAATCAGGATCGTGCTGGTACCAGGGCGCCAGCAGGCCGATGGCGTCGTATACGGCCGCGTCCAGGTTCTTGTAATCGGTGCCGGCACCGGCGCCGATCTTGACCACGCCAGCGGTAGCGCCCCCATTCATCACGTTCTCGGGGGCGTCTTCACGCAGGTGCTGCAGCCAGCCCTTGTTCACGTCCTGCAGCAGCGGGTTGGTGGCCAGGTTGGTGGTGGCGGCAATGCTGGTGCCGTTGAAGCCGATCATGATGCGGTCCAGGGCCTGGCGGCGCAGGATGGCCATGGCCACGCGGGTCTGGAAGTCGGGGAACTTGGCCCAGGCGTCCAGTTTTTGGTACTTCAGATGCGTGTCAAAGTTGGTTTGCACGCACTGGTAGCCCTTGCTGTCCAGCGTGGACACGTCGCGCGTTTGGCGGTCGGCGTTGTCGGTGTTGGTGCGGCTTGCCACGGGGCCGGATACGCCCAGGCCCAGCTTGGCGCCCTGGGCTTCCACCACGGGCGTCATGTTGATCTTGCCCAGGAAGTCGCTGGACTCTTGCATCTTGGATTCAAGGCGCTGCTGGATCGTTGGAGCCACGTTGAACTGTTTGCCCACTTCGGCCACGCCGTTGAGGCGGGCGATTTGAGAGAGCAGGGCGTTGTAGACCAGGCGGGTTTCGTTGCGCATTTGTGTGTTCCTGATAGTTGGATGGGTTGCGGTTTCTGGCTGGCGGTGTCGGCGTTTGGGCTTAGAACTCGGTCAGTGCGGTGCCATTGCCGCCGACAGCTGGCGGGCGCTGGGTGTGGTTGCCGCTGGGCGTGTTTTCCAGGGTCTTGGCCAGCTCGTCGTGCTTGCTCTGCAGCGCTGCAAAGTCTTTGGCCAGCTTGGCGTGGTCTTTTGCCAGGGCGTCGTGGGCTGCGCTCTGGGTTTCTGCCAGCTGCGCGAACTGCTCGAAGCCGGCCAGCACTTCTTCAAATCGCGCGTCGTCGGTCTGGCCCTTTTTCTTGAACTTGCCCAGCAGGCCTTTCAGTGCCTCGCTGAACTTTCCGGCGCTGTTGTCTGCGTCGTCGCTGTCATCGAACTGCAGTTCTGCTTCTACCGCTTCGCTGAACAGGATGGCGGCGTTTTCCTTGCGGCCGGCAAATGGGCTGGCCGTTGGGTTCTGCGCCGCGAAGGTGAGCACATCGGTGCCAAGGCTGGCGGGGCTGTCAGTCACGCCCAGGCCGGTCATGTACGCCTCGCCGGTGTCGGCAAAGCTGGGGTTCACCTCGATGCTGGTGTAAATCTTTTGCTTTGCCTTGGTCATGGCCACCAGCTCGGGCAGCGGTTCAATTTGCGCAAACAGGGCCAGCTTGCCGCCTTCCACCTCGCGGGCTTCGAGGGCCAGCACGTCGCCGTAGGCTTTGAACAGGCCATCGGGTGCGATGCCGCGGTAGTGCTCCAGCCAGATGCGGGCGCCGTACTTCTTGGGGTCGAAGTTCTTGGCCATCTGCTGAATCCACTTCTTCTCGATGGCGCGGCCATCAGTGGTTGCGCCTTCGGTAGCGACACGGAAAAAACGGGATTTGGTTGCCATGGGGTGCGGTCCTTGAACGGTGGTGGTCGAAGTAGCCGCCATCGTCCCGCCGTCGCGCGAGCCCAGCAATCAATGCCGCCTGTGTGCGCAAAAGGCACATTTGAAAGGGCCAGGGAGCGTGTATTCGTTCACAGACAAGGGGCCGAAACTCGCCCCATGCCTTCCCCAACGCTCGCGCCCGCGCTTCCCTTTTCCACCGTTCCCGCCGATGGCCTGGCCGCCGACAAGCGCCGCGCGGCGCGGCATCTGTACTGGCAAGGCTGGCGCATTTCGAGCATTGCCGAATACATCGGTGAGCCGCGCAGCACGGTGCAGGGCTGGAAGGATGCCGAAGACTGGGACAAGGCGCAACCAGCCCAGCGGGTAGAAGCCGCGCTCGAAACCCGGCTGGTGCAGCTGGTGATGAAGGACGGCAAGACCGGCGGCGACTTCAAGGAAATTGACCTGCTGGGCCGGCAGATTGAGCGCCTGGCCCGTGTGCAGAAGTACGGGGAAACGGGCAAGGAGTCGGACCTGAACCCGGCCATCAAGGCGCGCAACGACAAGCCCAAGCGCCGCCCGGAGCGCAACCACTTCACGGAGGAACAGCACGAAAAGCTGCTGGATGCGTTCCGTGATTCGCTGTTCGACTATCAGAAGGTGTGGTTTCGCAATAGCGAGCTGCGCACGCGCTTCATTCTCAAGTCGCGGCAGATTGGGGCCACTTGGTACTTTGCCCGCGAAGCCCTGGCCGATGCCATCGCCACGGGCCGCAATCAGATTTTTCTCAGTGCATCGAAGGCACAGGCGCACATTTTCAAACAGTACATCGTGGCCTTTGCAAAGGAGGCCTGCGACTTGGAGCTGTCGGGCGATCCTATTGTTTTGAGCAACGGCGCCACGCTGTATTTCTTGGGCACCAATGCACTGACGGCCCAGGGCTACCACGGCAATTTCTATTTTGACGAGTGCTTCTGGACGCGCAAATTCACGGAGCTGAACAAGGTGGCCAGCGGCATGGCCATGCACAAGCACTGGCGCAAAACCTACTTTTCCACGCCGTCCAGCATCCAGCACGAGGCGTTTGCGCTGTGGTCTGGTGACCGCTTCAACAAGAAGCGGCCGAAGGACGAACGCATTGCGCTGGACCTGTCGCACGACAGGCTGGCCGGTGGCTTCACGGGTGAAGACAAGATTTGGCGGCAAATCGTCACCATCGTGGATGCGATGCGCGGCGGCTGCAACCTGTTCGACATTGACGAGCTGCGGCTGGAGTACAGCGCGGAGGAATTCGAGAACCTGCTGATGTGCGGGTTTCTCGATGACAGCTACAGCGTGTTCCCGCTGGCAGAGCTGCAGCGCTGCATGGTGGACAGCTGGGAGGCCTGGGCCGATGTGAAGCCGCTGGGCCTGCGGCCGTTTGGCTGGCGCCCGGTGTGGGTCGGCTATGACCCCAGCCACACGGGCGACAGCGCCGGCTTGGTGGTGCTGGCCCCACCGGCAGAGCCTGGCGGGAAGTTCCGCGTTTTGGAGCGCCACCAGTTCCGTGGTCTGGACTTCGAGGCCCAGGCCGATGCCATCAAAAAGGTGACGGAGCGCTTCAACGTGCAGCACATCGGCATCGACACCACCGGAATCGGCCAGGGTGTCTTTCAGCTGGTGAAGCAGTTCTTCCCGGCCGCGCGGGCCTACCAGTACAGCGTGGACGTGAAAACCCGGCTGGTGCTGAAAGCAAAAAGCGTCATCAGCAAAGGCCGGCTGGAGTTTGACGCGGGCGCGGTTGATCTTGCCCAGGCCTTCATGGCCATCAAAAAGGTGCTTACCACCAGCGGGCGCCAGGCCACCTATGACGCCGGCCGCAACAACGAAACGGGCCACGCCGACTTGGCGTGGGCCTGCATGCACGCCATGGACTTCGAGCCGCTGGAAGGCGCGAGCGAAGCCACCACCTCTGTTCTGGAGTTTTCCTGATGCCCAAGCGCACCCCACGCCGCGCAGCTGCGCCGGCCTTTTCCAACACCGTGCCCGCACCAGCTGCGGCCACCGGTTCGGCCCTTTCCAATGTCTCGCAGGCCAGCGCCCAGGCGTTCACCTTTGGTGACCCGGTGCCGGTGCTGGACGGCCGCGAGATTCTGGACTATTGCGAAGCCTGGCTGAATGGCAAGTGGTACGAGCCGCCCATCAGCTGGGAAGGCCTGGCGCGGTCGTTTCGGGCCGCTACGCACCACGCGAGCGCGCTGTATTTCAAGCGCAATGTGCTGGCGTCCACCTTCGTGCCGCACCGGCTTTTGAGCCGTGACACCTTCGGCAAATTCGCGCTGGACTTTCTCACGTTCGGCAATGCCTATCTGGAGCGCACGCCCAACATGCTGGGCCGTGACCTGGGCTTGCGCCACAGCCTGGCCAAGTACATGCGCAGGGGCCAGGCGCTGGACACCTACTACTTTGTGCAGGGCTTCGGAAAGGAACACGAATTCAAGCCGGGGAGCGTGTTTCACCTGATTGAACCGGACATCAATCAGGAGGTGTACGGGTTGCCCGAATACCTCTCCACGCTGCAGGCGGCCTGGCTGAACGAATCGGCCACGCTGTTTCGTCGCAAGTATTACAACAACGGGAGCCACGCCGGCTTCATCCTCTACATGACGGACCCAGCCCAGGCCCAGGGCGATGTGGACGCGCTGCGCGAAGCCATGCGCAACGCGAAGGGGCCGGGGAATTTCCGCAACCTGTTCATGTACTCGCCCAACGGCAAGAAGGACGGCATTCAGGTTTTGCCCATCAGTGAAGTGGCCGCAAAGGACGACTTCACCAGCATCAAAAACGTGAGCCGGGACGATGTGCTGGCGGCCCACCGGGTTCCGCCCCAGCTGATGGGCATCGTTCCAGGCAATACCGGCGGCTTCGGTGCCGTGAAACCGGCGGCCGAAGTGTTCGCGCGCAATGAGCTGGAGCCGCTGCAGGCGCGCTTCAAGGCCTTGAACGATTGGTTCGGGGAAGAACTGGTGCGCTTTGTCCCCTATGTCATCGAAGGCGGGGAGGATGGCGCTACAAAATAAATAGCTGCTTGCGCTTGCTGGTTAAGCGCTAGGAGTGAATTTCACTCAAAAAAAGACAGGGCGAATGTGAAGGGTGCGGGAACACCCAGCACAAACCCCTCCGCCGTGATTGCCCACGGCATTGGCCAAGCGGCCCCGTCACCTGTGCACAGGCGGGACGCATCTTAGGCGATGCCGACACCATGGAAGAAATACGTTGTGGCCACTGCGGCCGAAAACTCGCAGAGGCCGTGTTTGAACAAATCTCGATCAAGTGCCCGCGCTGCGGGACCATGAACCACCTGCGGGCCTTGAGCCCCTCACGCGAGCGCCTGGGAGCGCCTTCACCTATGACAAACCATGAAGACTCCCAAAACCTCGAAGGCAACCCAGGCAACCCACGCACCCCAGTGCCTCAAGATAGGCAACGCCACCATCTACCGGGGCGACAGCGTGCAGCTACTGCAGCAGCTCGGCCTGCAGGTTGACGCGCTTGTCACCGATCCACCGTACAGCAGCGGCGGCATGGTGCGCGGTGACCGCATGCAATCCACCGCTGCCAAGTATGTGCAGAGTGGGCACGCGCTCACGGCCGCCCACAACCTCAATTTTTCCGGCGACAACCGGGACGGCCGCAGCTGGGCCTTTTGGGTCAGCTGCTGGGTGTCGCTGGTGCGCCAGGCGCTGCGCCCCGGCGGTTACGCAATGGTGTTCACCGACTGGCGCCAGCTGCCCGCGTTGACCGATGCTTTCCAGGCCGGTGGGCTGGTGTGGCGCGGCCTGATTCCCTGGGACAAAACCGAAGCATCACGCGCCCCGCACAAGGGCTACTTTCGCCACCAGGCGGAATATGTGGTGTGGGGTTCCAACGGCCCCCTGGCCATCGCAGAGCATGGCGGCCCGTGGCCAGGTGTGGTGCGCGAGCGCGTGGACCACCGGGCCAAGTTCCACATGACTGGCAAGCCGGTGGACCTGATGAAGCAGCTGTGCCAGGCCGTACCGCCTGGGGGCGTCATCCTTGACCCGTTCATGGGCTCGGGCTCCACTGGCGTGGCGGCGCTTGAGCTGGGCTATCGGTTCATCGGCATAGAACAGGATCAGCACTACTTCGACATAGCAGCCACCCGCCTGGCCGGCGTTGCCACCGAAGCGCAGGGCCGCGCCGCCTAACCCTCAGACCGAACCACAAAGGCCACCCATGCGGTGGCCTTTTTTGCGCCCGTACAGCGCCGAAACCCTCTGCACGTACCCACCCACACGCCAGAGCCGCACAGGCCCGCCACGGCCCCGCCGTGGCCATCCCGCAGCCTTCCCGCCCACTATCTGCCCGGCCACCCCCGCCCCACGGTGCCCCCGGGGCGCGGCGCGCAATCGAGACCCCGCCTCGCCCCCGGTCTAAATGGGCCTGTTTTGACGGCACCGCCGGCCCTGGGCATCGCTAGGCCTGGTGCGGCCTCGCGGCCGGTTTTTGGCGCTTCCCGAATTACGAAAAATGACGGCTTTTTACAACACATCAGGCGCGCCAGCGAAACCGTGGCCCGAAGGTGGCCACGGGCGCCTACTTTTGGCCGCTTGAAGGCCTGTTTTGTCCCGGTCTTGTCCCGGTTTTTTGAAAAGTCCTTATAAATCAAGGCCTTATTGGTCCCCCCGACAGGAATCGAACCTGTATCTAGCGCTTAGGAGGCACTCGTTCTATCCATTGA
>ERZ650312.1943-NODE-1943-length-11509-cov-8.781037_pt1 | contig 11509 bp, 8 predicted proteins | sample MGYA00376248_ERZ650312 | MGnify/ENA primary metagenome ERZ650312 (study PRJEB26733, sample SAMN07839316) | wastewater metagenome | biome: urban; feature: wastewater treatment plant; material: waste water | place: USA: North Carolina | collected 2016-07-28 ... | reverse complement strand
TACACTGGCGAGCACAACCGTGCCATCCGGAAATCGGAGAGCATAGTGAACCCCTCCGGGGGCTAGCATGCTGCTGTAACGTCCACCGTATGCAAGGCCTCGTTTGATCCGGGAATTCGTTCCCGAGGAGGGCGTGTGCACACTACGGCCTCTTATGCTGGAGTGACACTAGAAGCCCCCACCTCTTAGGTGGGGGTGTGGATAGTGAACGCTCTGAGCCTGAGGGGATAGTTCACGGCGTGTCGATCTAGACAGATCCACGGCAGTTGCTGAGGTGGGGGTGGCGCCAGGTCTTCAAGATGGACAGGTGAAGGGACTGGGGCTGAATGAGATGAAGGCGCGGGGAGGGGTGTGGCAGGTGAGTGATGATGTCGGGTCTGCATGAGGTGCAGGTGAGGTCGTGTTATCCAACTGTCGAGAGCTGGTTAACACAGGTGGTCATGGGTGCGGAGATGCTGTCCCTGCCTTGTTCGGTTGTACGTACAAATATGGACCGGGAGTTGGGTGGACGGTCTGCATTGACAGCAGGCGCGAGGACGGATTGTTACGGGTGAGTGATGAGGTCGGTGCTGGATCAGATGCAGGCTAGGGGGACTTGGGCTGTTCTTGGGACAGGTAGGTGGTGGTACTGGGGTGGGGCGGTTTGAGATGGTTCGTTGATTGAGGTGGTGGCGGAGTGCTGGAGAAGGCCAGTGAGTGTGCTGCGGGCGCATCTTGTTGAGTGGCGGAGACGCGCGGGACCTGGGCCGTATAGTTACGCCGTAACAAAAACCCAGGCGCCCGGCGCCTACATATAAGAAGGAGGAAACCCCATGTCACTCATGATTTACCAACCGTACGATCTCCGCGACTACATCGCGGAGCATAAGCCAGAAGGTCTTACTGACCTCTCACAATGGAAGGACATCGATCCAGCTGTAAAGGCTGAGATCATTGTGATGACCCGCTCCATCGTAACGGGCGGCAAGAACTACCTTGCCAATAAAATTCCGTTCGCGGCCAGCTTCGGGATGAACGTGAACACCCACATCACGTTCGAGCTTGAGGCACCAATGGCGGTGAACGTCGCAATGAGTGCCGCAGCGCTAACGCCTCGCCTCAACCTGTTCGTAAACCCGTTCTGGTTGCTCTACAAGCAGGCGCAGTTCGGAGACAACTTCATCGACGGAGAGTCGTTTGAAGACGTCGCAGCGATCCTACTCCATGAGTACGATCACCTGCTCTACGACCACATCTCGAAGTTCAACTTCTACAGCCAGCGCGGACTCCACAAGGCAGTCAACATCGCGACTGACTGCCAGATCAACCAAGACGAGTTGATCGCGCGCAACAAGAACTTGACTGCCTATGGAGTCACCTTGAAGAGCGTTGAGCAGATGACCTCTACTCAGCTCAAGCCAAAGGAGTCTTCGATCTACTACTTCGAGGCGCTCATGAAGCACATCAAGGACAACCAGAATGGGCAGTCCCAGTCTGTGTGCCAAACCTGCCAAGGTAGCGGCAAGCAACAGCAGCAAGGTCAATCTGGCCAGCAGGGACAACAAGGCCAACAAGGTGGTCAGCAGCAACAAGCTGGTGGTAGCCAAGGTGGTCAGCAGGATCAATCTGGTTCTGCATCTGGTCAAGGTCAGGGACAAGGTCAACAAGGCCAGTCTCAAGGTCAAGGTTCTGGTGGAGCTGGTCAACAGCAACACAACCACAACCAAGGCGGCGGTCAAGGTGGACAGCAGCAAGGTCAAAGCGGACAGCAAGACCAAGGTAACGGCCAAGGACAAGGCGACCAGCAACAACAAGCTGGAGGTCAACAGGACCAAGGCAATGGTCAAGGTCAAGACCAGCAGCAGCAACAGCAAGGTCACGGAAATGGTAACCAACCATGCCCAGACTGCGGAGGTAAGGGACACACTGACCCTTACGGTCAAGCGGCATCACACGCGGCTTGGAACCAGACTCCGAAAGACGTTGCTGAAGAAGCTGGCGGCGAGATGGCTTCAGCTGATGCAGCTGAACAAGCTCTCGCAGACGCAGTTCAGAACGCCGTTGAGGTGTCTGGCGAGTCAATTGAGAGCCTCAAGTCGCGCGGTCTTGTTGCCGGCAACATCCTCGACCGCATCTTACGAGGCGGCGGTGAGCCAGGTAAGCTCCCTATCCGTTCTATCCTTATGAAAGGCGCAGGACGACTTAAGATGGGCGAGAAGAAGACCTACCGCAAGATTAACCCACACCAGGGTAACCGCGTGGACATCCGTCGCGGTAAGGTCGAGGAGAACGGAAAGAACATCCGAGTCTTCCTCGACAACTCAGGGTCAATGGGCGCTAGCGAGATCAACTGGGCGATGAATGAGATCGCCGCGGTAGCTCGTAAAGCCAAGGCTCGTCTTGAGGTGATCCCGTTCGATACGGTGGTCTACCACAAGAACAAGCAGTACGCGGAGAAGTCTGGCAAGTGGTCATTCCAGCCAGTTGGACGCGGCGGTACGGCGTTCCAGCCAGTGTTTGACTACCTCCACACAGAGACCACAGCGAACAACCGCGACGACCTCATCATCCTCATCACTGACGGATACGGCGAGTCTCGCGTAGACACCTACGGTCTCCGCAACGTGATCTGGCTCTTGGTAGAAGAGAAGTGTAACACGCTCTCAGTACAAGATCCGGTCGGCCAAGTAGCTTGGCTTGATCAGGACAACAAGTACCGTCTACACAAGCTAAGCCAGCAGTAACGCTGCAACATACAAGGACCTCCACTCGGAGGTCCTTTTTGCTGTCCTTAAGACAGGTCATGTCCCAGTGGAGCTGAGAGGGCGATTCTGAGAGCGTTTCGCGACCCTGAGGTCACGCTCGAGCTGTACTTGGCCTCAGAATGCTCGTCTCAGCACCTGTTCTGTAAGAGGGACAGAAAAAGAGCCCCCTGTCGGGAGCTCAGAGTCCTAGTAAAACTCGGACTGAAGCGGGTGTGACTTGAAGGCTTGCTCAGCGCTGCCAGCGTAAACTGGTGCGTCAGGCAAGAAGCGGTCCTTCATGTAGCCGTATGTTGCCAGCGTCATGTACGGAGCAACGTAGGCCAAGGCCAAGCCGAAGGTGAACATTGCTGCGAACCACCAGCCGATGAAGCTGAGCTGGAAGAGGAAGTAGTTGAGGCGCTTACCCTTAGCTGCTCCCCAGGCGTACTTAAGTGCTGTAGTAGCTTTAGCCCAGGCACCATAGCTCTCCCAGTCCGCCGGTGCGTTGATGCCAGCGTCGTAGTCGGAGATGACATACGGAACGATCTCGAACGGGATCATGACGTAGAGGATGATCGGGAGGATAACCGCTAGGGCCACCAAGATCAAGAGTAGCTCTGCTCCAGGAGAACCTGCCACAAGTCGGCCAACGATGAGACCGACAGGCAAACCTATCACTAATGCTACTGCCAGGTAGGTCATGAAGTAAGTCGCGATGGCTTCGAAGGCACGTTGCGATGTGAACTCACGTGTTGCCTCCTGGTTGTAGTTGCGGTCGCGGTACATCTTGCGCGCTACTGGGATAGCTGCGAAGAGCACGACCATGCCCAAGAGTGACCAGAGCCAAGTGAGTGGGTCAGCGTAGTTAGCGTTGTATTGAGTGCCGTAGGTAACGCCGTCTTGCATTTGCTGCGCGGTGTTTACCTGACTCATGCCGGAGTGTAGCCCGTAGCCGAAGCTCATGAGCGACACGAGGACAGTTGGCCAGAAGGCCTTTAAGATGTCCATGAAGCGGCCCGACATGTGAGCCTTGGCCTCACGCTTGATGGTAGAGATGCTTCTCATAGGGGGTGAGTCCTGCCTTTCAGTGGTCTGCCGGTGTGTCCCACCGGTCCCTCTCCTATTTTAGCTAGGGCTCTAGACCGAGTGTCGACGCTTACAAAAATAAGGCCCGGAGTTAGACTCCCCTGGGCCTTTATTTCTTGAAGCTGACGTGGACATGGTCGTAGTGGTTGCCGTCGCACTCCCGCGGTCCGGCATTATGTTCCAAGTCCGGTACTTCAGTGCCGGCGTAAGTTGACTCCCGACCTCCTCTGTCTGGGCTGTCGCCCGTATCTGTAGCTATTTTAGCCGAGGTGTTTACATACCGGAAGACAAAATAAAAAGGCACCCACAACTGGGGTACCACCAGGTCACGGCTTGAGCCGCGACATAAACTCGCGGACACCCGCCTCGATCCACGCTAGGATGGACGAGATGAGGTCGCGTTCTTGTTGTGTCGTGCTGGAGTCGTAGGTCTTCTGAACCCCTTCCTGTGCTCGCTCGACTGGATCAGATGAAGGTGTACCCAGGTCCTGTCCTTCAGACAGCTCCTGGTTGCCGATATGGCTGGTGTCTTGAGTAGCCTTACCTGTGTTGTAGTCGATGATGTAGCCGGGCTGGATGTTCTGCAGGGTGACGCTCGTCATGAGGTTGGCGTCAACAGTCTGCCCACTTGCTCCCTCAGCCTCAAGTGGCGGAAGCTTGATCTCGATCGGGTTGCCCTGTTTGTCTAGGCCTCGATACTGGAGAGTCACAGCTGTCGGGTACTTGTCATCTGCATCAGCCCAGTGGACGTTGACGTGGTACTCGATGTAGTAGTTGGGGTGCAAGTAGAGCCAGTTGTCCAGTGCGTTGGGATTGGCTGACTTGGTTCCGCCCTCGTGGTAGAGCATGAGCGTCTTGTTGAGGTAGGCAGTCTCGCCCACTAAGTTGAGTGGGTTGTTGGACGCGTAGCCGGCGAACTGGTCTCCGATTAAGTGTCCGCGTTCCCATAGATAGCCACTGGCGATCTTCTGGTTGGTCCACTTGTCCAGGTTGGCTGGGGTAGGTGGGTTCTTCTGGGAGCGACGTCCCAGCTGGTTGGCATCGTTGCCGATGAAGGATGCCTTGATCGGGCGTCCTTGCGCGTCAGTCTCGATGGAGATCAGGTTAACGCCCTTCTTCTCCGCCGCCTGAACGGTGACTTGACCTGGGGCCACTTCCTTAGTGTCCGCCAGGGCTGTGCTTGATACAGCTAGTGTGGTGATTGCTGCTAGGGCCAGCAGCGTGATTTTGCTTCGTCTCATAGGGTGCCCCCTTCTCATCTGTTTCGTGTCTGTTAGACCGCCCCAACTATATCTGGGGCAGGCCGGGGGTTGGCTCAGCCCGTATAGTTGCCGCGTAAAATACACCCGGGGCGCTAGCCCAACAGAAGGAGGAAACATGACACAAGCAACTACGGCGCGCAAGGCGCGCGCCATGACCTATACCAAGCCCAAGTTGGCTTACGACGTGGAGACCTTCAAGCGCTGCTTCAGCGCGGTCTTCCGCCCTATCGCAGACGACTCGAAGAGCTTCATCTACGTCAAGCAGCGCGACATGAACCAAGCTCGCCGCGCAGTTCAGACCCTAGCCAAACGCAATCCCCATCGGAGCTACCAGCTCATCAACGAGAAGGAGATGCGCTTCTTGGTCTGGGAGCACCAGCTCATTGGATTTAACAATGGCGAGTTCGACGACTACATGCTCCAGGCCATCCTGGACGGTAAGTCTACTCGCGAAGTCTATGAGCTTGCTCAGCTCGTTGTGCAGAACAACGTGCGTCTCTGGACTCAGGGACACAAGGCAGTCTTCGGGACCTTCGACATCCGCTCGGTGGTTCCGCTCAACATCTCCCTCAAGCAGTTGGCCTCAGAGATGGGCTACCGCGTCTGGGAGTTTGACGACGTAGAGTGGGATCACGACGAGGACTTCACTCTAGACCAGTTGGTTAAGATGTTGGACTACGACGACCACGACACGTTCGTTACGGGCCGAGTCTTCGCTCACCACACGGTATTCGGCGCCTACACCCAGCACGTAGCCTTCATCGAGAACTACTTGCCGGGTTGCGACTGGATGATCTCTCGTCGAGACGCATCCCTTGCAGAGGCAGCCATCACCAACCGTGGCGAGATCAAGATCGAGCAGAAGCGTGAGTTCGACTTCATGTTGAACGGCCGCAACGTACTGTCTGAGGTGCCGCGCGAGTGGCGCAACGAGTACTACCGCTACGCCAAGGACGTTGAACGTGCCTTCGAAGAGTGGGAGAGACTTGTTGAGTCAGGCGTCGACAAGCAGACCGCTTACGACCAGACCTTGAGCGAAGTACCGCTTCCTCAGATCGACGTCGTGTGGTTAGATGACTTCTTCGGCTTGCAGCCATCAGCGGGAGGCATCCACTCAGTCATCACCAACCACCCAGTCTACAAGCCTGAGGGCAGCAACATTGTCCGCGCTGAGAACGTCGAGCACTTCGACATCGGTGGTGCATACGGTGCAACAGCTCGTGCCAAGAACGTCTACGGAGCAGCCCAAGAGCGCTACAACCGCTTCATGGACGACAAGTTCCGCTTCAAGAACGCCGGCAAGAGCTTCGCTAAGAACCCCGGCCTGTCCGTAGGACAGATGAAGGCTGGCTTGCTCAAGCACTACGGCATCGACTTGAAGGCAGATACGCTTGACGGACTTGAGCGCGAGCTCAAGGAGGGGGTATCAGCGACTAAGCTGGGAACCAACTCACCGACCGGTAAGGCGGACTCACCTACGTCAGGGCTTTACAACCCGATCGGAATGATCGAGGTGCGCTTGATCCTGCAGTGCCTCTTCTACGACATCATGAAGAAGCTAATCGACGCAGGGTGCGTGGCCTTCTCAGCCAACACCGACGGATTCTTCATCGCAGCCAACGGCGTGGACGTACAACCGTTCATCGACGCTTGGGAAGCGAAGTGGGGCTTGGAGCTTGACTACGACCACATCGACGTCTACATCGCCAAGGACGACAACAACCGTATCCTCATCGAGGGCGGCAAAGTCTTAGAGGCGACAGGCGACGACTTGCTCCACCAGGAGTTCAACCCTAAGAAGAGCTCCAAGAAGCCTCGCGTCGTTGACAACGTGCTCTTGCGCAAGGTCATCGACCCTAGCCTAGACATCCGCGAGCTCCTTGAAGAGTACGTGGCAGATAACCGCGTGGACCTCTTCGCATGGACGCTCAAGGCAACACAAGGACACGTGGGTGTGATCAACCGCAAGATCGCGGGCAAAATCAACCGCGTGCTCCTCACGACAGAGGGGGATGAGATCGGCAACTACTCGACCTTCAAGGACAAGGTAGAGGCCTTCACTTACTTCCCTGTCGGAACTCCAGTTCAGGTTATCAACGGAGACCTCCCAGAGGAGCTCCCAGCTAACCTCAACCTCGACGCCTACCAAGCTCTCATTGAGCAGGTGTACGAGCGCTGGATCTAAGAGGTGGGCACGCGCCCGCCTCTTCTTGTTTCAGGCGGGGTGACGGCTCACATCCCGAACGATGGGCGGCAAGATCCTCGTCCGAGTTCGGAAACCACCCCCTTGCTGTAATTTGCACAGGACCGGGGGCTCTATACTTGGGGCGTAACACTACCGGGCCTACAGGCCTCAGAACAGAAGGGAGACTACCATGTCAACACAGAACACATACGCAGCTAAGCAAGGCAACATCTTGGGCATTACCAAGATCCAGACCGCAGACGGAACAGCCAAGGCTGTAATGTCCACTCGTCGCGTTACCTTGACCACTGCACCAATCGTCAACGAGACCAAGTCCGGCAACGGCTGGTTTCTGAGCGCCAAGTTCAACATCTACGGCGAGCAATCAATTCGCCGCTTGAAATTTGGGCTGAACGACGCAGCGTCGATCCAAGAGGACGAGAAGTACGGTGTCGGCGTTCGCATGAGCGTCTACATCAAGAGCAAGGCTCAGATGGAGTACTTGCAGTCACAACTCGTTAAGGGGGCGAAGATCGATGGCTTGCACGGTATGCTGTCAGTCGATCCTAAGCACGGGGTTCAATACAACGTGCAGGCTAGCGATATTGGCTTCGTCCACAAGCCTGGATCAGTTGAAGACGATGCCGAAGACATCCCTAGCGATGAAGTCGCAGGCGTTGTCGTTGACGACGAGTTCGTTGTCTAACACAGAAGGGTCGGTTCGCCGGTCCTTTTCTTGTTGCAGGCATGGAGGCTTAACTCCAGAGCACAGTCGCGTGGCCGTTTTCTCGGTCCATGGCAACGATCAAGCAACTCACAGACCGGGAGATCCGGTCCTTTTTTGCGACCCCCACTCTTTCGTGCGCGTTGTGTGCCACCACCCCCGCTAAAATAGGTGCAGGTAACCCAATGCGGGGCCCGCATACTAATACACCCTAGGAGGACACCACGCGTGAAGAACAAGTTCCTATTCCGCAGCGCCACCATCCTGTCGTTGGCTATGGCAGGAGCGCCAGTCGTCATGACGGCTGTCAACTCGGTACCAGCCCTGGCTGTCGTTAATACAGACAAGGTGGGTACGCTCACAGCTGCCGTCGGTACGGCGACAATCAACAAGGTCCAGGAGGCCGCTAACAAAGCGATCGAGATGGACTACTCGGTGGACATCACTGTCCCTAACACAGTCAAGTCGGGCGACACGGTTCGTATCTCGACGATCAACCTCGGCGACTTCATCCCTGCTGGCAAAACAAACGCTCCAGTGACGATCGACGGCGTTGAAGTGGGTACACTCGCTCGTGTCGAGAACGACAACAAGCGCTACGAGCAGAACTCGCCTAACACATCGCTCGACCAGAAGAAAGCCGCTAACATCGAGGCCGGAACGCAGGACAACACCTACGTCTTGACCTTCAACAGCAAGGCGGCTGAGTACCAAGGTAAGAAAGTCCAGCTCAAGGCTACTTCTAGCTTGGTTTACGCTACTACGGTAAACAAGGACACCAACATCCGTGCTCAGGTATTCATGAACGGTCAGCTCTTGGCAACCAAGGACTACACCTTGACTGCAACAGCTCCGTCCCCAGAAGTCAAGTCGCAGAAGTCGGCCCTTGACTACTCTCGCAACACCCGCATGCAGGTCATCAACGCAGGTGGCACGCAGACGGCACAAAACTTCCTCGGCTCCATCTTCTTGCCGCTGGACAAGGACTACGGCAAAGGCTCAACCATCGAGGTGACGCTCCCAGCTGACTCCATGATCAAGTTCACGCCGGCTACAGACTTCGACGGAACGCAAGCGCTCACTCACTTCCCATTGCTCAAGGAGGGTACGTTCGCCAATGGCAACAACGTCTACCTCTACGACCAGTCCAAAGTGCTCGTGCGTGCTAAGTCGATCACGGACAACAAGGTGGTCTACGAGATCGTTGAAGGCACACTACGCCGCGGCGACAGCTACGTTGGTTTGCCAAACCAGACAGGCGTCAACTTCGTACTCACGGACAAGGCTGCAGCTAAGCTCAACGCTGAAGGCACCAAGATCGGTACGGAGACCGTCACGTCTGCATTTAAGACAGCCGACGGTACTGCTGGTGAGACGCAGGGTAACCAACTCAGCATCTCCATCAACGGCGCTAAGGTGACGGCAGAGGGCATCAAGGACATCGCTGCTAAGAAGGTGACCACTAAGTGGGTCGTCGAGCAGACCAACAAGAACCTCAAGGATCCCGTGACTGACGTTGCTGCCAAGGCTAAGGAAGACTTCCAAGGCTACGTCTTCGTCAAGACAGAGACAGACGACGCTGGTAACGTGACACACTACTACCGCGAGGCCGCTAAGAAAGTGACCACGGAGTGGATGTACACGAACGGCGAGGTCCTCAAGGCTAAGGTAACCGACGAGAAGGCTCATCCGAAGGAAGACTTCGAAGGCGCCATCTACAAGGAGACTAAGGTCGACAAGGACGGTAACACAGTTCACCTCTACACCAAGGTGGTAACACCTACGACTGAGGTCGTGACAAACCACGTTGAGTACGGCACGAGCAAAGTCCTCAAGCCTCAAGAGAAAGGCGAGCAGCCTAAGGCGACAATCGAAGGCTACACCTTCGTCGAGTCCAAGAAAGACGACTCAGGCAACGTTACTCACTACTACAAGCCAGTGGTCAAGGAGACTACTCGCTACGTCGAGAAGGGCACTGACAAAGAGCTCGACAAGACGGTAGACGGCAAGCAGCCTAAGAAAGACATCTCAGGCTACACCTTCGTCGAGACCAAGACAGACGAGACTACGGGCGTGACGACTCACTACTACGAGAAGACGCCTGCAGTTAAGGAAGTCACTCGCTACGTCGAGAAGGGTACCGACAAAGAGCTCGACAAGCAGGTCGACGGCAAGCAGCCTAAGAAAGACATCTCGGGCTACACCTTCGTCGAGACTAAGACGGACGACAAGACTGGTGTGACGACTCACTACTACGAGAAAGCAGTGAAGGTCGTTACTAAGCACGTCGACGCTGAGACTGGCAAAGAGATCAAGACTCAGGAAGACGGCGTTAAGGATAAGGCTACCATTGACGGCTACACGTTCAAGGAAACCAAGACCGATGACGCTGGCAACGTGACTCACTACTACACGAAGAACGCAGAGGTCAAGAAGGTCACTCGCTTCGTGGACAATGAGTCCGGCAAAGAGATCGACAAGCAGGTCGACGGTGACCAGCCTAAGAAAGACATCTCGGGCTACACCTTCGTCGAGACTAAGACAGACGACAAGACAGGCGTGACGACTCACTACTACAAGAAAGCTGCGACGACTACTTCATCCTCAGCTACAACTAAGACAGCCGACAAGAAGGCTGCCGTAGAGACAGCTGGTGGTATCGAAGGCGTGGCTGCACCTCTTGCAGGAGTTATCGCATCTGCCATCGCTGGCGTAGGCGCGTACTTCGGCTTAGGCCGCAAGAACAAGGGCGACGAATAAGACCCTCGCCAAAAAGGCCCTGGAGTAACTCTCCGGGCCTTTTCTTATTGCAGGCAGTGACAGTGGCTGTATCAAGGTCAGGTCGGGGTGGGGCTCAAACCCCTATAGTGGGTGCGTAACACAACACACGCGGCAAGGTCCGCTACACAGGAGGAAGAGAATGAAGAATAACATACAGATGACGGAGGGGATCCTACGTCACTTCAAGATGGTGGTGCTTGGTACCGCAGCAGTGAACCTATTGGCTTGGGCGGCTGGAGCCCCCTGGACTGTATTTGGTCCAGTCGTGGCTCTGATCGTGGGCTTGCTCTGGGGCTTCTTGTTCTGGACAGGCATCATGGTGGTGGCCGGCAAGCTGACCATCAACAACGTCCACAAGCACGCTGAGTTGACTCTCGTTGAGCCTGGCGCACACCGCATCGACATCGACGATGCCAAGGTCTGGATCAATGGCAGACGAGTGGGGTACCACTCCATCCACCCGAGAAGTCAGGTGGGCCGCAAGGAAATCGAGGCTGGAGCAGACGTCAGTAAGTACACGCTCTGCGTCTACGAGCTTCACGAAGATAGCTTCATCCGCCGCAACTACGGCGTGACGACGGTTATCAAGTACGTCTAAGGGGTCCCATTCGGGGGCCTTTTTGCTTCGTACTCTAATTCGGGCGTAACTACAACACGGGCACACCGCCCGATAAGAAGGAGGACACCATGATATTCATAGGGCTCGCTAGACAAGGAAACCCAGGACTTTAGTCCTGGGAGGAATTGG
>ERZ650312.1941-NODE-1941-length-11513-cov-6.379473_pt1 | contig 11513 bp, 13 predicted proteins | sample MGYA00376248_ERZ650312 | MGnify/ENA primary metagenome ERZ650312 (study PRJEB26733, sample SAMN07839316) | wastewater metagenome | biome: urban; feature: wastewater treatment plant; material: waste water | place: USA: North Carolina | collected 2016-07-28 ... | reverse complement strand
CGGCAGCGACCAGACCGCCGAGCATGGCCGGCCAATCGGCGACCATGACGTTCGAGAAAGCGAGCAGGATGCGCGTCATCAGCGGCAACTCCGCGCCGAAGCCGGCAAAGACCTTGGCGAAGGCGGGGATGACAAAGAGGTTGACGACAACCAGCGCGACCACCATGGCGATGACGACAAAGGTCGGGTAGCGCAACGCCGTCTTCACCTGCTCGCGCATGTAACGCTCGAATTCGAGGTGATCGAACAGACGCAGGAAGATTTCCTCAAGCAACCCCGTCGCCTCGCCGACGCGCACCATCGATAGATAGAAGGGCGAAAACACGCGCGGATGCCGCGCCAGCGCCTGCGATAGTTCGCGGCCGCCTTCCAGACTCTCGCGCACTTCGCCGATCACGCGCTTCATTTCCGGGTTGATCGCCGCATCTTGCAGACCGGCAAGCGCGCGCATGATCGGCACACCCGACTTGAGCAACGTATGCATCTGCCGGCTGAAGAGCAAGAGGTCGATGTGCGACACCTTCTGACTGAACAAGGTGATGTTCATCGACGGCGAAACCTTGCGTGCTGGAGCCTGAGTCTCGCGAATGGCGACCGGCGTCAGCCGGAGACCGCGCAGCACATCGACGACGGCGGCAGAGGTAGCGCCTTCGAGTACGCCTTCGACCAGTTCGCCGTTGGCGTCGCGCGCCTTGTAGGCAAAGCTCGGCACCGCCTAGTCCTCGAACTGGTTGCTGATGCGCATGGCTTCTTCGATCGTCGTCCGCCCCTTGACGACGAGCCGTACAGCGTCCCGCCGCAGCGTCTCGCCGGCCATTTGCTTGCGCGCGGCCTGGACGAAGATTCCGCTATCGTCGCTGTTGATCGCTTCGACGATTTCATTGGTCATTTCGAGCATTTCATAGACGCCGGTACGCCCGCTGTAGCCGGTACCGCCGCAATGCGCGCAGCCTTTGCCCTGCATGTACTGGCGCTGATCGACCGTGTCGCCGAGTTCGTAGCGCAGCCATTCGTGCTCGTGCGGCGCCGGCAGATAGGGTTCGGCACAGCTCTCGCAGATGACGCGCACCAGGCGCTGCGCCAGCACCAACTGCAGCGAGAGTGCGACCATGTAGCGCGGCACGCCCATATCAAGCAGGCGGATCGGCGTCGAAATGACGTCGTTGGTGTGTAGAGTCGAAAGCACCATGTGGCCGGTGATGGCGGCGCGCATGCCGATTTCCGCGGTCGTCTGGTCGCGCATTTCGCCGACGAGGACGATGTCGGGGTCCTGACGCAGAGCGGACCGCAAGACGCGCTCGAAGGAGAGATCGATCTTCTCATGCACCTGCACCTGGTTGATGCCGGGCAGACGGTACTCGACCGGATCTTCGACCGTGATGATCTTCTTCTCGGTCGTGTTGAGCTCCGACAGCGCGGCGTAGAGCGTCGTCGTCTTGCCGCTACCGGTCGGCCCAGTCACCAGAACCATGCCGCTCGGCCGGCGCACTGCGTGACGCAATCGCTCCAGCGTACGTGGCGGCATGTTGAGACGATCCAGCCCGAGCAAGCCAGTGTTCTGGTTGAGCAAACGCATCACCACCGACTCGCCATACTGCGTCGGCATCGTCGAGATACGCACGTCCACCATCGTGTTACGCACCTTGATGGCAAAGCGGCCGTCCTGCGGCAGGCGCTTCTCCGAAATATCGAGGCCGGACATCAACTTCAGGCGCAACGCCAGCGCCGAGGCGATCTTGGCGTCAGCCTCCATCTGCACGTGCAGGACACCGTCGATACGGAAACGCACGCGCAAGGATCGATCCTGCGGCTCGATGTGGATGTCGGAGGCGCGCGCGCGCATCGCTTCCTCGAACACCGTTTGCAGCAGCTTGACGACGGGAGCTTCCTCGGCGCCGGTCGCGGCACCCAGCAAGTCGCCGAATTCGACCGGCACGTCGCCAAGGTCCGCCGTCAGTTCCTTGGCCAGCCCGGTGATTTCCTCGGTGCGCCGGTAAACCCGGTCGACCAGCGCCAAGAGCTGGCTCTCAGCAACGACGGCCAGCTCGATATCACGACGCAGCAGGCGAACCACGTCGTCGTAGGCCTGCAGGTCGGTCGGATCGACAAAGCCGACCTGCAGACGCCCATTGACCTCGTCCAGCACCACCGCACGGAAGCGCCGCGCCTGCGCCTCGGGCAGGAGGTTGATCAGGTTCTGCTTGGGGTTGAAGTGCTTGAGATCAACATAGGACGCTTGCAACTGCCGAGCCAGCGCCTTGGAGATCGCCTCTTCCGTAACGAATGAACTTTCAACGACAATACGCCCCAGTTTTCGTCCACTGCGTTTTTGCTCATCAAGCGCGAACTTGAGTTGCTCGTCGGTGAGCAGTCCTTGTTGGATAAGCAGATCGCCGAGGCGAATCTTTTCCGGCCGAGCCATTGCAAGCTCCAGTAATGTTGGAAGTAAGCACGCTAATCGCCTGATTTTAGCCGATTTAAAATTCGGCCAACGCTATTTTTGGAGCACGTTTTGACCGCTGTCGTCCTCTTCCAACCCGAGATTCCGCCCAACACCGGCAACGTCATCCGCCTCTGCGCCAACACCGGCGCCGAGCTTCATCTCGTCGAACCGCTGGGGTTCCGCTGGGACGACCGCCAGCTCAAGCGCGCCGGTCTCGACTACCACGAATTTGCCCGCGTTTTTCGTCACGCCGACTGGACAACGTGCAAAGCCGCACTGGCGGGGCGGCGCTTCTTCGCCGTGACGACGCGCGGAGGACGGCGATTCGACACTCCAGCTTTCACGCCCGACGACGTCTTCGTCTTTGGCCGGGAAACGAGCGGATTGCCGCCCGAAATAATGGCCGAGTTTGCGGAGGAACGGCGACTGCGCTTGCCAATGCTCGCCGGACAGCGCAGCCTGAATCTCTCGAATGCGGTCGCCGTGATGGTGTTTGAAGCGTGGCGGCAACAGGGATTTGCCGACGGCGCCTGAGACGCCAACAACGCTACGACGCGCTTACTGCGTCTCGAGCTTCGGATCGCGGCTGAGCAGTTTTTCCACCGCCGCCGCGGCTGGGACATCGCGGTGCAGGATGGCGTCGACCGCTTGCGTGATCGGCATCTCGATACCGATGCGCTCGGCCAGTCGCGCAACTTCGCGCGCCGTGCTGACGCCCTCGGCCACGTGACCGAGATCGGTAAGAATCTGCGACAACTTCTTGCCTTCCGCCAGCGCCAAGCCAACCTTGCGGTTGCGCGACAGGTCACCGGTACAGGTCAGCAGCAAATCGCCCATGCCGGCCAGCCCCATGAAGGTTTTCGGCTGGCCGCCCAAGGCGACACCCAGACGCGCGATTTCGGCCAGACCGCGCGTCATCAGCGCGGCACGGGCGTTGAGCCCGAAACCCAATCCATCGCAGATACCAGTCGCGATCGCCATGACGTTCTTGACCGCCCCGCCGACCTCGGCACCGGGCAAATCGTCGTTGGCGTAGATGCGAAAACGCGAACTGTGCAGCTCCAGCGCCATGCGCCGGGAAAAATCACCATCCTTCGACGCCAGCGTAATCGCCAACGGCAGGCCTTTGGCAACTTCCTCGGCAAAGCTCGGCCCGGTCAGAACACCGCATGGAACGCTGTCACCGAGCTCCTGCGCCACAACCTGATGCGGCAGCAGAGCAGTCTCCGCCTCCAGTCCCTTGCACACCCAGAGCAGCGGCTTCACCGAACCGGCCTCGCGCAAGGCACGCAACGTCGGCCGGAAACCGACGAGCGGCGCGGCGATGATCAAGAGATCCGCACCATCCACTGCCGCCTTGAAATCGGTCGCGATGTGCAACGATTCAGGGAACGGGTAGCCAGGCAGAAAACGCCGGTTCTCCCGATGTTCCTGCATGTCCCGCGTGACGTCTTCCTCACGCGTCCACAAAGTGACCTGGTGCCGCGCGCTGAACGTAATCGCCAGCGCCGTTCCCCACGCCCCAGCGGCGATGACCGTCAGATTCAAACCTAGAGACCCCAGATCTGGTTGCCGCGGACGAAGCCCGACTGCCCGTCAAGGTGGCGTACTTTGACCCAGCCACCCGGCGCCGCTTCCAGATACTCAAGCGAAACATTCTTCTCCGCTTCAAACACCAGCGCGGAACCTTCGTCTGCCTTCTGCCGGACTTCCGCACGCTCGGCCGTCACGATGACCGAGCGCTTGTCGGACAAGAACTTCTTCTCGATCCAAGCCAGGCTGCCTTCGGCATCGCGCACTTTGGACCATCCGTCGAGCGCCACGACAACCTCGACCGGCGTGTGGCGGCGAATCACGAAGAGTTTGCTGCCCCGCTGCGACGGGGCGTCATACAGCACTGTCACCGCATCGACGGTTCGATATTCGATGGCCGCAGCCGGGAGCGAAAACCCGGCAGCGATCGACGAGACGAACAACACGGCAAGCGTGGGCAGCAATCGCTTCATGTCAACCTCCCCCGGTTTACTGAACGCTCGGTGCCTCGCCGGCAGCGGCTTGAGCCGCTTGCTGTTGCTGCATGCGCTGAGCGTAGAGTGCCTCGAAGTTGACGGGCTGCAACAGCACCGGCTGGAACCCGGCACGAACTGCCGATTCGGAACAGACTTCGCGGGCGTACGGGAAAAGGATGTTCGGGCAAGCGATCGCCAGCAGCGGCTCGATGTTTTCCTGCGGCACGTTGCGGATGCGGAAGATGCCGGCTTGCGCGGCCTCGACGAGGAACACGGTCTTCTCACCGATCTTGCTCGTCACCGTCACCGTCAGCGTGACTTCGAAGGCTTCGTCGTTCAGGGGCTGAATACCGGTCTGCAACTGCACGCTGATTTCCGGCGATTCCTGGTCAAGGAAGATTTCCGGTGCGTTCGGGACTTCGAGGGAAAGATCCTTCACGTAGAGTTTTTCGATGGTAAAGGACGGTGTCGCTTCTTGCTCTTGGGCCATGATGATGTCTTGTAGTGGTTATATGAAGGTTAAAACTGCTTGAAGCGCTGTCAGATAGATTCACCCGACAGCAGAGGGGTAAGCTTCCCGGCCTGATCAAGGGCGATCAGATCGTCACAGCCGCCGACATGGGTTTCGCCGATGAAGATCTGCGGCACGGTACGCCGCGCCGTCTTTTCCATCATCTCCGTACGACGTTCCGGATCCAGATCGACGCGAACCTTCTCGATCTCGTCGACGCCACGGGCGCGCAACAACTGCTCGGCGCGCACACAATACGGGCAAACCGCCGTCGAATACATCAGCACGCGCAGCTTTGCGCTCATTTCTTTGCGCCTTTCTTGAGCGGTAGCCCCGCGGTCCGCCAGGCTGCGATCCCGCCTTCCAGATTATGCAGCTTGGTGAAGCCCTTCTTCTCGAGCTTCCGGCAGGCATCCCCTGAACGCGCACCAGTCTGGCACACCAGGATGACCGGCGCATCCTTGAACTTGTCCAACTCGCCGATGCGCTCATCCAGACGGCTGAGCGGAATGTTGCGCGCATCGGGCACGTGCCCGGAAACGTATTCGTCTGGCTCACGCACATCGACCACAAGCGCGTCCTCGCGGTTGATCAGCATGGTTGCCTGACCGGCATTCAATGCACTACGCCCTCCCGGGCGGCGGACGGACAGGACCAGCAGCATCGTGCCGCTGATCACGGCAACAGCGACCAGAAAAATGTTCTTCAGAATGAAATCCAAGCGAAACTCCAAAGATAGAAAACGGAAACAGGGGATGCGATTGTTCGACGGAAGCAGGAGAGGTCAGACCTGTTCCCCGCCTAGGTGCTGCAAAAAACCTCGCGCATCATGCCGATCAACTGCAACGTACGCGCGTCCCCGACGCGGTAATAGACGCGATTAGCGTCCTTACGCGTCACCAGCACGTCCTTTTCGCGCAGGATAGCCAGATGCTGGGAGATATTGCTCTGCGACGTCCCGACGGCGTCAACGATTTCCTGCACGCAGGCTTCCTGATCGCCGATCACGCACAATATCTTGAGACGCAGCGGATGCGAAATCGACTTGAGCGCGCGCGCGGCCTGTTCGATATGTTCCTGCTTGTCGATGAGACTGACCTGGGTCGCCACGGTGCCTGACATTCGTTTAAGTTTAGAGATTCATTATAGAATAATTCCAGATTACGGGGGCGTCCCCAAGGCAATCCCCCACAGGCAGCAGAATGAACGATTCCCGCACAGCAGACACGCACCCGAACCGATTCCCGGCCACACCGCGCCCCTCCAAAGCCAATACCCGAGCACCCACGCGCCTCGTCGTCGCACTGCTCTTTCTTGGTGGGGCATCGCCAAGCGCGATCGCTGCGAATGGCAAGACAGAGCCGCCGACGCGCGCCGAAGTTGCCGAAAAGAAAGACGATCTGAAGGAAATCCAAGGGCAGATCAAAGCGTTACAGAAAGGCGTTGCCGAAGCCAGGGACAAGCGCTCGGACGCCGCCGACAAGCTCAAGCGTATTGAACAGGAAATCTCCGCGACGCAGCGCTCTCTGCACGACCTCGCGCAGCAACGAAGCAAACTGCAAGCCAGCCTGACCAGCCTTGTGGCGCAGTCGCGGGAACTGGAAACCCGGCTGAGCCATCAACATGAGCAACTCGGGCGGCTCGTCTATCGCCAATACCTGCAGGGCAACCCCGACTCGCTGCGTTTGCTGCTGAATGGCACCAATCCGAACCAGACGTCACGCGACCTGTACTACCTCGGCGCAGTCGGCCGCTCGCGCAGCGAACTCCTGCAGGAGATCGAAAACACGTTGCAGCGCAAACAAGCTCTGGCCAAGGATACGAAGGAACGCGCCGGCGAACTGGCCGCCAACGAAGATGAACAGCGGCGGCAGCACGAGAAGATGCTTGCCCAGCGCGAGCAACGAAGAGTCGTTCTCGACACGATCTCGGCCAGAATCGCCGACCAGCAGCGCGAGATCAGCAACCTGAAACGAGACGAGAAACAGTTGTCGCAGCTGATTGCCCGACTGGCAAAGGCAATCGCTGCAAAACCCGCGCCGCGTCGCGAACCGGCTCGCTCGGCTCCGGCGCCGAGTGGGAAACCCCCACAGGCCGGTATTCACAACGACGCCACACCGGAAGCCGAGCAATCCAGTAGCGCCTTTGCTCAACTGAAGGGCCGCCTGCGCTTGCCTGTCCGCGGCGTCGTCAGCAACCGGTTCGGCGCCGCACGCCAGGAAGGGAGCGCGTGGAAAGGACTGTTCATCCGCGCAGACCAGGGCAGTGAAGTCAAAGCCATCGCCAATGGCGAAGTCGTGTTTTCCGACTGGATGCGCGGCTTCGGAAACCTGCTGATCGTCGATCACGGTGGCAAGTATTTGTCCATCTACGGAAACAATGAAGCCGTCCTGAAACAGACCGGCGATACCGTGCGCGGCGGCGACGCCATTGCCTCGGTGGGGAACAGCGGTGGCAACCCGGAATCAGGTTTATACTTTGAATTACGTTATCAGGGGCAACCGCTGGACCCCCTAAAATGGGTCAACCTGAAATGATATTGTCTTGGAGCGACATCGATGGGTAAGTTGAAACAAGCGGGCCTGCTTTGTGCTGGGCTGTTGGGCGGCGTCCTGATCAGCCTGCAATTCTCGGCCATGGCCGAGAAAGATGTGCGCACCACGCTCCCCATCGAGGAGCTCAGGACTTTCGCCGAGGTCTTCAACGCCATCAAGCAAGGTTATGTTGAGCCGGTCGAAGACAAGAAGCTGATCACGAACGCCATCAGTGGCATGCTCTCCAATCTCGACCCCCACTCCACCTACCTGGACGTCGAAGCCTACAAGGATCTGCAAGTCGGAACGCAAGGCGAGTTCGGCGGATTGGGCATCGAAGTCGGCATGGAAGACGGACTGGTCAAGGTCGTATCGCCGATTGAGGACACTCCGGCCGATCGCGCCGGAATCAAGACGGGCGACCTGATCTTCAAACTCGACGACACGCTGGTCAAGGGGCTGACGCTCTCCGATGCGGTCAAGCGCATGCGGGGCAAGCCCAAGACCCAGATCAAACTATCGATCCTGCGCAAGGGCGAAGCCCAGCCGCTCGAGATCACTTTGACGCGCGAAGTAATCAAAGTGCAAAGCGTCAAGTCGAAGCTGGTCGAAGAAGGTTATGGCTATCTGCGCATCACCTCATTCCAGGAAAACACGGCTCCGTCCGTCGTCAAACATCTGAACGACCTGTACAAGCCCGGTCAACTCAAGGGGCTCGTCCTTGACTTGCGCAATGACCCGGGAGGTTTGCTGAATGCAGCAATCGGGGTTTCCGCCGCATTCCTGCCGGAGAAGACGCTGATCACATCAACCGATGGTCGCGCCCCGGACGCCAAGCATCAGTTCTACGCACAGCCCGACGACTACCAGCGCGGATCGCGCGACGATTTCATCAAGGCACTCCCTGCTGAAACACGCAGCGTTCCGATGGTCGTACTGATCAACGGCGGATCGGCCTCCGCCTCTGAGATCGTTGCCGGCGCGCTGCAGGATCACAAACGCGCGGTCGTGATGGGCACCACCAGCTTCGGCAAGGGTTCGGTGCAAACAGTCCTGCCGCTGCCCGGCAACACGGCCATCAAGCTGACGACGGCACGCTATTTCACCCCGTCAGGCCGCTCGATCCAGGCGACCGGAATCGTGCCGGACATCGTTGTGGAAGAAAGCGCAAATGGCGGATCGTCGCAACAGTTCCTGCGCGAAGCCGACCTGCAAAACCACCTTGAGAACGCGAACAAGCCAAAGGACACCAAGACTCCAGCGCAACCGCAAGCCAAACCGCAGAGCGCGCCAAAGAACGAAGAAGAACCTGCCGAACCACCAAGCCGTGAACTGGCCTCGAAGTCTGACTACCAGTTGAGCCAGGCACTCAACCTGCTCAAGGGCCTGCAGATCATGCAGAACAAACCACAAATCGATCAGAGTGCTTCGCATGAAACACCCGACCGCGACGCCCCATAAACCAGAGCCGATCCGCAAGGAGCGGACGGTCCTGTTTTCGAAGTTTCCGCCCGGACAAATCCCCGAGGCAGCGGACTTCCTCGAACAACAGGAACGACTGGATGTCGCACCGCACGTCGAACGCCGGAGCATCGCCGTCGCCTACGACCTGCACGACCACTGCCTGGAAGAAATCGAGTCCGGGCTTGAGGACCGGGGGTTCCATCTGGATAACACCTTGATGTCCAAGATGATTCGCGCGCTGATCTACTACGTCGAAGAGACCCAGCTGCACAATCTCGAGGCCCCGGATCGACTCCTCAAGAAATCGCAGAACGAAGCCTACACCCACGCCTGGGAACGCCACCTGCACGGCGACCATGACGACACCCCTCCGGAATGGCGCGAATACAAGTAGTTCGAGCGCCATGAACGACGAGCAGCTGCTGCGCTACAGCCGTCATATTCTCCTCGATGAAATCGGGATCGAAGGCCAAGCGAAAATCCTCGCCGCACACGCCTTGCTGATCGGCGCAGGCGGCTTGGGCTCACCGGCAGCCATGTACCTCGCCTCAGCGGGCATCGGTCGCATCACGCTGGCCGATGGTGACACGGTCGACCTGACGAACCTGCAGCGCCAGATCCTGCATACACAGGACCGTATCGGCCAGGCGAAAGCACTATCCGGACAGACTGCGCTGGCGCAAATCAACCCCGAAGTGACCGTCGAGCCGATTACGAATCGACTCGCTGGCGAACAACTCGACGCGCTGGTCGCCAGCGCCGACGTCGTACTTGATTGTTGCGACAATTTCGCCACACGACACGCCGTCAATCGTGCGTGCATCAAACACCGAAGACCGCTGGTCTCCGGTGCGGCGATCCGCTTTAGCGGCCAGCTTTCGGTGTTCGATCCCCGGAAAGAAAACGCGCCCTGCTACCACTGCCTGTTTCCTGAAAACACCGAGGCAGAGGAAACGCGATGCGCCGTGATGGGCGTTTTCGCCCCACTCACCGGCATCATCGGCTCGATGCAGGCGGCAGAAGCCCTCAAACTCGTCAGCGGCGTCGGCACACCGGCAGTCGGCCGACTTCTGTTGCTCGACGGACTGACGCTGGAGTGGCGATCGGTGAAGTACAGCAAGGATCGGAACTGCCCGGTTTGCAGCGTAGCCGAGCGCCAACCCTGACGGACAAAAGAAAAAAGCCCTGATCTCTCAGAGCTTTTATCGACAACTTCTATATTGTGTGGTCGGGGCGAGAGGATTCGAACCTCCGACTCCTACGTCCCGAACGTAGTACTCTACCAGGCTGAGCTACGCCCCGACCGATTCACCGAACAGACCCTAGAAGGATCTCGCAACAGCGAAGAGGCATAATTCTAGCAAAGAATCCTTGTATGTGGAAGCGGGTAAGCACTCAATTGCCTGTGTAGCGAGCGCGACTTCGGCTTCGGCGCATTTCTTTGCGTGATCAAGTGCGCCCGTCGCACGAATCGCGGCCAGAACCGCGGCGAAATCGTCCCGCCCACCGTTTTCGATCGCGTGGCGAACACACGCCGCTTGCTCGGCATTACCGTGCTGCATGACGTAAATCAACGGCAGGGTCGGTTTCCCTTCGGCCAGATCGTCGCCAAGGTGTTTGCCTGTTTCGACTTCCGCTCCGGAATAATCGAGAACATCGTCAATGATTTGGAACGCCGTTCCGAGGTGCATGCCATAGGCCGCCAGACTGCGCTCAGCCTCCTCCGAAGCCCCGCCGACGATGGCGCCGACCTGCGCGGCTGCCTCAAACAACTTGGCCGTTTTAAAGCGGATGACTTGCAGATAGCGCGCCTCATCGACATCGGCGTCATGGCAATTCATCAATTGCAGGACTTCGCCTTCGGCGATAATATTCGTCGCCTCGGACAGCACCTGCATGACGCGCATGCTGCCAACCTCGACCATCATCTGGAAGGTACGCGAGTAGAGAAAGTCGCCGACCAGCACGCTTGCCGCGTTGCCGAACAGCGCATTCGCCGTTTCCCGGCCGCGCCGCAAATCAGACTCATCGACGACATCATCATGCAGCAATGTCGACGTATGGATCATCTCGACAACCGCCGCAAGTTCGTGGTGATGTGCTCCCCGATAACCCAACGCGCCGGCGCTGAGCAAGACCAAGGCGGGGCGCAGACGCTTGCCGCCGGCATTGACGATGTACTCGGCGACCTGCCGCACGAGGACCACATCCGAATGCAGGCGTGCGCGAATGACCGCGTCGACCGCCTTCATGTCAGTTCCGATCAAATTGAAAAGCTGCTCGGGTTTCACCGCACTCTGCCTTGGCACAAAACCTGCGAATCTTATGGGGGGCGCTTGCCCGCCGTCAAGCGAAGCGAGTCCGAGAACCGAGAAAAAGACGCTGGAACTCTTTGACTTGCCGACGGAATTCTGTAGTATACGCGGTCCTTTGTTTCAAAAACTCTCTTGTTTTGGAGTCCAACATGTACGCGGTCATAAAAACCGGTGGCAAGCAATATCGCGTTGCCGCTGGCGAAAAACTGAAAATAGAACAGATACCGGCAGAAGTTG
>ERZ650312.1936-NODE-1936-length-11529-cov-6.579746_pt1 | contig 11529 bp, 10 predicted proteins | sample MGYA00376248_ERZ650312 | MGnify/ENA primary metagenome ERZ650312 (study PRJEB26733, sample SAMN07839316) | wastewater metagenome | biome: urban; feature: wastewater treatment plant; material: waste water | place: USA: North Carolina | collected 2016-07-28 ... | reverse complement strand
TAGCCGAGCACGCGCGGGAAGGTTTGCAGGACGATCTCGCCGTCGTGCGGCAAGCCGCGTTCGCGCAGCTTCGCTTCGATCCAGGGCACCAGTGGCGACCCGTCGCGCTCGCCGTGATCGCGCCGATGGAAGCTGAGCAGATTGAAGCGGTCGAGCGAGAACAGCGAACCACGTGCGGCTTCCAGGCGGCGCAAGGGCAGTTGCACGTAGAACACCGGATAGACGAAGGCGTTGACCGCCGGGCGCAACCGCCGGTGCATGACGTGGCCGAGGAGGAGACGGGGTTCGGGCGTCATCATCCGCCTACGCCCGAGCAACAGCCGGCGACAGCGACGCCGGCACCTTCTGCCACGGCGCCGCAATCCCCATGAGATTGGCCACGCGCAACGCCGAGCGCAGGCCGTCCTCGTGAAAGCCGAAACGCCCCCACGCGCCGGCCAGCCAGACACCACCTTCGCCCTGGATGCCCAGCCTGTCGTCGGCGAGACGCTGTTGCGCGGCGATGGCCGAGGCGTCGAAAATCGGGTGGTCGTAATCGAACTCGGCGATGATCTTCTCCGGATTGGGTTCACGCGCCGGGTTCAGTGTCACCACCACCGGCGTCTCGAACGGCAAGGGTTGCAGGCGGTTGATCAGGTAGGAAACGCCGACCGGTTGGCTGCCCGGATCACCGCTTCCGGCAAAGTAGTTCCACGCTGACCACAGCTTGCGGTCGCGCGGCAGCAAACGCGCATCGGTGTGCAGCACGGCACGGTTGGGCTGGTAGCGGACCGACGCCAGCACCTCGCGCTGCCCGGCGCTAGCGGTTTCGCCAAGGATGGCCAGCGACTGGTCGCTGTGACACGCCAGCACGACCTGATCGAAGACCTCGCTGCCGTGCGCGTGCGTCACACGCAGGCCGGTCGCTTCGCGCGTCACGCGCTGCACCGGCGAGGCGAGGCGCACATCGTCGAGCTGCGCGGCGATCTTGTTGACGTACTCGCGGCCGCCGCCGCGCACGGTGCGCCACATGGGCCGGTCGAAGATCTGCAGCAAACCGTGGTTCTGGCAGAAGCGGACGAAGGTGGCCAGCGGCATGTCGCGCATCTGCGCGGTCGGGCACGACCAGATGGCCGCGGCCATCGGCAGCAGGTACCAGTCGGCAAAGGCGTCGGAGTAACGCCCCTTTTTCAGGAAGTCGCCGAGCGGCCGCTCATCGCCGGGATGCACCGCCAGCCAGGCCGTGCTCTCGCGGTTGAAGCGCAGGATGTCCGAGAGCATCGTCCAGAACGCCGGACGCAGCAGGTTGCGCTTCTGCCCGAACACCGTGGCCAGGCTGCTGCCCGCCCATTCGAGATCGGGATTCTCCAGGCTGACGGCAAACGACATCTCGGTCTGGACGCTCTCCACGCCGAGCGTAGCGAACAGGGCGATCAGGTTCGGGTAGGTCTTTTCGTTGAAGACGAGGAAGCCGGTATCGACCGGATGCGTTTTCCCGTCCAGCGTCACATCGACCGTGTTGGTATGTCCGCCGAGACGTGGTGCCGCCTCGAACAGCGTCACCCGGTAACGTTGGCTGAGCAACCAGGCGCAGGCCAGCCCGGAAATCCCGGAACCGACGATGGCAACGTTTGTGGCATTCTGCATGGCGTTCGGCACCGCCCGGGAAGTTGCTCTCATCAAACCACCTCTATTTTCGTCTTGGACAAAATTAAACTAATTGGCAGAATTACCGCCTAAAACCGCAAATACACCAATTTTTGTCCTAGACAAACATGAACGAGATTAGTTTCACGATCGCCAACGTCGAAAAGGAAACCGGGCTGTCCAAGGACACCCTGCGCATGTGGGAGCGGCGTTACGGCTTCCCCGCACCCGAGCGAGACCCCGGCGGTGACCGCGTGTATCCGGCCGCGCAGGTCGAGCGCTTGCGCCTGATCAAGCGCCTGATCGATCAGGGGCATCGGCCCGGACAGTTAATGGCCCTGTCGCCCGAGGCGCTGCGCACCCTTCCGGCGCGTGACACCGGCGACGAGCCACGTCGCGCCGTGATCTCCGCGGCGGGCAACCAAGAAATCGACGAACTCCTGGCGCTGCTGAAGAATCACGACGCCGCGCAGTTCCAGCAGCGCCTGCAGCAAACGCTCGCTCGCCAGGGACTCGGGCGTTTTGTCATGGACACGGTGGCGCCGCTCACCCGCCAGGTCGGGCAGGCGTGGGAAGACGGCCGCTTCGCCGTATTCGAGGAACACCTGTTCACCGAGCTGACCAAGCGCGTCCTGCGCCAGGCGATCGCCAGCCTGCCGCCACCGAACGCTGGTCCGCGCATCCTGCTGACCAGCGTGCCCGACGAGCCGCACGTGCTCGGCCTCCTGATGGCCGAGGCGTTGTTCGCACTTGAGGGCGCGCAGTGCATTCCGCTCGGCGCGCAGATGCCGCTGCTCGATATCGCGCACGCCACCGCGGCGCATCGCGCCGATGTCGTCGCCCTGTCGTTCTCGAGTGCGTTCCCGACGCGCCGGGTCGGCCCCGTGCTCGCCCAGTTGCGCGAGCTGCTCCCGGCCGAGGTCGCCGTGTGGGTTGGCGGCGATGGCGCGCCACCAGCGGCGATCCCGCTCGGCGTATCGCGCCTGCGCACACTGGCTGACGGCGTCGAAGCGCTGGGCGTCTGGCGGGCTACCCATGCGGTGGTGGCCGATTCCGCAACGACGGACTAAGTCGTCGCCGCGCTGGACCCGGGCGACAGACCCAAACGCCGCATCTTGAACTATCAGGCGTCGATCGCCGCCTTCTCCGCGAAACGCGCACACAGGGTACGGAACAACCAACTGCGTTGCGGCTCGACGCCGCTGCGCACGTACTCCAGGGGACTCGGATCGAGATAGAAGCGGCTCTGCAATCCCTCTACCCCACGCCGTCCAGCGAACAGGATGCGGTCGCCCGCTTTCAGCTCGGTGTCGAGCGGCGGCAACATGATCTCGGTATCGCCGCTCAAGAGCAGCAGTGGCACGGCGGCCAGCGTCTCGGACGCCTCCTGCGGATTGATCAGCAGCTCGCTCAGGCGCAGCGGATGCGCCGTCTCGCCGTAGAGCACGGCGCGCAGTCCGGGCGAGGCCGGCTCGCAACTGAACGCCCAGATGTACGGGACGCGCTCGTCCAGCTCAGTGAGCAGGCGGACGGCGATCTGCTCCGCCGTCTTCGGCCCATGCTTCCGGACCTGCAGCAGGAAGCGGTTGAGCAGCGGCGAGACCAGCAGTTGCAGGCATTCGCGCACCATGATCTCGGACTTCACAAAGCACAGGTTGGCACGCGCCGCTTCGATCAGACTGCGCTGGGTGACGTTGTTCTGGCGGACGATGACATGCAGATCCGGCTTGATCTTGCGCGCGCGCGTCACGAGCGCCAGGTTCATCGCGTCGCTGTCAGCGCAGGCAACGACGCCTACCGCGTTCTCGATCCCCGCGCTGTGCAGGCTGTCGATCGAGTTGTCGCCGTGTTGCAGATGCGGCTGGTCACACAGGCGGTCATTCGAGTCGATGGCCGTCCAGGTCGCACCGCCGTGCTCGAGCGCACGCGAAACGGCCTGACCGAAACGGCCAAACCCCAAAATCAGCCAAAAGCCCTTCGGAATCTCCGGCGGCACCGGACAGGTGCTGCCCGGCACGCTCGACAGCCACTCCTCCACCCAGAGCACGGCCGGCGTCGCCAGCGCCATCTGCAGGTTCAGGGCAAAGCTCTCGAACGGATTGATGACGCTGATGTTGGCGAAACTGTCGAGATTGGCCGAGGCCAGCGCGCTATGCACGCGGGCAATGATCGGCAGCTCGGGTGCCAGCGCGGCGGCGCCGATGGCGATCGCCTGCACCGCCTCGTCGTCGCCGACGAGCACGATCAAGGCCTTGCAGCGCGGATGCGTCACGCCGGCATCCCTGAGCGCTTCGGGCCAGCGCGCGTCGGCGCACAGCGCGAGCGGAGGCTCCTTGTAGTCGTCGACATCAGCCTGCGCCGCACGCTCCGGCCGTAGTTCGATCAGCACGCTGCGCGTTCCCAACGCATCGAAGGCATGGGCCAGCGCCATGCCGCTCTGGCCGTAGCCGGCGATGATGTAGAAAGGCTCGTCCAGCCAGCGCACCCGGCGCGCCAGCCGGCCGCGCGCGACGGCAGTGCGGAAGACCGGTTCCTGCACCAGCGCGAAGATGCTGCCCAGTGCGTAGGCCCAACAGATGACCGAGAGATAGATGGAGAAGGTGATCCAGGCACGTTGGGCGTCGGTAAAGGCAAAGGGCAGTTCACCGAAACCGATGGTTGTCGCCGTGTAGCTGACAACGTAGAACGCATGGAAGAAGCTCAACGACGCCGACTGCCCTTGCGCGTCCTGGCCGGGCATCGCCACCAGGCCGCCGACCGAGATGGCGTAGGCCAGGATCAGTGTGATCAGCGGGACGCGCAGCCGGCGCAGCGCGATGAACAGAACATCTCCCACGGCGACCGTCTCAACGGCTTTGCTTGAGCGTCTCGCCGATCAGCAGGATCACCGAAATGATGTTGGCCAGCAACGCCCCCGCCGACAGCGAGACGACGACGGAGATGGTGCTGCCTGCCATTGGCTGCTGGTGAATGTAGAGCTGCCAGGCCCAGACCAGACTCGCCGTGATGAGCTGGACCAGCGCGACCAGGCTCGTCGCCAGATGCGTCGCACCGATGTGCGTGCGGTCGCCGAACTTGAGCACGGTGGCGATCAGGTTGACGACCAGCGCGGCGAACAGCTCCGACGGATGGTGCAGATCGATGCGGTCCAGGTCGCCGATGACAAAGCCGAAGTTCAACGTGCACGCGAGGATGATGAAGAAACCGAAGATGACTTTTTCAAGGTTCATGGCAATGGGTTCCGGTTGATTTCGAGAGGCGGCCGATGCATTGATCGATCGGCGCGAGGCACGCGCCTCGCCTGTTCGATGTCATGTGCGTTGCAGTATCCGGGAGTCATCAATGCCGGTCAATGAGTGCCCGGACCGCTGCCGAGCGCCACAGCGGTTGATTCTTTCGCCCGATTGAACAAAACTGCAGACCGTGCTTCTGTCCGTGCTTGAATTGATGAAACGATGAATTGACGCATCGATGACGACCTCCAGCGCAAGGCAAGATTCCATCCGACAGCTCGCCGCGGCCAATGGCGCGGTGCTGCTGCTCGTGTTTCTTGCGCTCGTCGGACTGGCGGTTGGCGTATCGATCCAGCGGGATTACGAGCAAACCATCGAGCATGCCTTTCAGACGCTGGACCGGCAGGCGGTCGTTGCCGAAGCCAGGGTCAGCGGCATGCTGCGCGGGCTGGACATCGGCCTGCGCGGACTCGCGGCTGATCACGAGTCCGGGATACAACTGCCTGAAATGGCCGTCGCCGAGCACCAGCGCGTGTTCCTGAAAATCTTTCCCGAAATCCGCACCGTGACGGCGACCGACGCAACCGGTCAGGTCGGCGCCGCAGAGAGCCTGCAGACACCGGGCGACTTGCCGGCAATCCGCGCCTTCAACATCTCGAAGCGCGAGTACTTCGCGTTCCATCGCGACGCCGGACCCGATGACCGTGACCGGATGCACATCACTCGGCCGTTCGTCGGCTCGTCCAAGCGCTGGATCATCGTTGCCTCGCGCGCGATCCGTGGCGAGGACGGCGAATTCCGCGGCGTGGTCGTCGCCACAGTCATTCCGAGCTTCTTCGACTCCATCCTCCAGAGCCTCCTGACCGACAAGGCGGTCAACGCAGTCGCCATCCACAACCGACAGGGTGACATCCTCTACCGGATTCCCGACCCGGAACTGCACCTGGGCAAAAACATCGCACCGGGCGATGCCTTCCAGCACTTTCTCGCGTCGGAGACGCCGATCACGCGCCACCTTGGGGATGCTGTGACGGATGGAGCCAAACGTCTCGTCGTCTTCGCCAAGGTCGGCGACACGGGCCTCGACGTCGCCATCTCGGCGCGCTTTGATCGCATCATCGCCGGCTGGTATCCGCTGGCGATCGGCAAGGCCTTACTGTTCGGCCTTTTCACGGCGGGTACCGTCGCGCTCTATCGCCAATGGCAGCGACGGCGCTCGGCGACGCGCGCGCTCGCGCTGAGCGAGGAGCGCTTCCGCCACCTGTTCGGACGCGCGCCGATTGCGCTCGCCATCACCCACCGCGACGGGCGGGTACTCCTCCTGAATCGGGCGTTTGAAACCCTCTTCGGTTATCGGCAGGAAGAGCTGCCCACGATCGGCGTTTTCCGCGAACGCGTCTATCCCGACCCGGCGCTACGCGCACTGCTGGAACGCCAGTGGCACGAAGGCTGGAGCGATACCGTCGATGAAGCGCTGCCTCCAGAGCCGCAGGAGGTCTCGGCGCGCGACAAGGGCGGCAACGCGAAGACCGTCCTGCTCAGCCGGCAGCGGCTCGGCGACGACATGCTGGTCGCCTTCATCGACATCACCGCACGCAAGGCGGCCGAGGAGAAAGTGCGCGAACTCTCCCAGGCGATCGAGCAGAGTCCGGAGGCGATCGTCATCACCGATCTCGAGGCCAACATTCAGTACGTCAACGACGCGTTTGTCGCCTCGAGCGGCTTCAGCCGCGAGGAACTGCTCGGACAGAATCCGCGCCTCCAGCGCTCGGGGAAGACGCCACCGGCGACCTACGCAGAACTGTGGGCGAAACTGACCCAGGGCCAGGCGTGGCGTGGCGAGCTGATCAACCGGCGCAAGGACGGGACGGAATACACCGAGTTCGCCATCATCTCGCCGATGCGCGACGAGAACGGACGAACGACGCACTACGTCGCGGTCAAGCAGGACGTCACCGAAAAGAAGCGGCTGACCGAGGAGCTCGATCGGCACCGCCACCACCTGCAGCAGCTGGTCGATGAACGAACGCACGAACTCGAGATCGCCAAGACCCGGGCCGAGGCCGCCAGCGTGGCCAAGAGCGCCTTCCTCGCCAACATGAGCCACGAGATCCGCACCCCGATGAACGGCGTACTCGGCATGGCGCACCTGCTGCGCCGCAGCGGCCTGACCGAGAAGCAAACGGGTTATCTGGACAAGATCGAAGCCTCCGGCAATCACCTGCTCGCCGTGATCAACGACATCCTCGACATTTCGCGCATCGAGGCCGGCAAGCTGGTCATCGATGAAAGCGATTTTTTCCTGAACGACCTGATTCGCGACGTAACCGACATTGTCGGCCAGAGCGCGGTCGACAAGGGACTGCTGCTCCGCATCGACATCGGCGACGCGCCGCCGGAGCTGCGCGGTGACCGCAAGCGCTTGCGCCAGGCGCTGGTCAACTACCTGTCGAACGCAATTAAGTTCACCGAGCGCGGCAAGATCACGCTGCGCTGCCATACGATCGAGAGGCGGGAGAACGATTTCCTCGTGCAGTTCGAAGTCGAAGACACTGGCGCGGGCATTCCACCCGACGACCTCGGCCGACTGTTTCAGAGCTTTGAACAGGCCGACAATTCGGCGACGCGCAAGCACGGAGGCACCGGCCTCGGCCTCGCCATCACCAAGCGCATCGCCGAGCTGATGGGCGGCACGGCCGGCGCCCGCAGCGAGGTGGGCAAAGGCAGCACCTTCTGGTTGACCGTGCGCCTGCGCAGCACATCGGCTGAAGGCCGCGGTGCGGCCTGAGCATTCGCCGTGCTTGCTGAAACATCCTGAAATATCGGCGCGCGATTCTGAAACAGCTTCGATATATCTGTTCGCCATACTGCGGACTTCGACCACCCGATATGAGAGAAGCCCCATGACCAGCGCTACCGCGACCTCCAGGACCGCCGCATCCGACTCGACAAGCAGCGCCGACTCGCTGCTCAAGAAGTACTCCACACCACTGACCGCGGCGACGGCCATCGTTGTCTGCGTCACCGGCGTGATGATGTTCTTCCACCTTTACAAGGGCGAAGTCCAGGCGATGCACGAATGGCTCGGCATGGGATTCGTCGTCGCGGCAATCCTGCACTTGCTGCGCCATCGCCGACCGCTCGGTCTGATGATGAAGCAGGGCCGGACGCATATCCTGCTCGTATTGACGCTCGTCATATCTCTCGCCTTTCTCTATCCATCGGGCGAAGGTCAGTCCGGCAGCCCGATCCGGCCGATGGTCAGCGCCTTCATGCGCGCGCCGATCAAGGATCTGGCACCGGTCGTCGGCGTTACCACAGCGGAGCTCACGGCACGCTTTACTGAAGCCGGCGTGGCGCAGGTGGACGCCACCGACACGATAGATACCCTCGCCAAGGCCAACGAGACGGACCCGATGAAGCTACTGAGCGCCGCAATGACGCCGCGCAGCGACGACACGGACTGATAACCCGCCCCTTCACACTTGTTTACTTGCCGGGCCGCGTAACGCGGGCATAGTCTCTCCCTTTGACGACCATTGTCATTTTCCAGGGAGAGACGCATGACCATCGCCAGAAACATCGTCGGGACGATCAAGGTACTTGGTATCGCTTGTGTGCTGGCCTTCAGCTTGCACACGTCGGCCGCTGGCTTGGGCGACCTGTCTGCAACCGACACCTCGTCCGGACTCAAGGAGGCACTGACGCGCGGCGCCGACATTGCGGTCAGCCAACTCGGCAAGAAGAACGGCTTTCTCGGCGACAAGCGCGTGAAGATCCCGCTGCCGAAATCCGCGCAGACGGCCGAGAAGATGATGCGCACCTTCGGCATGAAGAAGCAGGCCGACGAACTGATCGAGACGATGAACCGCGCCGCCGAAATGGCCGTCGTCGAAGCCAAGCCGATCCTCACCAACGCCGTCAAGTCGATGAGCTTCGACGACGCGCGCGGCATTCTCACCGGCGGCGACGACGCGGCGACGCAGTATTTCAAGCGCACGACGTCGAAGGACATCGGCGCCAAGTTCCTGCCCATCGTGAAGACGGCAACCGCCAAGGTCGACCTCGCCGGACAGTACAACAAGTACGCCGGACAGGCCGCGAAGCTCGGGCTGATGAGTGAGCAGGACGCCGACCTCGACACCTACGTTACCCAGAAAGCGATGGACGGTCTCTTCCTGATGATCGCCGAACAGGAAAAGGCGATCCGCAAGGACCCGATCGGCACCGGTTCGAACCTGCTCAAGAAGGTGTTCGGCGCGCTGAAGTAGTCCATCGGACGGTCAAGGAGACGACATGCCAAAGCTATCCGACAGTCTGCTCGGCCTCGGACTGAGCATCGCCTGCGGGCTCATCATTTCATCGTGTGTCATCGGCTACACCGTAAGCCGCGTGGCAGCCAACAAGCAGTCCGTCGTCGTCAAGGGACTATCGGAGAAGGCGGTCAAGGCCGACCAGGCACAGTGGTCGATCGTCGTGCATGGCGAAGGCAAGACGCTGCCGGAAGCGATGAGCCGCTTGCGCGCAAACCGCCCGACCGTGACGACCTTCTTCCAGGAACAGGGCTTCCCCGCGGACGCAACGACCGCCGGGCGCGAAACCTTCTACCCCGTTTTCCGGCGCGATTCAAAGGGCATGGAAACACGCGACATCGAAGGCTATGTGGCGACACAGACGTTGACGGTCGACAGCAACGACGTCGCACGCATCGAACAGGCGGCTGGCCGCATCGTCGCGCTGCAGGAGAAGGGGCTCGCGCTCGAAGTCGGCAGTCCGGAGTATCTCGTCAGCACGCTGGAGAAGGTAAAGATGTCGCTGATCGCCGATGCAACACGCAACGCGCACGACCGGGCCACCGAGTTCGCGCGTTCGGGCGATGCGCATGTCGGCGCCATGCGCTCGGCCAGCCAGGGTGCCTTCTACATCCTGCCGGCGCGCGGCAGCAGCAGCGATGACGAGTACGGCGGCACCTACGACAAGTCGACAATCGACAAACTGGCGCGCGTGGTTGTCACGGTTGAATACGCGCTGACGCAATAGCGCGCTGCTTGCCGCTCGGGTACGGCGTTATTGGCGGCGGAATGACTTTCGGGTAGCTTTGCTCGTCACCTTGCCTCCAGTAATCCATGCCACGCCAGAAAATCCTCCTCGTCGAAGACGAGCAAGCGATCGCCGACACGCTGATCTACGCCTTGGGCAGCGAAGGGTTTGACGTCTGCCACGTCACCCTGGGCGGCGAAGCGATGGGCGCGCTCAGCGAGAACGCCATCGCGCTCGTCATCCTCGACGTCGGCCTGCCCGACACCACCGGTTTCGAGGTTTTGAAGCAACTGCGAGCGCTGCCCGGGCGCGGTGACGTGCCGGTCATCTTCCTGACCGCACGCGCCGGGGAGATCGACCGCATCCTCGGGCTCGAACTCGGTGCTGACGACTACGTGACCAAGCCCTTTTCACCGCGCGAAGTCGCGGCCCGTGTGCGTGCGATCCTGCGCCGGGAAGCGCGCTCGCGCACGAAGGAGGCCATTGCCGCTGCAGACGAAGCGGCGACCGTCTGGCAACACGACACGTCCGGCATGCGCATCGCCCTCCGCAGCCACGCGCTCGATCTGACACGCTACGAGTACCGGCTGCTCGCCCTGCTGCTTTCGTCGCCCGGCCGCGTATTCACCCGCGAGCAGATCATGGACCGCGTGTGGTCGGACGCGCCGGAGACAAGCGATCGCAGCATCGACACGCACATCAAGACCCTGCGCGCCAAGCTGCGCGCCGTGCGCGACGACGAAGACCCGATCCGGACATTGCGAGGCGTTGGTTATGCGCTGCGAGAAGAACACTGAAGGTCGGCGCGCCAGGCCCTGCGCCGGCCAGATCGTCTGGGTGGTGATGTTCGCCGTTGTGTTGGCGCTGGCGGTGGGTGCCATGCTCTCCATTTGAAGTGGAGTATGCATCGACAGCGCCCTATTGTCGGGCGCTGGGGGATATCTATAAGGGGAGTATATGTTGCGTGGGGCTGCGTGCTGCCGGGCGCACCCAGCCTGCCCGTGCGGCGCGCCGGGCCCTGACTATCATCGCGCCCATGTCGCGCCGCACCCGCATCCTGCTCGCGCTGATCGCGGTGTACGCCATCGGTATGGCCGCGCTGCTGTACCAATTGCTGGCCGACCTCGATCCGCGCTATCGCGAGTCGGCCGAAGAAGGCCTGATCGAGACCGCGCAGCTCATGGCCACGGTGATCGAGCAAGACGTCGAATACGGCGCGCTGCCGACGGACCGCATCGGCGGCATCTTTCGCGACCTGTACGCGCGGCGCTTTTCGGCGCAGATTTACAACCTGCACAAGACGCGCGTCGAGCTGCGCGCCTACGTCACCAACCGCCACGGCGTGGTGGTCTACGACTCGACCGGGCGCGACCTGGGCAAGGACTACGCCGGCTGGCGCGACGTGCGCAACACGCTGCGCGGCGAGTACGGCGCGCGCACCACGCGCGACGTGGCGCAGGACGCCGACAGCGCCGTGATGTACGTCGGCGCGCCGATCCGCTGGCAGGGCGAGATCGTTGGCGCCGTCAGCCTGGGCAAGCCGGTGCAGAGCTTCGGCCAGTTCGTCTCGGCCGCACGCAGCAACATCCTCTACGTGGGGCTGATGTCGGGCTTGTCGGCGCTGGTGCTG
>ERZ650312.1935-NODE-1935-length-11530-cov-51.937691_pt1 | contig 11530 bp, 11 predicted proteins | sample MGYA00376248_ERZ650312 | MGnify/ENA primary metagenome ERZ650312 (study PRJEB26733, sample SAMN07839316) | wastewater metagenome | biome: urban; feature: wastewater treatment plant; material: waste water | place: USA: North Carolina | collected 2016-07-28 ... | reverse complement strand
CCATGACTCACCCCGGCGAAAGCCCTGGAGACAAGCTTTGGCGCGGGCGCGGCAGCTTGGCCGTGTGCCCTGATGAAATTGCGGGATACAGATATGCGGGCAGCGCCACTGGTGCTTGTGGGCTGCCCCTCTCCGAATGTGCAACAGGTGAACAGCAAGCGTCAGCCACGGCTATAAAAAATGCGCTCTTCTTCGTGAATTTCTCTCATGGTCGGCGCCGGCTTGTTATAGTCGTAATAACTGGCCACCGCGCGGCTGCCCAAGGCAGCAGCAATGCCATTGCGCATGGCGGCACGGTATTCATGCTCACTCAGGCCTTTGGCGGATTGAGACAGTGCATCAAAATCAATGCGCTTCCCCTCGCCTTGCGTGTGAATCGTCCCATCTTTATACACCACAGCCAGGATTTCACCTGCCGGGCTGCGGAAAATACTATCCGCTTGTTTCTTCATTTGTTTTTCATAGTTTACAGGATCATATTCTTCTGGCGAAAGCTTATCTCGCCCTGTTGCTACATCGTCCAACATCCTTTTAACACCAGCCCAAGCCTCTGGGCTAAGATGTTTTTTCAATAAAGTTTCTGCATCTCCTTTTTCTACGAGATGCGATGGCGGCATAAAATAACGAACTCCGTTATGTACGGTATCTGCCAACTCAGGATCAAAAGTGAATGCCATACCAAATTCACCACGAGAATTGGCGACAAGTTTGCCATCATCCTCTGCATGAGTGGCTTTTTTGATGGTAGGCAGCATGGCCGAAGCGCTGGTATTGACTTGCATATGACCTCCATGAGGTTAAACATGAGCGAGTGTGTACAAACGTGCAGGCAAGGCCAAGGTAAGCACGAGCTTGCCCGCAGCAAGGTCAAACTACACCGAAAGCGCCCGACAGGCTGATGACAGCATCTTGGGTTCTCAGGTATTCAATGGTGTAAATGCCACCCTGGAAGAAATTGGTGATGACAACCCCCTCGGTGATCTGACCATCGCTAGCATCGGCCATACTGGAGAGCCACAGATTGTCGGCTTGTCGTGCCACATAAACCTGGCTAAGCAGCACATTGGGCAGGTACAGAGTGTCGCCATTGCCGCCACCATAGCCAGGGGTGTAGCTGGCGGTCACGCCATCATTGATGGTGTCCCGGCCATTGCCATAGCCGATATATTGCACATAAAAATCATCACCAAAGCCGCCCAGCAAGGCATCGGCGCCGGCCCCACCGTACAGCACATCATCACCATCGCCGCCATGCAGCAGATCGTTGCCATCACCGCCTTGCAGGGTGTCATTGCCAGACCAACCCAACAACGCATCGTCGCCGCCGTTGCCAAACAACTGATCATTGCCCGCACCGCCATGGATGAAGTCCACATAGCTGCTGCCGTACACGATGTCGTCGCCACCGAGGGCGTCGTAGCTGTGTGCGGTTTCACCGGGATTCATCGGCAGAGAATTCATGTAAAAATATCTTTTCTTTCAAGAGCCGGCTTTGCTTGCCATGTTCTTGCCTGATTGAGCTTGATTTGAGTGGATCATGCTACTGACTTGGGCAATCCAGATCAATTCGTGAAAATACCATGGTAATAATACGTATTGTTTGTGCAGAACCGCTGCTTGCTTGAGGAGATTGGGGGATGCGTTTTTCCTGTGTGCGCGGAGGAATGGGTGATGGGTATATTGACGCAAAAAAACCCGTCACGGCCTCCCTGGCGCGTGACGGGCAATCCCCTAACTTGATCTGCTGCGCTGCGGTAGGTTGTAGAGTCGCTCTCAACCCAGTTTCAGCAGCGTGGTTTTCAGCTCGGTGTACTTTTCCAGCGCGTGCAGCGATTTGTCGCGGCCGTTGCCGGATTGTTTGTAGCCGCCAAACGGCAGGCTCATGTCGCCGCCTTCGTCGTAGCAGTTCACCCACACCGTGCCGGCGCGCAGGCGGCGCGACAGGCGGTGGGCGCGGCTGACGTCGCGGGTCCACAGCGCGGCGGCCAGGCCGTATTCGCTGTCGTTGGCGATGGCGATGGCTTCGTCGTCGTCGTCAAAGCCGATCAGCGTGCACACCGGGCCAAAGATTTCTTCGCGGGCAATGCGGCTGTGCGGGCTGGCCTCGAACAGCGTCGGGGTGATGAAATAACCCTGCTCGGTCATCACACCGTTGCCGCCCATCAGGCAGCGGCCTTCGTTGCGGCCTTGCTGGATATAGCCCAGCACGCGCTCGTACTGCACTTCATCCACAATCGCGCCCATGCGGGTGGCCGGATCCAGCGGGTTGCCCGGCGCGTAGGCGCGGGCGGCTTCTTTGAAGGCGGCGACAAATTCGTTGTAAATGCTGTTGTGCACCAGCACGCGCGAGCCGGCCGAGCACATTTCGCCCTGATTGAAATAAATCCCGCCGGCGGCGGCGCGGGCGGCGGCGGTGATGTCCGGGCAGTCGGCCAGCACGATATTGGGCGATTTGCCGCCCAGCTCCAGCCAGACGCGCTTGAGGTTGGATTCTGCCGCGTAGCCCATGATGCGCTTGCCCACGGCGGTGGAGCCGGTAAAGGCCAGGCAGTCCACGTCCATGTGCAGGCTCAACAGCTTGCCCACTTCGCCATCGCCCGGCAGCACCTGGAACACCCCGGCCGGGATGCCGGCCTCGTGCGCCAGCGCGGCGATGCGGATGGCGGTGAGCGGGGATTTTTCGGAAGGTTTCAGGATCACCGAGTTGCCGGCGGCCAGCGCCGGGGCGAATTTCCAGCTGGCCATCAGCAGCGGAAAGTTCCACGGCACCACGGCGGCCACCACGCCCAGCGGCTCGCGGGTGACGGTGCCCAGCAGATTGCTGGCCAGCGGGGCCACTTCGCCGCCGATTTTGTCTACTGTCTCGGCAAACCACTGCACGCAATACGCCGCGCCGGCCACGTCCACCGCGCGGGCGTCGCTGATGGGCTTGCCGGTGTCCAGGGTTTCCAGCAGGGCCAGTTCGTCGCGGTTGGCGCGCAATAGATCAGCAAAGCGCAGCAGGGTGCGCTTGCGCAGCATCGGCGCCATCTCGGCCCAGACGCCAGCAGTAAAGGCGGCGCGGGCGGCGCTGACGGCGGCGTTGACCTCATCGGCGCCGCATTCGGCCACCTGGCACAGCACCTGGCGGGTGGCCGGGTTGCGGGTGGCGAACACCCGACCGCTGGCGGCGTTGACGTACTGGCCGTTGATGAAGGCGCGCCCTTCCAAGGTCAGGGCGGCGGCGCGCGCTTGCCAGTCGGCAAGAGTCGGTTGAGTCATGGCGAATCTCCTGTGTGGGCGGCCATCCCCCGGCTGCCGGCCAGCGCGCCAGCCCGGTTTGCCGGGCGGCGCAGCCAGCTAGAAGCTGGCCGGGGTGTTGGCGCTGATAATTTCCGCTTCTTCCGGGCCAATATTGCGAAAGCGGTGCGGCAGGGTGCTGGGAAAGTAATACCCGTCCCCCGCGCTCAGGATATTGGCCTGGCCATCAATGGTGAGTTCAATGGTGCCGCGCACCACAAACCCGCATTCTTCGCCCTCTTTGTGCACGATAGGCTCGTCGCCAGTGTGCGCGCCGGGGGCGTACAACTCGCGCAGCATGCGCATTTGCCGGTTGGGCGCTGAAGCGCCAATCACCAGAAAGCGCAAGCCATCGCTGCTCAGAAACGCCGGCTGATTGTCCGGACGGAAAATGTGCGGATTCACCCTGGGCGGTTCATCAAAAGCAAAAAACTCGGACAAGGTGATCGGGATGCTTTCCAGCAGTTTGGTGAGCGAGCTCACCGACGGGCTGACCCGATTTTGCTCGATCAAAGAGATCGAGGCATTGGTCACGCCAGCGCGCTTGGCCAGCTCGCGCTGCGACAGGCCAAAGCGCTCACGCACCAGTTTGAGGCGTACACCTATGTCCATGGCAACCCTTGTGTGTTCATAATAATTGACGCTCGCTGTAAAGAATAGTTGACGAAATCAGCGGGGCTGCCGCCGTCGCTTGAGTATACCCGATTTCCCCGGATTCCCTGTATTTCCGCACCATTATGTTGCAGTGCGGCACTATTTTCGAGCGAGTGTCTCTGGTTGCCACAGCCCATATCAAAATATTTTTAACGCCTGTTGTCAATTATTTTTAACGTTGCTAGACTGGATACACGAACTTAAGCCATGCCATGCAACACACCATATGCATGATGGCGCGGATGTGATTGTGAGAGACCTGCGATGACGCTTCCTGTAATCGGTTTGCCCTGCTGCCGCTGGTGGCTGAAAGACAGCCAGTTTTTCCACCTGGTGGGCGAGAAATACCTGCGCGCCGCCACCTGGGCCGGCGGCGCGCCCATCCTCTTGCCGGCCTTGGGCGAAGAGGCGCCGCTGGCGCAGTGGCTGGACATGGTGGACGGCCTGCTGTTCACCGGCAGCCCATCCAATATCGAGCCGCACCACTACGGCGAAGCCCGCCGTGAAGGCGATTTCAACGACCCCGAGCGCGACGCCACCACGCTGCCGCTGGTGCGCGCCGCGCTGGACGCCGGCGTGCCGCTGCTGGGCATTTGTCGCGGCCTGCAAGAAATCAACGTCGCTCTCGGCGGCAGCCTGCACGGCCAAGTGCATGCCCTGCCCGGCATGCGCGACCACCGCGAGCAAGGCGACACGCTGGACGCGCAATATGGCCTGGCCCACCCGCTGACCCTGGCCGAAGGCGGTGTGTTGCACCAGGCGCTGGGCGCCACCCACGCCGAAGTGAATTCCCTGCATGGCCAGGGCATCCGCACCCTGGGCGCCGGCCTGCGCGCCGAAGCCTGGGCGCCGGATGGGCTGATTGAGGCTTTTAGCGTGGCCGAGGCCAAGAGTTTTGCTGTGGCGGTGCAATGGCATCCGGAATGGCGCATCGACGCGCATCCGCTGTCGCGCGCACTGTTCACCGCCTTTGGCGACGCCTGTCGCCAGCGTCGCGCCGCCCGCTTGGCGGCGTAAACCCCGCGCCCTGACTCCACCAGGATCAGGGCGGAGAAGCGCTCACACAATGCGGCGCAATACAGCAGTCGCATTCTGTGAGGGTTTCTGACAGAAAACCCACCCACGAGGACGCACCATGACCCAACTGAGCGAATGGCTGAAACAACATCAAATCACCGAAGTGGAATGCGTGACGCCGGATTTCACCGGCATTGCCCGCGGCAAGATCGTGCCGCGCGAAAAATTCAGCGCCGATGAAGGCATGCGCCTGCCCGAGGCGGTGCTGGTGCAAACCGTGACCGGCGAATTTGCCGACAACGTCACCCCGGCCACCGACCCGGACATGATTCTGCTGCCCGACCCCAACAGCATCCGCCTGGTGCCCTGGGCGAAAGACCCGGTGGCGCAGGTGATTCACGATTGCTACAACAGCGACGGCACGCCGGTGGACCTGTCGCCGCGCTATGTGCTGCGCCGCGTGCTCAAGCTGTACGAGGACATGGGCTGGGAGCCGGTGGTGGCGCCGGAGATGGAGTTCTACATCGTTGACGTCAACCGCGACCCCGACCTGCCGCTGCAACCGCCGCTGGGCCGCACCGGCCGCCCGGAAACCGGACGCAAGGCCTACTCGATCGACGCGGTGAACGAGTACGACGATATGTTCGAGGACATCTACGACTACTGCGACGCACAAAATCTGGCCATCGACACGCTGATTCACGAAGTGGGCGCCTGCCAGATGGAAATCAACTTCCTGCATGGCGACGCGCTGGATCTGGCCGACCAGGTGTTCTTGTTCAAGCGCACGGTGCGCGAGGCGGCCATCCGCCACAATATGTACGCCACCTTCATGGCCAAGCCGATGGAAAACGAGCCGGGCTCGGCCATGCACATCCACATGAGCCTGAAAGACCGGCAAACCGGCAAGAATGTGTTTTCCAACCCGGACGGCAGCCCCAGCGAGGCGTTTTTGCACGCCATCGGCGGCATGCAGAAATACCTGCCGCAGGTGATTGCCCTGTTCGCCCCGTTTGTGAACAGCTACCGCCGCCTGGTGCGCTTTAACGCCGCGCCGATCAATGTGCAATGGGGCTACGACAACCGCACCTGCGGCATCCGTGTGCCCTACTCCAAGCCCGAAGCCCGCCGCATTGAAAACCGTCTGCCAGGCGTGGACTGCAACCCGTATATCGCCCTGGCCGCCACCCTGGCCTGCGCCTACCTGGGCCTGACGGAAAAATGCCAGCCCAGCGAGCCGCAAACCGGCGACGCCTACGGCCTGCCGTTTGCCTTTGCCCGTGGCCTGGACGAAGCGATTGGCCTGCTGCGCCAGTGCACGCCGGTGGCCAGCGTGCTGGGCGAGCGCTTTGTCAGCGCCTTCTGCGCGGTGAAAGAAGCGGAATACGTGGAATACGCGCGGGTGATCAGTCCGTGGGAGCGCCGCTACTTATTACTGCACGTATAAGCAGCGCGAACTGCACTTTAACTGTGCCTGCCGCCGCAAGGCAGGATTGCCCGGCGCAGCCCAGTGCGCCAAGCCCTGAATTTTTGCCGGACGCCCGCCGCGTCCGGCGCCAGACAAGGAGAGTGTCATGTCTTTAGCCCCGATGGTGATCGAAGCCCGTCAAGCCGTGCAACGCACCGCCAGCCGCCGCAGCACGCGCGAATGGCAGGCGCTGGACGCCGCCCATCATCTGCACCCGTTTTCTGACGCCGCCGCGCTGAATGCGCAAGGCGCGCGGGTGATCAGCCACGCCGAAGGCGTGTATCTGTGGGACAGCGACGGCAACAAGATTTTTGACGGCATGTCCGGCCTGTGGTGCGTGAACATCGGCTATGGCCGCAAGGAGCTGGCCGAGACCGCCGCCCGCCAGATGAACGAGCTGGCCTATTACAACACCTTCTTCAAGACCACCCACCCGCAAGTGGCCGAGCTGTCGGCGCTGCTGGCCGAGGTCGCGCCGGAAGGCTTTAACCATGTGTTCTACACCAACTCCGGCTCGGAGGGGAACGACACGGTGATCCGCATGGTGCGCCACTACTGGGCCAGCCTGGGTCAGCCGCAGCGCAAAACCATTATTGCCCGCGAAAACGGTTACCACGGCTCCACCATCGGCGGCGCCTCGCTGGGCGGCATGACTTATATGCACGAGCAGGGCGATTTGCCGATTCCCGGCATTGCCCATATCGAACAGCCGTATTGGTACGCCAATGGCGGCGACTTGAGCCCGGAAGAATACGGCCTGAAAGCCGCGCGCGCGCTGGAAGCCAAAATCCTCGAGCTGGGCGCCGAGAATGTCGCGGCGTTTATTGGCGAGCCGATTCAGGGCGCCGGCGGCATTATTATTCCGCCGTCCACCTACTGGCCGGAAATCCAGCGCATCTGTGACCAATACGGCATTTTGCTGGTGGCCGATGAAGTGATTTGCGGCTTTGGCCGCACTGGCGAATGGTTTGGCAGCCAATACTTTGGCATCCGCCCGCACCTGATGACCATCGCCAAGGGCTTGTCCTCGGGCTATCTGCCGATTGGCGGCGTGCTGGTGCACGACCAGGTGGCCAAGGTGCTGATCGAGGCCGGCGATTTCAACCACGGCTTTACCTATTCCGGCCACCCGGTGGCCGCCGCCGTGGCGGCAGAGAACCTGCGCATCCTGAAAAACGAACGCATCATCGAGCGCATGCGCGACGAGATGGCGCCGTATGTCCATCAGCTGTGGCAAGACGCCTTTGCCGATCATCCGCTGGTGGATGATGTGCGCTGCGTGGGCTATTTCTTTGCCCTCACCCTGGTGGATGACAAGGCCAGCCGCAAGCGCTTTGACAATGGCGACGCGCTGGCGCTGCGCGGCCGCGACATCTGCTTTGCCAATAATTTGATCATGCGCGCCGTGCACGACAGCCTGATTGCCGCGCCGCCGCTGGTGATGAGCCGCGCCGACGCCGAAAACTTTGTCGCCCTGGCCCGCCGTTGCGTGGATCAACTGGCCCGCGAACTGGGCCGCCTGCCCTGATTTTGCCCGGCCCGCCTGGCGGTCTGGCCGGGCGGGCCATCTGACGCTGCCTTGACTAAAGGAAACCCGCCATGCGCTCCCTGCTGTTGACCGCCTTGTCCGCCGCCCTGCTGGGCCTCTCCACTACGCCGGCGCTTGCCGCCGGCAAGGTGCTGAACATTTACAACTGGTCGGACTACATCGCCCCTGAGACGGTGAAGAACTTCGAGAAAGAAACCGGCATTCAAGTCCGTTACGATGTCTACGACTCGAACGAAGTGCTGCAAGCCAAGGTGCTGACCGGCCGCTCGGGCTACGATATCGTGGTGCCGACCAACGCCTTTTTGGCCAAGCAATTGCAGGCCAATATCTATCAGCCGATCGACAAGAACAAGCTGCCCAACTACAAAAACCTGGACGCCGCCGTGCTGAGCCAGGCCAATAAATTCGACCCCGGCAATAAGAGCGGCTAACAAAACCCTCCTGGCGTCGTTGCCCGACCTTGCCGTACTGCTTGTACTGTCTGCGGTCGTGCGCCTAGCCAGGATCGCTGCGCTGGGTTTTGTTAGCCACTCTAAATACGCGGTACCGTATTTTTATGGCATCAACACCCTGGCCATCAACGTCAAAAAAGTCAAAGCCGCATTGGGCAGCGAGCCGATGCCGGCCAATGAATGGGATTTGCTGTTTGACCAAAAATACGCCAGCAAGCTGAAAAACTGCGGGGTGTCGGTGCTGGACAGCCCGTCGGAAGTGCTGCCGATTGCGCTGCACTACCTCGGCCGTGACCCCAACAGCCATAACGACGCCGACTGGCAAGCCGCCGCCGAGCTGATGAAAAAAGCCCGCCCGGCCATCACCCGCTTCAGCTCGTCCGGCTATATCAACGAACTGGCCAATGGCTCGATCTGTATGGCGCTGGGCTACGGCGGCGACCTGAACATCGCCAAGCGCCGCGCCGAAGAAGCCAAGGCCGGCCAGGAAATCAAAGTGCTGGCGCCCAAGGACGGCGTGATGATGTGGATGGACAGCATGGTTATCCCCAAAGACGCGCAAAACGTCGATAACGCCCACGCCTTCATCAATTACATCCTGCGCCCGGAAGTGGCCGCCGCCAACGCCAAGGCGGTGACCTTTGCCAGCCCCAACGCCGCCGCGCGCAGCCACATTGACGACAAATTCCTGAAAGACCCGTCGATTTACCCGACCCCGGCCATCCAGGCAGTGAGCTTCTTGCAGCTGCCGGTGGAAGCCAAGACCCAGCGTTTGCAAACGCGCTTGTGGACGGAAATCAAAACCCGCAAGTAAGCCAACCCTGAAGCCGGCCCGGTTCTTGCCGGGCGCGTCGTCCCCCGGCGACGCGCCCAGGAATGACTGCCCGGACTTCTCCTGCGCTCCCCTCAATTTGGCGGCGCAGGCCCGGATTTTTCTTTCAGGAGCGTCACGGCATGAATATGACTCCTCCGCTGGCGGACAGCGGCAAACCGTATTTGCAGATCGTCGATGTGGTCAAACAGTTTGGCGAGCACACTGCCGTCAACGGCGTGAACCTGACCATCGGCAAAAATGAAATCTTCGCCCTGCTGGGCAGCTCGGGCTGCGGCAAATCCACCCTGCTGCGCATGCTGGCCGGCATGGAAACGCCCACCTCCGGGCGCATCCTGCTGGATGGCCAGGACGTGACCCGGCTGCCGCCGTATGAGCGGCCGATCAATATGATGTTCCAGAGCTACGCGCTGTTTCCGCACATGACCGTCGAGCAGAACATCGCCTTTGGCCTGCGCCAGGACAAACTGTCCAAGGCGGACATCAACGAGCGGGTGGCGCGCATGCTGGAGCTGGTGCAGATGAGCAAGTACGCCCGGCGCAAGCCGTTTCAGCTCTCCGGCGGCCAGCAGCAGCGCGTGGCGCTGGCGCGCAGCCTGGCCAAGCGCCCCAAGCTCTTGCTGCTGGACGAGCCGCTGGGCGCGCTGGACAAAAAACTGCGCCAGCAAACCCAGCTGGAGCTGGTGAACATGATCGAGCAAGTGGGCGTCACCTGCATCATGGTGACCCACGACCAGGAAGAAGCCATGACCATGGCCAGCCGGGTGGGCATCATGTCGGAAGGCCAGCTGCTGCAAGTGGCCAGCCCCAGCGAAATCTACGAGCGGCCCAACTGCCGCTTCACCGCCGAGTTTATTGGCGAAACCAATCTGTTCAGCGGCCAGGTGGCGGTGGACGAAGCCGACCATGTGCAGATCGACAGCGCCGAGCTGCGCCGGCCGATTTATGTCGGCCACGGCATCACCGGCACGCTGGGCATGCCGGTGTGGGTGTCGCTGCGCCCCGAGCGGGTGGGCCTGTCGCGCAGCGCGCCGGCCGGCGACTGCAACCACGACCAGGGCACGGTGCACGACATCGCCTATCTGGGCGGGTTTTCGATTTATCACATCCAGCTCGCCAGCGGCAAAATCGTCAAGGCCAGCGTGCCCGCCACCCGCTGGCGCGATGAGCCGGCGCCGACCTGGGGCGAAAGCGTGCATCTGAGCTGGGCCGACAACGACGCCGTGGTGCTGACGCTATGAACACACCCTCCGCCTCCCCCCGCCCACGCCGCTGGCTGCCAGCCGGCCGCCATCTGGTGATTGCCGCGCCGTATGGCTGGCTGCTGCTGTTTTTTTTGCTGCCGTTCTTGTTTGTGCTGCAAATCAGCTTTTCCGAGGTGGAAATCGCCAGCCCGCCTTACCGGCCGCTGTTAAGCCAAGCGGAAGACGTGCTGAATATTGCGCTGAACCTGGGTAACTATCGGTTTATCTTCACCGACCCGCTGTATTTCGACGCCTATCTGAGCTCGGTGAAAGTGGCGCTGTTCACCACCCTGTGGTGCCTGCTGCTGGGTTATCCGATGGCCTACGCCATCGCCCGCTCGGCCCCGGCGCAGCGCAACACCTGGCTGATGCTGGTGATGCTGCCGTTCTGGACCTCGTTTCTGGTGCGGGTGTACGCCTGGATGGGCCTGCTGGACAGCGAAGGGCTGATCAACCACGCCTTGCTCGGCCTGGGGCTGATCGACCAGCCGCTGCAACTGCTGCACACGGCGTTCTCGGTGCAGCTGGTGATGGTGTACACCTATCTGCCGTTCATGATCCTGCCCTTGTATTCCAATCTGGTGAAGCTGGACGGCCGCCTGCTGGAAGCCGCTGCTGATCTGGGCTGCAAGCCGTGGCGGGCGTTTGTCAGCGTCACCCTGCCCTTGTCGAAAAACGGCATCGTCGCCGGCGCCATGCTGGTGTTCATCCCGGCGGTGGGTGAGTTTGTCATCCCCGAGCTGGTGGGCACGCCGGAGTCCTTGATGATCGGCAAGGTGTTGTGGATGGAGTTTTTCGACAACAACAACTGGCCGATGGCGGCGGCGGTGACCACCACCATGCTGGCCTTGCTGATTGCGCCGATTGTGTATTTGCACCGGCGCGAGGAAAAGGCGCTGGCGCGGGCGCAACGGTGATGGATGGGGGATGCGGCATGCGGTTATCAGCCGGCGCCGCGCTGGGCGCGGGCCTGATTTAAAGCGGGAGTTCGTCCCGCAGCCGACCTACTTTCTTTGCTTCGCCAAAGAAAGTAGG
>ERZ650312.1930-NODE-1930-length-11545-cov-9.765187_pt1 | contig 11545 bp, 14 predicted proteins | sample MGYA00376248_ERZ650312 | MGnify/ENA primary metagenome ERZ650312 (study PRJEB26733, sample SAMN07839316) | wastewater metagenome | biome: urban; feature: wastewater treatment plant; material: waste water | place: USA: North Carolina | collected 2016-07-28 ... | reverse complement strand
GAGAGCGAAATCCGCGGCCATCGCCGCACCTATATCGGCTCGATGCCCGGCAAAATTCTGCAAAACATGGCCAAGGCCGGCGTGAAAAACCCCTTGTTTTTGCTCGATGAAATCGACAAACTCGGCAACGATTTCCGCGGCGACCCCGCCAGCGCGCTGCTGGAAGTGCTCGACCCCGAGCAAAACAGCAAATTTGTCGATCATTATGCCGAGGTGGATTACGACTTGAGCGATGTGATGTTTATCGCCACATCCAACAGCCTCAATATTCCGCCCGCCTTGCTCGACCGCATGGAAATCATCCGCCTGGCCGGCTACACGGAAGACGAAAAAATCAACATCGCCATGCAATATCTGCTGCCCAAGCAAATCAAGCGCAACGGCGTGAAAGGCGGCGAAGTTGAGATTGAAGAGAGCGCGGTGCGCGACATTATCCGCTACTACACCCGCGAAGCCGGCGTGCGCTCGCTCGACCGCGAAATCGCCAAAATCTACCGCAAAGTGGTGATGCAGATTGCCTTGGCTGAAGACAAACGTGCCCATGAAGACAAAGGCCGTCTGAAACGCGAACCTGTGGTGGTGAATGCCGCCAATCTGCACGACTATCTGGGCGTGCGCCGCTTCGACTACGGCGTGGCCGAAGAAGAAAACCGCATCGGCCAAGTAACCGGGCTGGCGTGGACGGAAGTGGGCGGCGAATTGCTCACCATCGAAGCGGTGGCGCTCAAAGGCAAAGGCAATATCGTGCGCACCGGCAAATTGGGCGATGTGATGCAGGAGTCGATTTCAGCCGCTTGGAGTGTGGTGCGCTCGCGTGCCGAAGCGCTGGGCATTGCGCCTGATTTTTACGAGAAAAACGACATCCACGTGCATGTGCCCGAAGGTGCCACGCCGAAAGACGGTCCCAGCGCCGGCATTGCGATGACGCTGGCGATGGTGTCGGCCTTAACGCACATACCCGTGCGCGCCGATGTGGCGATGACCGGCGAAATCACCCTGCGCGGCGAAGTGCTGCCTATCGGCGGCCTGAAAGAGAAGCTGCTGGCGGCGCTGCGCGGCGGCATTAAACATGTGCTGATTCCGAAAGACAACGTTAAAGATTTGGAAGAAATTCCGCAAAACGTTAAAGAAGGTTTGGAAATCCATGCCGTAAAATGGATAGACGAAGTGCTCGCTTTCGGTTTGGAGCGCGAGCCTGAGCCTTGGAAAGAAGTGGATTCAGGTAGCAGCGATGTGGCATTGGCAGCTTCAGGCCATAAGTCAAGTGTAAAAGCAACCAAACATTAAAAGCATTGTAATGTGTTGTAAAAGGTGCAGAAGAATGGGCGCAAACCCCAGAGCAGCTCAAGATTGTGCACCTTTTTGCTTGACACGGCGATTTTAGACTTGCTATAAAGGCGCAGATGTATCAAATTTGTATCCACACGCCCGTATCCACGGGGCTTTCATTATTTTTCCGAACGATAGAAAGGGACTTATTGTGAACAAGTCTGAATTGATTGAAGCCATTGCCCAAGAAGCCGACATCTCTAAAGCTGCCGCTACCAAAGCTTTGGACGGCTTGATGAATGCTGTGACCAAAGCTTTGAAAGAAGGCGACACCGTAACGCTGGTCGGTTTCGGCACTTTCTACGTTGGTGAGCGTGCAGAGCGTCAAGGCCGCAATCCGCAAACCGGTGCGCCGCTGACCATTGCTGCTGCTAAAACACCGAAATTCCGCGCCGGTAAAGCGCTGAAAGACGCGCTGTAAACCTTGCACCGTCAGGTGATTCAGTTGGATAAAAAAGCAGGCCGAAAGGCCTGCTTTTTGCATGGACGCATTTTGCTGTGTTGCGGTGATATCCATCCTAAAAAAGTTTACTGCTTTGCCCTGTAGTTGGGGGCAGGGTTTCATGCGTACGATTGCGCCGCCTTTGGGCAGCGTGCGTATCTGCTATTTGGGGCAGCTTCGAAGAAATACGCGCGGTGTTTGTGCTTGTTTTGAGGATAAGCTTAAAAAAGGCCGTCTGAAAATCTTTCAGACGGCCTTGGCAATTTGCAGCTTGATAAACTTTATGCGCCGTAAACCGGGTTTTTCGTGCACAACGCAGTAGCGGCTTCGGCCGTGCGCGCCAGCGTGGCTTCGTCTGCCGGGTTTTCCAGCACGTCGGCCACGAGGTTGGCCAGCGCGCGGGCATCGGCTTCATCAAAGCCGCGGGTGGTCATAGCGGCGGTGCCGATGCGGATGCCTGAGGTGACAAACGGTTTTTCCGGGTCGTTCGGGATGGCGTTTTTATTCACGGTGATGTGCGCTTTGCCCAAGGCTTCTTCGGCGGCTTTGCCGGTGATGTTTTTGCTGCGCAGATCCACGAGGAACACATGGCTCTCGGTGCGGCCGGAAATGATGCGCAGGCCGCGCTTAACCAGCTCTTCGGCCATGGCCGCGGCATTGATTTTCACCTGCTTGGCGTAATCTTTGAAAGCCGGCTCCAGCGCTTCTTTAAACGACACGGCTTTGGCGGCAATCACATGCATCAAGGGGCCGCCTTGCAGGCTGGGGAAAATGGCGGAATTGAGCGCTTTTTCGTGGGTGTTGTCGCGGCACAAAATCACGCCGCCGCGCGGGCCGCGCAGGGTTTTGTGGGTGGTAGTGGTCACGAAATCGGCAAAAGGCACGGGGTTGGGGTATTCACCGCCGGCAATCAGACCGGCATAGTGCGCCATGTCTACAAAAAGATACGCGCCTACTTTGTCGGCGATTTCGCGGAATTTCGCCCAGTCGATTTCCAGCGCATAAGCCGATGCGCCGGCCACGATCATTTTGGGTTTGTGCTCCTGCGCCAAACGCTCCACTTCGGCATAATCGAGCACTTCGTTTTCATCCAGGCCGTAGGTAACGGCGTTGTAGAGCTTGCCGGAAATATTCACAGAAGCGCCGTGGGTGAGGTGGCCGCCGTGGGCGAGACTCATGCCCAAAATGGTGTCGCCCGGCTTCAACACGCTGGCATACACGGCCTGGTTGGCTTGCGAGCCGGAATGCGGCTGCACATTGGCATATTCGGCGCCGAAAAGTTTTTTCACGCGGTCGATGGCCAGCTGCTCGGCCACATCGACATGCTCGCAGCCGCCGTAATAGCGTTTGCTCGGATAGCCTTCGGCATATTTGTTGGTGAGCTGGCTGCCCTGGGCTTCCATCACGGCGCAGCTGACGTAGTTTTCAGAGGCAATCAGCTCAACGTGGTCTTGCTGGCGCTCAACTTCGGCGGCCATGGCTGCGGCCAGCTCGGGGTCGTATTTTTCGATGGTAACGCTTTTTGAAAACATGCTCGTATCCTTTAAGCAGGGTGGGGTAGGGTTTGCTTTCAGACGGCCTTGAAAGAAGCATCAGGCCGTCTGAAAGCGGGGTAAAGCGGCTGGGCGCTATTGTAACCGAATTTCATCTGCGAGGCTTATGAAAACGGTGATATTGTCAACAAAATTTGATTCATACAGGCCGCTTGCAATGGATTTTCAAGGAAACCATTCGTCTTGCTTCAGATAGCGGTCGATAGACTCGATAAGCTTTTCCAAATCATATTCGGCTTGTGCAGCGCGCAAATCGCGGGCGATTTCGCTGATGGCAACGGCATCGAGCTTCTGGCGGGCAATGGCGCGCGCCGCTTCGGTAAACACCAGCACTTTATCGGCGGCTTCGGGCGCGATTTCATCGGCGGCAAGCAGGTAAAGCTGCTCGCTGTACAAATAAAAAGCGAGGCTCTCGGCCGGATCGGCCTGCCATTGGGCATCGTTGAGCGGCCACCACGGTTCGCGTCCTTCAAGCTGCACAAAGCGAGCGCCAATGCCGAATAAATGCCGATAAGTGCGCTTCATTTCAGACGGCCTGATAGGTGAAACTTATTCAAATTTAATCAACCAGCCTTGCTGTTGCAGCAAGGGGATGTTTTTCGGGGCGTAGGTGTTGCTGTAGTAGCGGGCGAATTTTTCGCGATAGGGCAGCTTTTCGCGCGCCTCGCCGAATGCGCTCATGGTTTGCTCGTATTGCGCCAAATCTTCGATAAGGGTTTGCTCTGCCGGATAATGGTTTTCGGCATACACGCTGCTTTCGGGCAGGCGCGGCTTGAGCGCCATTTCAATGTCGGGCGTGCCGATGCAAAGGCCGAAAATCGGGAAGGTGTTGGCCGGTAGGCCGAGCAGCTCGATTAATTGCGGCGCAATCAGGCGGATGCCGCCGGTGAAGCAGGTGGCATAGCCAAGGCTTTCGGCGGCCACCAAGGCATTTTGCGCCGCCAATGAAGTGTCGGTTACGGCGGTGATCAGGCTGTCGGGCTCGCCTGCGGCGTTGAAGCTGCCTTGGCAGGCTTGGCTGGCGAGGCCGGCGCGGTGCAGGTCGGCAATGAAGAGCAGATAAGTGCTGCAGGTGCCGATTTGCGGGTTGCCCGGTTGCAGCGCCACGATTTGGGCGCGCAAAGCGGGGTCGGTGATGTTGATGATGCTGTAGTGTTGGCCGTTCATCCACGAGGGAGCTTGGCGGGCGCAATCGATAATGGTTTGCACATCTGATTCGGGCAGGCTGAGGCCGGCTTTGAAATGGCGGTAGGTGCGGTGCTGGCGTATGGTTTCGATGGCGTTTTGCATGGCGGTTTCCGGTGAAAAGAAGGCTTAGATTGTAAGCGCTCGCCTTTCGCAGAGCAAGCTTGGCCGGGGCTTTGCTTTGCGTCAAGAATTGTTAAGAAATTAGGTGAAAATGCTTGGAAAAGCTGGCTAAAAAGGCTGATTTTGCTATAATGAAACCGAAGTTAAGAGAGAGCATAAAATGCTTGGTTTTCAATCTGCATTATGTAAAAAAGAGGAAGAGCTATGTTTCCGGAATACCGTGAATTGATTTCAAAATTAAAACAACAAGATGCACACTTTGCCCGTTTGTTTGACGAGCACAACGCGTTGGACGACAAAATCACCGGCTTGGTGAACAACCCGGTAACCAGCGGTTTGGATGAAATCGAAGAGCTGAAAAAAGAAAAGCTGCAATTGAAAGACCGCTTGTATGAAATTCTGCAAAAAGCAGAAGCAGAAGGCAAATAGTTTTTAATCAAGATATGAGCATAGGCCGTCTGAATCTTTCAGACGGCCTTTTTGTTTGGCTGGACGCAATTAATAAAAAAGTTTTAAGGCTTCTCGTTGCTGTATTGCCATTGCCCCAAAGCCAGCTGTTGCTCAAATAAATTCAGACGGCCGATGGCCACGCGCACCAAGCGCAGGCAGGGATAACCTGCTTTGGCCGTCATGCGGCGCACTTGGCGGTTTTTGCCCTCGCCAAGTGTGATTTCAAGCCAGAAATCGGGCACGCTTTTGCGCACGCGTATGGGTGGCTGGCGCGGCCATAAGGCAGCGGTTTCGGCGGTATCGAGCACGCGCACGCGGGCAGGGCGGGCGATAAAGTCGCCCAAATCCATTTTTTGGCGCAGTAGGTTTAATTTGGCTTCGTCGGGGCTGCCTTCGAGCTGCGCCCAATAGGTTTTTTCCTTGCCGAATTTAGGCTCGGCAATCTGCGCCTGCAAGCGGCCGTTGTTGGTGAGCAGCAGCAGGCCTTCGCTGTCGGTGTCGAGCCGGCCGGCGGGATAAAAGCCGGATGCATCGATATAGTATTTCAGGCTCGCATGCTTTTCATGCGCCGAAAATTGGCAAATCACACCGTAGGGTTTGTTAAAAACAATTAAATCATTCATTTATTATTTCACTCAATGACATGGCGGCTTATTCTACCTTCAATTCTACCTTTACATGCGGCAATCTTTTGGCTCAAAAATGCGCCTGCTGTGTTAAAAATGCGCGCAAGGTGGCCAAGCTTGCTGCGCTTTTCGCCTTGTAGGCACGCTTTTGCCCTCAAAAGCTTACGCGCGGATGATTTGCGAACAAACCCTAGCGCAAACACTCAAAATCAAGCATAATCACCAAGGTTACGCGGCGGCCTGCCGCCAAAGAAAAACAGACCCGAAAACAGGAGACACCATGAGTCACATTCAAGCGCCCGCGGAGGGCCAAAAAATTGTAGCCGGCAAAGCCGTGCCGAGCAACCCGATTATTCCGTTTATCGAAGGCGACGGCATCGGCGTGGACATCACGCCGGTGATGAAAGACGTAATCGATGCAGCGGTGGCCAAGGCTTATGGTGGCGAGAAGAAAATCCACTGGATGGAAGTGTTTGCCGGTGAAAAAGCCACCCGTGTGTATGGCGACAATGTTTGGCTGCCGGAAGAAACTTTGGCGGCACTCAAAGACTATGTGGTGTCTATCAAAGGCCCGATGACCACGCCCGTGGGCGGCGGCATCCGCTCGCTCAACGTGGCCTTGCGCCAAGAGCTCGATTTATACCAATGCGTGCGCCCGGTGCGTTATTTCAACGGTGTGCCCTCGCCCTTGAAAGACCCGAGCAAAACCAATATGGTGATTTTCCGTGAAAACACCGAAGACATTTATGCCGGCATTGAGTGGGAAGCCGAAAGCGATGCTGCCAAGAAAATCATTGCTTTTCTGCAAAACGAAATGGGCGTGAATAAAATCCGCTTCCCCGAAACTTCAGGCATCGGCATCAAGCCCGTGTCTAAAGAGGGCACTCAGCGCTTGGTGCGCGCGGCCATCCAATATGCAATCGACAACGACCGCAGCAGCGTGACCTTGGTGCACAAGGGCAACATCATGAAGTTTACCGAGGGCGGTTTCCGCGATTGGGGCTATGAGCTGGCGCAAAAAGAATTCGGTGCCGAATTGCTCGACGGCGGCCCGTGGTGCAAGTTTAAAAACCCGAAAACCGGTAAAGACATCATCGTGAAAGATGCGATTGCCGATGCTTTCTTGCAGCAAATCGTGTTGCGTCCGGCCGAATATGACGTGATTGCCACGCTGAACCTCAACGGCGACTACATTTCCGATGCGCTGGCCGCGCAAGTGGGCGGCATCGGCATTGCGCCGGGTGCGAATATTTCCGACAATTACGCTGTGTTTGAAGCCACGCACGGCACCGCGCCGAAATATGCCGGCCAAGATAAAGTAAACCCCGGCTCGCTGATTTTGTCTGCCGAAATGATGTTGCGCCATCTGGGCTGGAAAGAAGCGGCCGATTTGGTGATTTCATCGATGGAAAAAGCCATTGGCGACAAACAGGTTACTTACGATTTCGCCCGCTTGATGGACGATGCCAACGAGGTTTCCTGCTCGGAATTCGGCAAAGCCATGATTGAGCGCATGTAATCATCATAAGTTGATTGAAACCCGTGCCTGAAGGCGCGGGTTTTTATTGGGTGGGGCTTCTGATTTGATAAGGCCGTCTGATACCCATTCGAAAAAAATAACCTTACAAAATAAAAGCAGTTCGGCAGCATCATCCGCGTAGGTCGGATTCTTGAATCCGACGTTTGGCCAACGGCCAAAGCGATGTGCGTGCCTTGTTCTGCGAACAAGTGTCGGATTCGAGAATCCGACCTACAGGCTGCCTGTTTGTATATTATTTTTTTGAATGGGTATCAGACGGCCTTTGCGCTTGTGGCGGCATTATTTTTTCACAAACACCACATCCCACACGCCGTGCCCCAGCCGCTTGCCGCGCGCTTCGAATTTGGTTTCAGGGCGGTAGGCCGGTGTGGGTGCATAATCAGCGGCGGTGTTTTGCAGCTGCTCGAAGCTGCGCAACACGTCAAGCATCTGCACGGCGTATTCTTCCCAATCGGTGGCTAAATGGATATAGCCGCCGGTTTTTAATTTGGGCAAAAGCTTGGCGATAAAAGGCGCTTGCACGAGGCGGCGTTTGTTGTGGCGCTTTTTGTGCCAAGGGTCGGGAAAGAAAATGTGGATGCCGCTGAGGCTGCCATCGGCGAGCATGTTTTCCACCACTTCCACCGCATCGTGGCGCATCACGCGGATGTTGTTTACATTTTCTTCTTCCATCAGCTTGAGCAGGTTGCCCACGCCCGGGCCGTGCACGTCGATGGCGAGGAAATCTTTTTGGGACAGGCGCTTGGCGATTTCCACCGTGGCCACGCCCATGCCGAAGCCGATTTCGAGCACTTTATCGTTGTCGCGGCCGAAGCCTGCGTTTAAATCGAGTGGCGCGGCTTGGTAATCCACGCCGAAATCCGGCCACAAAGTGTCGATGGCGCGCTGCTGCGCGGCGGTCATGTGGCCTTGGCGCAAAACAAAGCTGCGGATGCTGCGCGGGTGGGTTTCGGCAGCGCTGTTTTCAGAAGAGGGATTTTGCTCGGTCATATTTGCCCAATAGTAAGAATCGGTAAGGAAATCAATCAGCAGGCCGTCTGAATATGTTCAGACGGCCTTTTTAAGCGCTTGTTCAGCATTCATTTGGCGGCCATGTCGGCTCTAAATCTTATTCGCGGATGAAGTGTGCACAAACCTTATGGATTTGCGCATTATACCGCAGCGGCGGCATGGCGCGAAGATGGGGCTTGTTTGCATTTTGTCTGCATCTGGATATTAAGCGTTGCGGCCTTCTTTTCGGCGCTGCCGGCGTTTGCGCCGGGCTTGCTTGCGGTTGATGCGCCAGCGCCAGATGATTTGTACCAGCGCATAGCCGGCGAGGGCGAAAGTGGTGCCCATAATGAGTATGCCGAAGGCCAGCGGTTGGCCGAATTGCAGCGTCCAACGGCCGGCATCGGCCCAAAAGCCCGGCTCGCCCAGCGCGGGCATCACCAATTCGGCCTGCGCGGCGGTGCCGTAGAGCAGGCGGCTGCCGAGCTTGTAGGCGGCCACATAAAGCGGGATCAGTGTGAGCGGGTTGGTGTAGAGCGTGCTGAAAAGGGCAATGGGCAATTGTGTGCGCAGAAGATAAGCCATCATCAGCGCGGAGAAAAATTGCGTTGGCGCGGGCAGCATGCCGCAAAAAAGGCCGATGGCCACGGAAAGTGCCACTTTGTCGCGCTTGAAGGCCCAATATTCGGGCTTATCAAACAAATGGGCGAAAGGTTTGAACCAGCGTGAGGCGAAAATTTTTTCGCGGGTGGGCAGTTTGTGTTTCCAGTTGTCGAACATAAGCGGGTGTGAGCAGCGGCGTTGTTATTGTGTGGCGTATCTTATCGTATAAATGGCTGTGTAGGCGCTTGTGTGCGCGTGAAAATCGGCAAAAGGCCGTCTGAAAACACAAAGAGAGTTCAGACGGCCTGCGGATGAAGCTTTTATTTTTGAATCTGCACGGCCGAGAGCTTGATTTCCACTTTCCATTCGGGTTTGGCCAAGCGCGCTTCCACGCAGGCGCGGGCGGGCGCGTGGCCGGGCGCTACCCATTCGTCCCAAGCGATATTCATGGCATCGTAATCGGCCAGATCGGGCAGGTAGATGGTGGCTTCGAGAATGTGTTGTTTGCTTGAGCCGCATTGGGCCAGCCAATAATCGATTTGTGCCAACACATCGCGGGTTTGGGCGGTGGCGTCGGCATCGGTGTTTTCCGGCACCATGCCGGCCAGAAACACCAGGCCGTTGGCGGTAACGGCTTCGGAGAGGCGCGCGTTTTGGCCGTGATATTGAATGCTCATGTTTGCTCCTGAATCATGTTTGGGCGGGCGCTTATGGTAACATATCGCGAAATCGCCACAAAGCCGCACCGGGTTTTGGCGGCAACTTTATTTCAACCGGCTTCAGACGGCCTTTTAAAATACCAACCCGATATGAGCAAACCCGATTATCCCATCACCGCCGCCATCCGCTTTTTGCGTGCGCACAAAATCGATTACACACCGCGGCTTTATCCTTATGTCGAGCACGGCGGCACGGCGCATTCTGCTGCCAGCTTGGGCGTGGGCGAGCATGAAGTGATTAAAACCATTGTGCTGCAAAACGAAGCACGCCAAGGGCTGATTGTGCTGATGCACGGCGATAAGCAGATTTCCACCCGCAATTTAGCCCGAACGCTGGGCATGAAACACATCGAGCCGGCCGACCCGAAGCAGGCCAATAAATGGACCGGCTTTTTGGTGGGCGGCACCAGCCCCTTCGGCACCAAAACCGCGCTGCCGGTGTATGTGGAGCAAAGCATTTGGGATTTGGACACCATTTATATCAACGGCGGCAAACGCGGCTTTTTGGTGGCGCTCGCACCCGCAGCGCTCAAAAGCCTCAATCCGCTGAGCGTGAATGTGGCCACGGATCATTAATTATCAAACACGGAAAAGGAGCAGCAAATGAGCAACGACATCATCCAACACAACGCCCCCGCGCCCGACAATCTGCGCACTTACAGCATGATTGTTTACGGCCTTTACGCCGCTTCGCTGGTGGTCGGCATCACCTTGCTGGTGGGCGTGATTATGGCTTATGTGAAGCGCGGCGAGATGCAGGGCACGGTGTTTTACAACCATATGCAGTATTTGATTAAAACCTTTTGGGTGAGCCTGATCGGCTTTTTCATCGGCGGGCTTACGCTGGCGCTGGCGGTGGGCGGGCTGATTCTGATTGTGGTGAGCGTGTGGTTTGTTTACCGCGTGGTGGCCGGCTTTATCAAGCTTTACGAGCGCAAGCCGGTGTCGGCCGAGGGCTGGTTTTAAGCGCCTGTTTGAGGTTTCAGACCCTAATATCTTTTTTGTCAGGCCGTCTGAAAGAATGTGTTTGATATGATTGCTTAATATGATTTATTTGATAATCAGCATTTTATGCAGCGTGGCGGTGTCGGTGTTGTTGAAAATCGCCCGCAGCAAAAAAATCGACATCGAGCAGGCGGTGGCCGTCAATTATCTGATGGCCATTGCTTTGTGCGTGTATTTTTTGCGCCCCGATTTAGCCGCTTGGAAAAGCTATCTGCCCACTTGGTGGCTGTTTGCCGCGCTGGGGGTGTTGCTGCCGGCGGTGTTTGTGGTGATGGGGCGCGCCGTGGAGCGGGCGGGCATTGTGAAATCCGATGCGGCGCAGCGGCTGTCGCTTTTTCTGCCGATTGCCGCTTCTTTTGCCATTTTCGGCGAAAAGCTCACGCAAGGGCGCTTAATCGGCATTGCGTTGGCTTTTTGCGCGCTGTTTTGCCTGCTGTGGAAAGGCGAGGGCGGCAAGAAATCGGGCGGCTTTGCCGGCAATGCCGCGCTGCTTTTAGGCGTGTGGGCAGGCTATGGCGTGATCGATATTTTGTTCAAGCAAGTAGCCGCCGCCGGCACGGCTTTTTCCGGCAATCTGCTGGTGGCTTTCTGCCTTGCCGCGCTGCTGATGTTTGGCTATTTGTTTTACAAAGGCAGCAAATGGAACGCCGCCGGCATCATCGGCGGCCTGGCGCTCGGCAGCCTGAATTTTGCCAATATTTTGTTTTACATCCGCGCCCACCAAGCTTATAGCAGCAACCCCACGCTGGTATTTGCCGGCATGAACATCGGCGTGATTGTGTTGGGCACGCTGGTGGGCGCGCTGGCGTTTAAAGAAAAAATCAGCACCATCAACGCCGCCGGCATTGTGTTGGCCGTGTGCGCCATTGCCTGTTTGTTTTATTGGCCGCAGCTGGCGCGGCTGGTGGGTTTGTAAATATAGTGAAATGCAGGAAAAAGTGACACAACGGGTAGGTTGGGTTGAAAACCCAACAAGCCCA
>ERZ650312.1926-NODE-1926-length-11553-cov-6.147330_pt1 | contig 11553 bp, 6 predicted proteins | sample MGYA00376248_ERZ650312 | MGnify/ENA primary metagenome ERZ650312 (study PRJEB26733, sample SAMN07839316) | wastewater metagenome | biome: urban; feature: wastewater treatment plant; material: waste water | place: USA: North Carolina | collected 2016-07-28 ... | reverse complement strand
TAGCCCAACCTATAGAGTACTTCCCCTCTAGTTCAATTATCTTCCCACTAATGCCCTCAGCTAGACTCTTTGTTGAAGTGTCATAGCGTTCTCTCAAGATGGTACGTTTCGCCATGAACTCCACAGAGGGTTGGATATAATAAACCTTAGGTAACACCACACCATCTGGAGTTGCTGTGGTGGCAACCGCCTTAAAATCCAGAGGACGTCCAGAGTTAATACGTGATGCAGTAGACCAACTCAATGGGTCGGGAGTTACTACCTTAATAGGCGTACCGAAGATTGTGCTAGCAGTCTCTTGGACTTCCTTAATAACGGCATCCGTCATTTGTGTACGTTCAACACTCTCATCGAAGTACATTAAATCACCATCGACCTCAAAGTTGTACGCACGTGCAGCGAAAGTAACTCCAAGAACCTCTTGGATAATGTGTAGCAGTTGTGTGTTATTAGTGTCCACAGAATCAGCAGTAATTGGAGATTCCTTGAACTTAACAAGGTTATCCTCTAGACTAGTTGTACGGACGAATTGAACTACACCAGTGAGCGCCTCAGAGAACTCAATGGTTTGTTCATCAACCCAACGATAGTTCAGGTACGGCTTAGCAGTCCCTAGAACATACGGGGATAAAATCTCTGTATTCAGATACACAGAGATGTAATTCTTATCAAGGTACTGTACATCCAAACGTACACGAGTACTTGGGGTACTCAGTACGGTAGTCTGAATGCAGTACTCGTTACGTTTACGTGTGTACATACGTTTCCTTATTCTTCAGGTGATACTGGATTACCGCAAGTATTAACACCTGCTGCGTAACCATTGTTATAACCATAACTATAACCATCATTATTACCAGCTCTGTAACCAGCGGAATAACCGCGAGTGTAACCCGCAGCATCACCAACGGCTTTACCAGCAGCCTCACCAGCGGAATAACCTAGACTGTACTTAGCAGCAAGTTGTGCTTGTAGTTCGTTCTGACTAATACCGCCAGCGCTTGTACCGCCGAAGTTACCAGAACTATCAATGATTAATTTACCCTCAACAATCTCTTGACAAAGGTACAACAATTGTTCGTACACCTCATCAACACTATCTGCATTGAATTGTGCACCATTACTGAAATCGTGCATAAGCACGTCATACGGAGTACTGCGAATTACCCGAATCTTTGTACTCGGCGCAGTATTGAGTTCACAGAGCACACCAGCATTGTTCTTAGTAAACGTAGCCGCTAAGGCCACGTCACTAAGAGTTACATTGGATTCCTCCTCGCTGAGCACCTTGAACGCGTACATATGTTCTGTACTCACGCACAAGATGTCAGTCTGGATGGTTGTGTCTGTGCCCTCGTAGTCAAAATAGCTGTAAGCCATATTAGTCCTCTTGAGCAGATTTCGCTACACCAATAGCCATATTCAATACCGATACCCCCATGAACGGAACGTTATTTGTTACGTCATACAAAGAGGAATCTTCATTTACTAGGGCTTTACCAAGGCGTAGTGTACTTGTTAAAGGTGATAACACAACAGCGCTGTTCGTGAAACCTCCAGATGCAATTGGGTCAATAGCCAGGCTAATATACCCCAATGAGGTTGCAGTCCGCATTGCTATGATTGCTAGGTTATCATCCCATTCCTTACCGTTCGTTACGTTGATGGTAGCTCCAAGCATTGCACTCAAAGGTGCTTGTGCCGCTAATAGCATCGCTACACCAGCAAGACCAGAACGTGCATTCACACGGCGTAGAATCTTCTGATTACCAGCAAACGCATACCGCATGTACGGGAAGATTACCTTACCCGTTACGGTTTGTTCCAACAACGCAGGAACCTCCCCAGCATGTACAGTCATAGCTAAGTTATCACTAGCCATACTCATGTACCGCTGCGTATCAAATGCTACATCAGCATCCCACTTGTTAACAAGCATCCCATGTGTATCAATCTCTTTACGGATTTTACCCATAAGCTCGTCTGACATACCAATACTCTTGAAGTACTCAGCGAACTTCTTATTGCCTTGTACTGCACCTTGAATCATATCCTCGTACGCGCTTGCAATAATATGCACGTTCCAACGGCGAAGATGTTCAGACGCATTCAGGTACTTCACGCTCTGTGCAGCATTAGCTATAGCAGAACTGAACGTACCAGAGTTCACAGTATGGTTATCATCGAAGTGCGTAATGAAGTTCTTCAGACGACCCTCTGCCAGAACATCCGCAGCAAGCACATCCTTTAAACGAGCAGCTTCAGACTTGCTGAGCTTACTAATATCACGGAACACTTCAGGTAGAGCTTGTACAGATTTGGTAATCATTTGACGCATACCAATCTCATTAGCAGTTGTCATCAAATCCATAGCGTTGTAGATACCTGAATTACTCAGATGTAAAGCACTACCAATGATGGTGCTGTTACGCATCCACGGAGGTGTGTACTCACCTACTGCTCGACCAAGTAACTGGTCTGTAGTGTTATTCAAGAACGTCTTCATACCCTCAATGTTTGTGTTCTCAGGGGCATTATCAATAATCTGTTGGAACAGACTACGCAAGTCCGATTCACCTTGAATACCAGTAGCCGCTAATGCCTCACGGTGAGACATCATATGGTTGTACGTGTGCAGGTTCTCCATAATATTATGGTCAGCGAAATCCGCTAGAGTGTACACCTGTCCTTGATATGCGTACTGTTTCTGCATATCCCAACGGTTACGGCGATGCAGGTTATGTGCTTTACCACTGTCAAGCGATGTGTTATAGAGCTTGTCAGTAAGCGCAGTAGCTTCCTTATTACTCATACCACGGTTGGTTAACATCGCCTCTAATGATTCACGGGTAGTACCCTGTAAACGCCCATGCAGACCAGAATGGATTTCTTTCTGGGTACGCAGGAACTCATGGCCTAATGATTCAACGGTACGATTCCCACTAATTAAATCAGGGAAACGTCTTGCTAAATCAGAGCCGAACCAGCGAGCAATCTCATCCAATGGAATACCACGGCGAGTAGCAGCAATCACAGCGTTGTAATCCCAACGTAATGGGCTGTACACTTCACGAGCTTGTAATTCATCGGCACCACGAACACCAGTACGCTTCATTGCTTGCATATGCTCTTGGGCGAAGTTCGAGTCAACGTACTCTCTTACTGCTCGTTCAATACCCTCATTAGGAGCAACACGATTCAATGCAGCATTGAGGTTGAACTTATTACCTGCTGCAATCGCATCATCCTCTAAGGCTTGCACACGCATCAGCGTAGTACTGAAGTCACGTTGAGCAGCGCGTTCTGCACGGTTCTGAGCAGCACGTTGCAATGGATTGAATTGGGATAGACGACTACCACCGCCGTAGTACTCACGCACTACATCACCTAAGGTTTCATCTAGAATATGCAGAGATGTTTCACCACGGCGTTTATGCGTCACAGCACGAGCGATAACAGTATCATAATTATCATGCACAGGGTCAGCTAACAGACGCTCACCAATGAGCTCACGTGTTTGTGTATCAGGAACGAAATCGCTGTACACTTTTAGTTCATCACGAGAACTCAGAGAATCACGTACGTCTTTATATAACGCCTTAGCACGAGCCCATGCACCCTCTGTGTTTGTGTTCTCGAACTCACGTACAGGCACATGCGCTACACCATCGTCTGTACGAACCTCTAGCGTATCTGTGTGCTTCACAGCACCACCAGCAGGGTCAGTACGCGGGGAGGTCATACCAGAGATACCACCAGAGCTACCTTGTACCTCCTGCGCTGATACACGAATTGCAGTATCCTCACGAGGAGTTCTGGCTTGCTGTTGGGCTTGAATCCGCATGTACGAACTTGCAGTCTCACGAAATTCTTTCGGGGATTGCAGACTGGATTTCTGAATATCTTCAGGCGTTGCACCTAAGGATTTCAGAATATCCTCACGCTGGGCTCCTGTGGCCTTTTTAAGCGTGTTCTGACTGTACTGAATACCCTTGGTAGCCTCAGGGCTTAAACCGCCTCCTGAGGGCTGTACGGGGGCTTCCTGCACGGGTACAGAATTTATGCTGTTGTCAATATTCTCAGAAAAAGAAGTGCTGCCCTTAGTGATAGTACCAGAGGTAATCTCTTCACCTGACTTCAGGCTCTTGATTTTAGACGCTCTTGCACCTACACCAAACGCAGCACCAGCCCCAACAAAGAACATGTCTAAAAGCTTTTGGTTCTCGGAGCGCATGTCATAGCCTTGAGTGCTAGCATTAGTTATACCCGCAGCACCAACGCCTACACCAAATGCAGCAGCACGAGATACTTGATACGCCTTAGGCACAGCAGAACCGCCTGCACCCATCAACGCAGTTACATCAATCATTTCACCTGCAAACGAAGTTACAGGGTTATCCGCCTGAGCCTGACGGCGTAAGCGTTCAGAGAACACTCGTTGCAGTCTGTGATTCATTTGCTCGGAGCTACGAGCCTCCATAAGGAATGAACGTTCCTCAGGACTGATATCAGGTATTTCTTTCTGAACACGTTCGCCTAAATCATCTAGTACATTGTAGCCTTGTTGGCGTTCAAAGCCACGGGATTGCTCCTCCCATGCGTCAATAACCTGACGAGCCATAGGGAAAATACTAGCCCCAAGCGATTCCATACGGGTAGCACGGATACGCTCAGGGTCTGATTCAAACAACGGAGTGTACGCACCTACAGTACCAGACTTAGTGCCAGTAATGAGTGCTTGAGCATCTTGTTCGTACGTACTGGCGGCTTTCTGTACCTTAGCACTAGCCTGTACATTCGGCATCGGTGCACTAGGGATAGCTACACCGAGACGTTCCTGTCCAGATTGTACAGGGTTGAAAGCGCCTTGGGCACTTTCGGGTACGGTTAAATCCGCCATAGTTCCTCCTAACGAGAGATTTCACGAGAGATGGCCTTAATGTTCAGTCTACGGTCATCAATCGCAGCTTTAATTTCAACAGCACGGGTACTAGATACACCGCGGTTCAACTCTGCTTGTAGTTTAATCAATGCAGCATTTTCATTCACAATCTCTTGACGGAGAACATCTTTTCTAGACATCTTCCCTGAAGAGCGAGGAATAGAGGTACTTTGAGCACTTGGTGCACTCTGAGCTAATGGTGAGTTCCTTACAGGAGCCTTACCACGTTGAATATCCAACACAGGTGCAGGGGTAGCTTGGCGCTTAGTACGCTTAGCTTCACGTTGAACATACGCCCTAGCCTCAGCAGCACGTTTATCAAAGTCAGCCAGACGGCGTTTAGCATCACGAGTATTCACTACGTTAGCAGCACCAGAGAACGCACTTGTTGTACCGCCATAGGACGGCGTACGAATACCAGTAAGGTACTTAGCGTACTCTTCACTGAACTCAGATTCAGGTACATACACAGTACGGCGATGTGAGCCATCACGTTCTAACAACTCCAAACGCAGACCGCCAGCATTGTGTGAGCCATCAATGAACACACGCTCTGGGTCGCCCTCCCCGTACTTACGTTGTAAACGAGTAAGCACAGCACCAACCTCAGTATTAGACTTCGTACCGCCAATACTACGCAGGCGTTCACTCAGTTTCGTACTAATACTATAGGTACTGTACTCAGTCTCGCCTACATTACCACGAGAGCGTAACACAGTCATAGCATCTTCTTTAGTCCCTACGTTCACACCATTTAAGGCGAGGGCAGGGGCTTCAGAGTTTAGTACATGCTGAGCATACGCCATAGCACGAGAGCCGACAGCTTCTTCAGCAGGACTACGCCAACCTCCGAGCAGATGACCAGCACGGAAAGGAGACTTGAATTGACTAGCATCCATACTCTTAGACACCTGTACAATGTTATCTTGACGTGCTGAGCCAGATGTGTCATCCCATTGCTTTTTACGACCGATAAGGTCACGCAACTGGATGTTTGGATTCTGGCGGAGTACATTACTGATAAAGGCAGCATCCTTAGTACCTAATGTACCGAGAAGTGCTTCTTGGAATGCAGGGTTGTTTGCACTAAGTGCGTACATACTCTTGAATGAATTGAATGCCTCAGAAGCCGTCACGTTGTTACTGGCTTGGTCAAAGGATTCAGGAGACGAGTACGAGAACGCCATACTAATCTCAGAAGCCAGTAGCTTACCACCACGCTCCCACAAATCAGGACTTGTATTCTGATATGCAAGGTTCAACATCTGTGTACCAGCTTGTGCACGATTACCACCGAAAGCCTGTAAGGCATTCTGCTCTTGTGCATTAATCCATTGAGTACCCTGACCAGAGGCAAGGGCTTGAGTGTACGTAACACCTACTAATGCAAGAGGGTCATTTGAAATCTTCTGCTGTTGTGCAGCACTCAAATCCATCAATGAAGAAACACGGTCAATAATCTGACGAGCATTAGCGGTACTAATTGTACCTGCTTCTGCCTCAGCAAGAGCTTTGTTAACGATCGCCTGTGCATCAGGAACTGTGAACTCAGTACCGCTACGGATACGGAACTCAATGTCCTGCAAAGCAATCTGAGACTTCACGCCGTTCTCATTACGAACATCGTCACGCATCTTACTTACTGCAATCTGCACATCTGCCATATCCTCAGGCGAAATAATATCCTGAAGCTCATTCACAGGGAGATTAGCTAAGAACTGATACGCTTGAACATCCGCAGGGTTTTGTGCATCAAAGCCAGCACCGATTGTACCGAGTAAGGTACTCATACGCTTGGATACATCGGCACGTGCGTCCTTGTAGTTACCTTGTTGGTACTCCAGAGCAAGGTTCTGATTGAACATATCACGAATAGCATTCAGAGCACCTGATGTATTACCAGCGCTTGCTGCTGCTACTAAAGCATTACGTGTACCAACCGCAGTATTAGCGATGTTGTTACCGTACTGCATTTCGTTGTACTGTTTATTAGATGTAGCCTCAGCTTTCATCATAATATCCAGATTGTTCAAAGCAGATTCACGGAGAATATCCTTGTACTCATCCGTGAGTGCATCATCATTGGTTAACTGCGTATTGATGTCTTGGAGGGTCTGCATGTGAATACGCTTGAGGTCTTCCTCAGACGCACCAGCGAACTTAGCATCCTTATAGGATTGTGCATGTTCCGCTAATCGTACCTGTTGGTACTGCAAACCTTTTTGATACGCCACACCAATACGATAACCGTATCGCTCCCCAGCAGGGAGCTCTGATTGAATCTGGTCAGCCTGAGCATCTAAGCGTCCACGCATAATACTGTACTTCAGATTATCCTCAAGCTTCTTGTTCATAGCATTAGCTAATGTTGGGAGGTTCTTCTGAAAGAACGTGTTAGTTTCCCCGAAGTAATCCACGTTTACACCATCGTGAACTCCGCGTACTGCGGGGTTGAATGATACAGAACCTGTGCGGAGTTCAGGTAGTTTAATAACAGTATCCATAATTTCCTTATATGCCTAAGCGTGTACTAAAGCGTATGCCTGTACCTACGTTAGACCCAGCAGCGGCTATACCGTACTGAGTGTTACCAATAGAACCAAGACCTGAGCCTAGGTTCGTACTCTGTGTAGCAGGGGTTGCTGCTTTCGTACTAGATTTAAAATCTTCAACTCCAGTACTAAGCGCTGTGAACATACCACCAATATCGAGACTAGGGATTTGTACAGCAGTTGTGCTTGCACCCTGTGTCTGATTGATAGCGTTGTTTATAATTGCTCGACCTTGGTCACGGTTATCCGCAGCCTCAGTCAGGTAGTTCTGCATAGTACGGGCACTCGCAGCTTCTGCTTGTTGACTGTACTCCTGTTGGACTTGCTGGTATGAAGCACCCGCCATACCCACAGCCGCTAATTGAGCAGCCGTGGTACTCTGGACGGATTTCTTCTGGCCTTGAATATCATATAAAGCACCAGCAGTCTGTTGCTGGATTACAGTCAGTTGTCGTGCATTATCGGCCAATGCACTAGCCATTTCTCGGAATACAATATTGTTACGTTGTTGAACAAGCTGGTACTCTTTCTCAGCCTGCTTGTTCGCCATGTTCAGGCTGTACATATCCGCTACTAGACCGATAGCAGCGCCTATTGCGCCGCCATACGATTTAGCTTTAGGGGATGATACAGAACCTGATTTATACAACGAATCGCCGATACTTCGACCTGTATTGAATCCAGAGATTGCGCTGTTAAACATTCCAACGTCTCCGTTTCTCAGATAGTTTAAATGTGTATCCTAACTGAAGCACATTCATATCGTATGTGCTACTGGTACTGAATACACAAGAGGTTGTACGAGCAAGAGTTCGACATGGGATTACAGTTGTGCTACGTGTATTGATTCGGGACTTCCCTAACTCGGTATTACTCCAAGTCAAAGCAGTACTGTCAATATCCAACACATCCGTAATATCATCCTTAATCTTCACATTAAAGCTACCTGTATTGTTAACCATAATGGTATAACGAAGTAGTGTGGCTTTGTCTGTGAGAGTGATGTCCTTTTGGTCTCGCATAATAGGAGCACTAGGCTCCCAGCTTGATGTAAAAGGTAACCCAATGAAGAAATCTTTGAGCTCAGAAAACGACCGAACTAAGGTAAAGCTCTTGTCTTGGACTTTATACCCAACCTCATCCAAGTGCATATCCGTATCAGGGAGATTTACACTTAGCATGAACTCTGCATCCTGTAAGTACTTAGGAATACTGTAAGTACCATTCTTAGGAAGTAACGTGCTACCGTTAACCCATAAGTCTAAGTACGGCGTACCATCTACACCGCGTGTTGTACTAACGGAACATAACGCATAGCCTTGAGGGGTCTTCAGGATGCTGAACATAATATCGGAGATAAACCACGCGTACACTACAGGGTACGGTAATTCCCATAAGCCGAATGCACTTTGTAGTACCTCACTCTGGTCAGCGATGTACTGCCAAACTAAGAGCTCTTTTGTACCTGTACCGAACACAATCGTACCACTTAATGATGTACCAGCGCTGAACTCGATATTACCTTTAAGGTACTTCGGTAAATGCGCTGAGATAATCTGTGGATTGAACTGGTTCTCTACAAGGTTATTTACTTGGAGTTGACCGACCTGACTGTACCCCATCGTGTTCTGCACCGTGTAGATTAAATCACGACCAACCATAATCGGAGGGTGTGAGGTGTTCATAGGTGCAACAGAGGATTTGTATATCACAGTATTCTGCGGGGTCAACACAATAGTACTACCGCCAATTACCGCTTGTTGGTTATCCGAGATAAGCACTAAGTCTTTGTTGAACTCCACAGCATGTTTGAAGTCCTGCCCTGAGGCATTAATACTTAGCACATGAATAGGGTCAGAGTCCAGCACGTCATCTGTAGTTGTCCGCATAAGCACATTGTACTTGTTACTTGCAGACATATGAACGTACGCACCACTCATCAATACCAAGCGACCTTGATAACCGCCAATACCAGTAAAGGGCGTATCTACAAAGTCAGGGGTTTCGTTATTGGTTTCATTACCAACAGTTCGACCTAACCAACGGTAGTTCGTTTTAACTTCATCACCCTTAATATCTCGAATAACTTGCTCTGTGTCAGGCTCACGTACTTCAAAGGAAGAGAAGTCCGTATGCACAGTATTCTCACCAATGGTACTGATGTACTGTACTAAATCATCAGCATCAGCTATAACCTCAAACACAAACGGCATATTCGTAAATGCAGTTATCTGGCCGTACTTAGATGATTCAATCCATGTACGGGTATCTGCAATGTACTGGTAGTACATCATGGTATCCTCGGTATTACCAATACCAAGAATAAATCCAGCAGCAGCGTTAGGCAGTACAGCAGGGAGGTCATCCTTGCTGCTTACACTCAAGTTCGTACTCACACCTGTAGTGCGAATATATTTACTGGGGCTAGATGTTTTAATCTCAAGGGTTCCGCCTAGGGTTAAATCTTTTGCTTGAATGAAGATGTTAGAGCCATAGATGTACAGGTTAAAGTTCGTACGCATGTACTCGAACTCTGCGGTGTTATACCAAGCGTACGCAAAAGCACCCGCCATACCATTCGCAGTTACCATAAAGGCTGCATCCACAGTATCAACGGAATACCCTGCGGAACTCAATGCGGATTTAATCTTAGTGTAGTTATCCTTAGCGTTTACACTTACACTAAACTTCAGCGGTTCCGAGGTACCTGTAGCGATGCTTGAGCCAGCTTGTATTTTAGTTGGACGGTCTGAGTTAGACGTTACACCATCACCATTATGCACGGATACAGCAGAGGTGTGCGCTGTATTAGATTTGGTTACATGCACAACCGTGATGTCCCAATCGTACTCAACCTCACCAGTCACAACATCAACGAAGCCCTCAAGGTACTTACGCTCCTGAATAGTTTGCATCTTAGGGAGTACTTGAGTATTCAACACAGCACCAAGGCCACTAACAGAAGTGTACTGAAAGTCCTGATATGCTCCAATGAGATAATTATTCTGAATGGAACCTACGAGGATACCCTTATCAGAGTACACGCGGATACTACCAGTACTATAGGCATGAGCAATCATATATGATGCACCTGAGATACTGAACCACCAGAACCGAGCATCATCGGAGTTCTCTAAGAATCGCAGGAGCTCAAAGCCTTTACGCCTACGCAGACCAGTAAGTGCATCCGAGACCATATTAAGCTGATTGGACACCTGACCATCAAGACGCTTATCAGGGACTTGTTGTGATGCTCCCTGAATAAGCGAGGGATAACCTGATTCATATACAGCCATAAGTTATCTCCATAGATGATGTTGGAAGCGTTTATGCGCAGGGCGCAGTACGCTGTAGTGACGCTTACGTAGGTTCTCCTGACGCAGCATTGTGAGGTTACTAGCTAGATGGGTTTGCAGAACCTGAAGCGTATTATCTACGCCGAAGTCTGCGGTATATAACTCAATACCCACGCTGTACGTAACAGCAAGGGCTGCGTACTCAGGAATACTCTCGAAGTCGAGCTTGTCGATAATACGACAGCGAACATCTTCGGTGAAATACCAAGTACTATTATCAATGTCCCAGAGACGGTCGCCTCTAGGCTCTACACTTCGACCGAGACTATAGAAAGCCAACATGTTCACAGGTGTAAAGATAATACCATCTGAGTTCGGCTGTACAGTCGTCTCTTGTGTGTTAAACCAATAGCCCTCGGCGAACATACTGGTGCTATGCTGTTCTAAGCCAGCAAGAATCAAAGCCACAGTAGGGCTTCGGGAATCAAGTGAAGTTACAACATGTTCCCCTAAGTACGGGAGAATTGTATTCACGGCATTAAGCTTCTTCATGTAGTGCCCTAAAAGAAAGCACTACAGGAATAACCTAGTAGTGCAAGTTATTTAACATATGCTTTGTACCAAACACCTTTAACCCCAGCGCCGTAGTTACTACCAATTTGAAAGCCAGTTGTGGTTACATTAGCATAATACGGAATCCGTGGTGTTGGGTCTTTGATATCCAATGTGATTTGAATAAACGGGATGGTACTAAACGTGCGCT
>ERZ650312.1925-NODE-1925-length-11563-cov-4.666493_pt1 | contig 11563 bp, 8 predicted proteins | sample MGYA00376248_ERZ650312 | MGnify/ENA primary metagenome ERZ650312 (study PRJEB26733, sample SAMN07839316) | wastewater metagenome | biome: urban; feature: wastewater treatment plant; material: waste water | place: USA: North Carolina | collected 2016-07-28 ... | reverse complement strand
CTCCATGCATGAGCATCAAGTTGGCGAACTTCCCAACTTTCCCCATCTAATGCAAACTGCCCCCCCTGATAACCTGTCACAACTCTGGCAGGAATCCCTGCATAGCGCATTAGCATCACGAAACTAGATGCATAATGTTCACAGAAACCCTTGCGACTAGAAAATAAAAATTGATCTATACGATCCCCACTTAATGTTCCTGGGGTCAGCGTATAAACGAAGTTATTCTTTCTATACCAATTCAGCACAGTTTTTATATATTTTTCAGGCTGTTTCTGACTTTGTTCAAAAAGTTGATGGGCTAATTGCTGTGCTTTTTGATCACGATCATGATCAAATCGAGTATTAAATTCAATTTGACGTGATGATAACAAAGTAGAAGATGTTGATGTACGCCCCAACCAAAACATTTGGATAGGTTGATTACGTTTAATAAGTTTAGATGGGCGTATACTATCATCTTGATACAGTTGTAAATAACGTTCTTGTGGAATGGAATATTCCAACCCCATGATCCAATTTGCCTGTTCATCAGCAGCTAAGTATTGATAGGCAACTCCTTGAGAATTTGAAGTTACGCTTTTAATCTGTTGATTATAAAAACTACTGGTCCATGTTGTACCATCATACTCATCCAAAACCAAAGCACGCCAGTAAAGCTCCTGTCTATCTGGTAGTTGTCTCATATCTGCAACAACACGAAAAGCCAAAGCCGATGATTGTGATAGTTGTGCAATGTCTCCTGGAGACATACGATCACTAATCCCAGTAGTGGCTTGATTCTTTTGAATAGGAATTGCCCAAAGAGGTGGCAACCGAGGAAAGAAAATAAATAATATAATAAAGAATGGTGTCGCAATCCCGACAAACTTTAGAATTTGTTTAACATCATTTTTTAACTGATTTGATGATAATTGATGATGGTTAAATAGACCAGTTTGAATCCGATACAACCCCATCAAACATATCACAAATGCTGAAAAAACCAGGACAGCCATCCAGAATGCCTGACTATGTAACAATAAACTGGCACTGACGAATAAGGCAAAGTTAAATACAATCAATAAATCACGGGTATTCTTGGCTTCCAAACTTTTCGCAAATAAACACGTACTTAAAAATGCGACTCCAGCTTCTACTCCCAGTAAAGTTTGATAATTTAAATAAATAAGACCTAAAGACAATAAAGAGAAAAAAACTAAAAATAAGCGTGGAAATGGTGAAATTTTTTGTTTTCTATATCGCCATACCAATATAAGCCAAATAACGCCCCACAACCCACTCAATGTCACAGGAATAAAAGCCACTTGCCCAATTAATACAAATGCCAATACAGCTAAAATGCAAAAATAGATTTGTTTGGTCATAATCTTAGGCCTGTGCAAGTAGAAGTTTTGCTTGAAGAAGCTGCATCTGCCCCTGACCACTTTCTAATCTTGCATGTGGCAGTATCAATGCATAATCATGACCAAGTTGTTCACATTTCTCAATTAATCCCATCATAAAGCTTAATTTTTCCTCATGACTTTGTGCAGGGATTTTTTGATAATCAATTTCTAAATATTGATGATTTGTTTGAGCCTCAAACATTTTGATAAAAAAGCCCTGTCCTCGAGCAACTTGCTTCCATGCCACATTTTGATAAGAATCACCTTGTTGAAAGGCCCTAAGCTCCTTAAATTCATCTAAACTATCGTTCGCATTGGTTGGTTGATTTTTATGTTCTTTTTGCCAATCATGCGCTTTAGGTGCAATCCACACTTTTTGTTTTGGATATAAATAAGTCCACGCTCGCACCAAACCTAAAGGATAGGTCGAATAAATTTTCATCGCACCAAATTCAAATAAACCACGCTGCTTTGGAAAAAAAGCCAGTTCGAAGGTCTGTTGTTGCTGATCTAAATAAATTAATTGTTCTTGTTGCAGCCATTGAATACGTAAATATCGGGTCATTACCGATGGCTGATTCAACCGAAGTTTTAAAATTAAAGGTTGATCGACTTGCCCAACCTCAGCTGCAATCAGATCAATTTTTAAAACATGCAATTGCTTGAAGGTGAGATAAAAACTAATCCATAAAATTGCACTGATTAGAAAACAAAAACCTAAAATCAAATTATTTGCATAGTTAATACCTGCAATAAAAGTAATTAGAATCAGAATGAGATATAGAAAACCCTGCTTATAAATAAAAACCAAAACATCTTTCTGTAACAGGGTTTTAGTCCCATTAACCTGAAAGCGTTTCGCAATCCACTGCTGAATCCTTTGCATAAGCCAATCTCAACTATAAGACATCAACTGATTGCAAAATTTGTTTTACCTCTATTTCACCTAAACTTAAACGATGAGCAACCACGGCAACAAAAACGGTTTGCACATCATCAGTGGTTACAAAGCTACGACCTTCAACCAGTGCATAAGCTTGTGCAGCAGCTTTTAATGCCAATACACCACGTGTTGATAAGCCATGCCGTTGTTTACGTGTTTCAGCAGCCAAATCTAAAATATAATTGAGTACAGCATCACTTAAAAAAACCTGTTTTGCCAATTCACGTAATTGCAAAATATCAACTTGCGTAAATACCGCTTCTAATTGATGAATTAAAACCTGACGTGAGCTTTGTTGTAACAGTAGTTTTTCAGCTTGACGAGACGGATAACCGAGCGATAAACGCATCAAGAAACGGTCAAGTTGTGACTCAGGCAAAGCATAAGTTCCACTTTGAAATAGTGGATTTTGCGTTGCCAGCACCCAAAATGGTTGTGGTAATTCATAATGAGTTCCATCAACAGTGACTGCACCTTCTTCCATGGCTTCGAGTAATGCACTCTGTGTTTTTGGGCTACAACGGTTGATCTCATCTGCCAATAATATCTGAGTAAAAATAGGACCTTTTTTAAACTCAAATAGATGTTCTTTTTGATTAAAAATATTAATGCCAATCACATCACTCGCCAACATGTCATTGGTAAATTGAATCCGCTGAAAATGCAGTCCTGCTAGACGAGCCAAGGCACTGGCTAGAGTCGTTTTACCTAATCCTGGTAAATCTTCAAACAATACATGGCCACCTGCCAATAAACAGGTCAGCGCTAATTTAGTTTGTTGTGGTTTATCTAAAATAAGTTGATTCACTTCAACCAAAAAACGTTCGATTTTCTGAGTAAAATTTTTAATATTTTGCTCTACTTCTTGATTTTTTTGTTGTTTTTCTTGAATAGAAGCTTTTTCCATGCCCCACATAACGTAATCCTCAAACTAAAACAGTGCATGATTCAACATACACTGTTTTAGTTTTTTTTCAAAGAAATCAAATGACTTCTAGCAAGGACATTTTTTCAAATTCCCACCCGATGATGGATAACGCGCATCGATACAATGACGATAAAAAGTCTTAGCATCCATTGGCGTTAAATCTGGATGATGCGCTTGCATGTGCTTTACGTAATTTTCATAATCAGGCACACCCACCATCAAACGAAAACTTTTTTGCAAGTTTTGCCATAAAGTTGCAATACGAGACCAGTTTTTGGGCGAAAAGATCAGGTGTTTTTGCGACATGATCGTGAACTTAATGATCTTCACAATCACAGCACTTCCTTGCCTAGCAATTTTAAAATCCATCACGACTCTCCCTTCACTGTTTCTGCTGTCATTGCAGTTTCAGTAAATACGGCAGGTGCTTCATTTACTGTTGGGACAGGGCTTTGTAAAGCACGACGAATAATTCCGATTGATGCAATAATCATAACAATTGCAACAATCATAAAGAATCCACAAAGTACTGCATTAATCTGATTCGACAACACAATCGTCTGCATCTCAGCAACTGACTTCGCAGGTGCAAGTACATCACCACGTGCAATTGCATCAGAGAAACGATTCGCTTGAGCAAGGAAGCCAATCTTCGGATTTTCGTGGAAAATCTTTTGCCAACCCGCCGTCATAGAAGTAATAAATAGGAAAATCGTTGGAACAATCGTTACCCAAACATACTTCTCTTTCTTCATCTTGAATAAAATAACTGTACCCAAGATCAATGCCATTGAAGCGAGAATTTGATTTCCAATTCCAAATAATGGCCATAAAGAATTAATGCCACCAAGAGGGTCCACTACGCCTTGATAAACGAAGAAGCCCCAACCTGCAACTGCCACAGACGTCCCAACCAAATTTCCAAAGAATGAACCTGATTGTTTTACTGCAGGCACAACAATCCCAACGGTATCCTGTACCATGAAGCGACAAGCACGTGTTCCCGCATCCACTGCAGTTAAAATAAATAATGCTTCAAATAAAATGGCAAAGTGATACCAAAATGCCATCATTGCACGACTATTGAAAATTTCCGAAATGATATGAGCCATACCAATCGCAAAAGTTGGCGCTCCACCAGTACGAGAAAGGATTGAACTTTCACCAACCTCCTGAGCAAGCACAGTCAGCATCTCAGGTGTAACGATAAAACCTAGATTACGCACCGCTTCCGCAGCAGTATCTACCGTTGTACCCAGAACTGCCGCTGGTGCATTAATCGCAAAATAAATCCCTGGATCAAGTACGGTTGCGCAGATCATTGCCATGATACCGACAAATGATTCCATCAACATGCCGCCATAACCGATCATACGAATATTGACTTCGTTATCAACCAGCTTTGGTGTTGTCCCTGAAGATACCAAAGCATGGAAACCAGAAATTGCCCCACAAGCAATGGTAATAAAAAGAAATGGAAATAAACTACCTGCAAATACAGGACCTGTACCATCGACAAAATGAGTCACCGCAGGCATTTTGAGTTCAGGCATTGCAAAGATAATTCCAATCGCCAGACCTGCAATTACACCAATTTTAAGGAAGGTTGATAAATAGTCACGAGGCGCTAACAATAACCACACAGGCAATACTGACGCAATAAAGCCATAAATGATGAGTGCCCAAGTTAGTTGAGTTCCAGTTAAGGTGAACAATTGCCCCCAGTAAGGGTCTTTTGCTACATCACCACCAAAGACAATCGCCGCCATCATTAGCACAAAGCCAATGATCGAAACCTCAGCAATTTTCCCTGGGCGTAGATAACGCATGTATATGCCCATGAATAATGCAATTGGGATGGTTGCTGCGATACTAAACACTCCCCACGGACTATGCGCCAAAGCTTTTACGACAACCAATGCAAGGACCGCAAGAATAATAATCATGACACCGAGCGTACCCAACATCACAATAACACCTGCGAAAGTACCTAACTCCTGTTTTGCCATTTCACCCAAAGACCGACCATCACGCCGAGTTGAGATAAATAGCACAAGAAAATCTTGTACCGCGCCTGCAATCACCACACCGACCAAAAGCCAAATGGTTCCTGGTAAGTAACCCATTTGCGCTGCAAGAATTGGCCCAACCAAAGGCCCTGCACCTGCGATAGCGGCGAAATGATGTCCAAATAAAACGTATTTATTAGTGGGCACATAATCCAGACCATCATTCAAACGATGTGCTGGTGTTAAACGTTTAGGATTTAATTCAAAGACTTTTGTTGCAATAAATAAACTGTAGAACCGATATGCAATGCTATAAACACAAACCGCGGCAAGAACGAGCCAAACTGCATTGACATGCTCTCCACGACTTACCGCCAAAATTCCAAATGAAATTGCACCAATGATGGCAACTAAACTCCACAGAATTTTTGAGGATAGCGTCGACTTTGCTTGTACTGTCTCCATTCAGAACCTCTCAAATACATAAGCTGTAGTTTTGGATTTCCCTTCCTATGTTTTCTTTAGAAGAAATATCTTTGTAAGTCTATCTGTTATTAAAAATGATTTATCTAATACTTTGGCATAAAAAAAGGGATGATTGTTTAATCATCCCTTCGATAATCGTATAGCTTACGTAGCATTGCTACTCATTTACGATTATGCGCGCTCTAGGTAATCACCTGTACGCGTATCAACACGAACACTTTCTTCTTGCTGAACGAATAATGGAACGCGTACTACTGCACCTGTTTCAAGTTTCGCTGGCTTACCGCCACCGCCAGAAGTATCACCACGTACACCCGGATCAGTTTCAACGATTTTCAATACCACAAAGTTCGGTGGACTCACAGTTAAAGGTACGCCATTGAACAACATGATGGTACATTTTTCATTTGAATCGTCTTTTAACCATTTCGCAGCATCACCCATTGCGGTTTTGTCAGCAGCGATTTGCTCGAAAGATACAGGATCCATGAAGTTCCACATTTCGCCATCGTTGTAAAGGTAATCCATCTCAACTTCCACAATATCAGCGGCTTCCAGAGAATCACCTGACTTGAAAGTTTTTTCCAATACCTTACCAGAACGCAGGTTACGCAGTTTCACACGGTTGAACGCCTGACCTTTACCTGGTTTTACATATTCGTTTTCCATGATTGAACATGGGTTGCCATCAAGCATAACCTTGAGGCCTGCTTTAAAATCATTTGTAGAATAATAGGCCATGAAAGGCGCACTCCAAACTTAAAACTCAACTCTATTAATGCTAGACTACACGTACAGGCATAGTCCTCACACTATTTTTAACGTATGGCATGATAAACTATTTACATCAAGAGCAAAACTGGCAATCACAACTCAGTGACCTCATTACTGATCCTCTGGAGCTGTTAAATCTGCTTGAGTTATCCACCGATCAGCTATTATCAGGGGCAATCCTCGCCTCTGAAAAGTTTAAATTGCGTGTCCCGCGTGCATTCGTCGAAAAAATGAGCATTGGCGATCCACTTGATCCGCTGTTGCTACAAGTCCTGCCCCATCATCTGGAACTTGAGGAACATCCTGAGTTTGTCACCGACCCACTGGGTGAAGAGGCAGCTAACCAGATGGCTGGCGTTCTACATAAATATCAGTCGCGTTTTTTACTGACCTTAACAGGTGCATGCGCGGTTCACTGCCGTTACTGCTTTCGCCGTCACTTTCCCTATCAGGAAAATTTGCCTAAAAATGATGACTGGCCAGATATCAAACAATATATTGAGCAAAATCCGCTGATCAATGAAGTGATTTTAAGTGGTGGCGATCCCCTAACTTTGTCAAATCGCAAATTAGCACTTTGGTTGGAACGTCTAGCATCTCTCCCTCAGATTAAGATTCTGAGAATTCATTCACGTGTTCCCGTCGTTATTCCAAATCGAATCGATGAAGAGCTGATTTCTATATTAAAAAACAGTAGGCTACGCATTGTAGTAGTGATACACTCAAATCACGCAGCTGAACTTGACGACTTTACTTGCTCAAAGTTATTACAGTTATCAGAACACCATATTACAGTGCTAAATCAGGCAGTTTTATTAAAAGGTGTGAATGATTCTGCAAAAACTTTGCATGAGTTGAGTTTTCGTTTATTTGAAGCCAGAGTAATGCCCTATTACCTGCATGTTTTGGATAAAGTCAAAGGGGCTCAGCATTTTGATTTAAGATCTTCAGAGATAGATCAGATATACAGTGATGTATTGGCAAGTTTACCAGGCTATCTGGTTCCGAAACTTGTGAGGGAAATTGCGGGCGAAAAAAATAAAACACCGCTTTTTGGGGTTCAAACGTTCTGAGATTGATAACACAATGATGAATAATGCTTTTTCGGATATATTTCAAATTCCAACTGTCTTGAGACGGGATAAACTCAGCTTTTGCGACACCAATTCAAAAAGCTTGAATGAATGGATTTCCAACCTGTCCATCATGCAGTTGGGCGATACCTCCAAAGCACTATTTGCAGCCCTGTTGGAACTCAGCGAACTTGAGTGTTCTGAGACACTGCGTTTCGATCTGGTACAAATTTTACATCCCACAATTGAAAATGTACTGGGTAGTCTGGAAAAGAACTTTTTTAATCAGGGCGTCATCAGTTCAGACCGTAATGAACACATTATTGAACTAGCCATGTTGTTACGCTGTTATTTTGCGGCTATCTACATCAATATTGTGCGTCGCAGCAGTGGCCAGCTCGATAATCAAAAATTTTCAATCTTTGCACTAAACCAGAAAAAGAACTTACAAACCGCCAGAACACTGGCAACTTTTCAGGCATTGCAGCAACTGACCCAACTTCTCTATCAGCAACATATGCTCTATAGTGAACCTGTTGCAGGACAATGGCTGATTTCCCATCAACTTTATGAGGCTGCACTCACCCATAAATACCACCAGACCAATCTGGAACAGATTCAGGGCAGCAAACCCAACTCTCTCAGCAATATTTCCCAGGCCTATGCCCAACTAATTTTGATGGATATTTTTAATACCAATCAAATTCGCCAGTCTGAAATTCAGGCATTGTTCCAGTGTAGTTTTGACTGGGCAAAAATGCTTCAGATTCTGTCTAAAGAGACTGACCTGACCAAGTATGTGGTGGACACCAGCAAAGACCACCCACCAATCTACAATAAAAAGCAAAGCTCAGGGTTTAATCCCAATGTTTTTATCAGTACCAATACCCTGCTGGACCATGTCACAGCAACCTTACATAAAAATGCTGAATATATTTCCAAGAATGAAAAAATTTACCTGACTCCTGCACTCAAGTTCCATGTTCAGACCATTCTTGGAACCACAGCAGAACGCCGTCATGAACGTTATGAATATTCAGCCCAGTTGCATATCTGTTTTGGTTTGCTAACCGCACACTTTTATCTATCCAAAGCCAAAAATTTTGATGAGACCTTGTTACTGGAGCATCACTTCAATTTACAAAACGAATCGAGATTTATGTCCTCATGGGATAAAAAGCTTTCTGGAAACAATGAGGAATCGAGCATCCAACGCCTAAGCCGTGAAAGCAAGGTCGTTTACCAATCCGACATACTGGATATCAGTGTCAATGGTTACCGCATTAAATGGTCAGGAGAAGCCCCTAAAAACTTAAGAACAGGTGAATATATCCTGGTCAAGGAGACCTCACATGGACACTGGCGTGGCGGCGTGATTCGCTGGCTTAAACAGTCAACCGAGAAAAGTCTGGAACTGGGATTGGAGGTTCTTGCTCAGGAAATTTTCCCATGTGCTGTACGCATTCAGGCCGATCGGCATGTCAGCAACTACCATCCAGCACTTTTATTAAAAAACCAGAATCTGGATGAAACCAAAACAACTTTAATTTTACCTGGTTCACAAATTTTTCGGGAACAACAGGGGATTTATTTAAGATTGGGGAAAGAGGAAGTAAAAGTGTACTTATTAAACGCACAATTAATTACCCAGAGTTTTGTTCAATTTGATTTTGAACTGCTAAATGAAGATGAACAGTCCATTCTTCATAAATTCATGGCACAAAATAATATGGATACCAATGATCAAGATTTATGGGAAGCATTGAAGTGAGAAATTCTTTACTCTCTAAAAAGTTAAAACGAACTGAAACCCGCTTACTCATTATTGATGATAACCAGTTACGTTATAACCAGATTCTGGAGTTATTCGCCAATCAGGAGCATCAGGTCAAGGCGACCTTGCTTGACGACCTCAAGGCATTTGAGAAGCAACTGAATCTTCCCTGGGATATCGTCATTTTTGGACGTGCGTACGATCTAAAGATTGAACAGACTCTTTCACTGATTCAGGCATCCTCACAGCCTAACCTCCCTGTACTGTTACTTGAACCAGATGACTACAAAGCTGATCAATATCAGACGTATATCCATAAAGGGATTTATGATGTCCTAAATCTTAAATCACCTGAAAATTTTTATATCAGTATTATTCGGGCCCTGTCCTATAGCCGCCTGGTTCAGGCGGAACATCGCCTACTCAGTGAATTGGAAGCGGCACAAACCCAGGCGCAGTCACTGGTTGCAGAAACCCATAAAGCGGTCGCAATTTTGCAGGAAGGCATTCATATTACGGCCAACACCGAATATGCACAGCTTTTTGGATTCAGCAATGCAGACGATTTAATTGGCCTACCCATTCTGGACGTTTTGCAGCCTGAAGAACTAGGTCAGTTTAAACTGCGTTTTAAGAAAATTTCACAGGGACAGTTCGAACAAGGGCGATTTGAACTTCGCACCCAAAACCCAAATGTAAAAAACAGTGCATTACAGGTTGAGTTCCTTCCTTCAGGAAATGAGGATGAAATCCAGCTGAACATCGAATGTGAGTCCACCATTCAGTCTTCAGCGACAATACCAGCCGTTACTTCTTCTGAAAAAATTTCAGGCTTGAATAGTGCACTGCAACATATCAACCGACAGCTTGCAAACCATCCAGCCAATGCCAATGCACTGGTTTTATTTAGCCTTAACAGCTGTCCAAACGAAGTATTCCAGACTGACTGGCGTGCCACCAAAACCTATTTCTCCAACATTGCAGGCTTTATTAAGGAGCAGGTCAATGTTCCTGTCTGCCAGGTGGACCATGCGCTTTATGTTGCGCTGTTTCAGGCAGAATCAACCCATGTACTCAACTCACTTCTGATTGGGTTGAATAGCCTGCAAAAACCGCAGTTACTGGTAACTGAGAATTATACATTCCCTCTTCACCTAAAACTGGGCTACAGTGAGCTTGCCCAGCCAATTGCGGATGAAGCCAGTTTTGAACAGATCCTGACCAAGGCATTCTCACTTGGTTTGCCAACCATTGATAGCCCGAAAATTGATGAAGATATTGGTTTAACAACCGAACAGATTCCAAGCAATGTAGAGCTAAGCCTGTTACAGCAACTCAGGCAAAAACTGGATGCAGGCGATATCCATCTGAAATACCAGCAGCTTTATGACAAGCAGGATCAACATACCCATACTTATGAAGTGTCGGGTGGTTTTATCCATAACAATCAATGGCAGGATATCGCTGATCTGGGTGATTTAAAGGATGATCCTGAATTATCAGTTCAACTGGATCGCTGGATACTGGTTGAGGCATGCAAGCAGTTGCACAACTTCATTACCCAGTACCCTAAGGCAAAATTGATTGTAAACCTCAATCACCATATCTTGTTGAATGACAAGAAACTGCCTGAGCTGGTTGCCAAGTTACTCACCATTGTTGGTAGTAAACAGGCTCACCCACTGATTCTGCAATTCTCAGAACAGGCCCTACAGCAGAACCTGTCTCAGGCACAGCCACAAATTGCCTTACTGCGACAACATGGGGCAGAGATTTCCATCCGTGGTTTTGGCGACTCATTGTATAGTGACAGCATACTTCAACAGATTGATACCCAATATCTCAGCTTCCATAGCAAGCTGGCAAAAATGCTGGGGTCTGAAAAACAGATGGCGGCACTACAGGAAAAGATTCTACACTTTATTGCCCAAAAACCTGTTGAGATTTTCCTGACTGAACTCAATGATATGAACCAGTTTGCCAATGCATGGAATGTAGAGGCCCGTTTCCTACAGGGTAACTATTTCCAGAAGAAACTGGACCGTTTAACGGACGTGCAAGACCAATAAATTCACATAGGGCGTATTCAATACGCCCTATATCTAGAAATTATAATCATAAAAAAAACGGGCATATTGCCCGTTTTTTGTTTTCTTGATATTAACGCTTGATAGAACGCGACATACCA
>ERZ650312.1923-NODE-1923-length-11584-cov-5.857490_pt1 | contig 11584 bp, 9 predicted proteins | sample MGYA00376248_ERZ650312 | MGnify/ENA primary metagenome ERZ650312 (study PRJEB26733, sample SAMN07839316) | wastewater metagenome | biome: urban; feature: wastewater treatment plant; material: waste water | place: USA: North Carolina | collected 2016-07-28 ... | reverse complement strand
CCTCCAGCACAAAAGATAATATTTTTTATTTAGGAGAACTTTATGGATGATTACATAAATAGAAAAATTTTTTATACATTAAAAATGATGTTTAATAATTTTACAGTAAATGACTTATACTTACATCTAAATGATAGTAATATTACTAAAGAAAAAATAGAAAATTTTTTAGACTCATTGACAATTAATAACGGAGTATTAGGTAAGCACATAGGTAACCCAAATAGATATTTTTTTAAAAGATTTACTGAATGACATATTTGTTTTGTTACCTTCCTATTAAGGAAGGTAACAAAACATTTATGATTCTTTATTATCGTTTGTTGTTTTAATTGGCATAATAAGAGGGTTTTTAGTAAGAAATATTTCACTAAATAAACGACTAATTCTTTTTTCATTAGCCTCAATACCATCTTCGAGTAGCTCTAAGTAATCAAATGGTAATTTTGGTAATGGTTGATTCATATCTTTAATTTCTACGTCTACTTTAATCCATTGGTTATAATTACCTTCTGGTGTTTTAAATAAATCTACTTGTATAATGTTATTTAGACCTTCACCATCAATCTTTAACTCACATCTATGTTTGATCATACCACTTTCAGCCATTTGCTTAAATTGATTAAACATTGCTTCAGTAGTTAATAGCTCAGTTTCATTGTGATCATTTTTATCTATAAATGTTTTACTAGTAAGAATATATTTTAACTCATTACCTAGTTTAGATTTTCTTACTCTAATTCTACCACCTGCAGCATTATTTGTAGTGCGTTCTACTTTTATCTCCCATTGCTCTTGTTCTTCTTTAGTAAATGGTTTAAACATTTCATCTGGATTTTTTACTTTAATATAATAAACAATTTCTTTTTCTCTCCGAGTAATTCCATCTGGCTCGTTATTTTCTGTGGACACTACGACTGTATTTTGTTTAGCATTGCGAGTTCTAAATATACTCATCACTTTCCTCCAATCGCTATAGCAGCTATCTCTTTATAATTGTTAAATATATTTATTAGTAGTTGTAAATTATTATCGTCTGGGTTAATGATAGCGTCAAGTATTATACCTAAAGTAATAATGATTGATAATGTCACAAAACCAATTACTATTGCTTTAATTATAAAATGCATTAATCTTCTATTTTCTACATCTGCTACAGTTTCTGTTTTTGTAATATTAGTAATTTTAGTACTTTCTTCTACTTTATCTAAAAGATAATTATCTAGTTCTATTAATTCTCTTAAGCTTAGATTCTGTATGGTAAGCACTAAATCTTCTACTTTATCTAATGGTTTTAAATGTTTATCAATTATAAGTATATCATTTAGTTTTGTATAACATAATGTAATAAATACATTTTTATTTAACATACACTCTAATAAAGTATTATCCTTATCTAAGGTACATAATCTATCTAAGACGCTATTTAATATATCTTGTTGTTCCTTTGTAGCATCCAATATTACTCCTCTCTATGATAGAATGCGTGGTCATAAACACCATAGCAAATGGCTAAACTATCAATGCTATGCTCATCCAAATATAATAAATCAATATCACCAATATTTTCTATCTCTTTATAAATATTGATTACTTTTTCTTTAACATGATCTTTATCATGATTACCTTTTGCCTTTACTGATTTCTTTACAGTAGGTGGATCAATAGATAATAACAATAAAGAATTATCATACTCATTTAAGGCATTTTTAACTACTTCAGTAATTTCTTTAATAGAACCAAAAGCGCTAGGTGTTCTACTACTATAAAAAGGCGATTCTATGCACACCGCGCATGGTTTATTATATTCAAATTCTTTATATAATATTTTACTTAATTTTTCTAACTTAGCTAATCTTTCAGTTTTATTTTCTATAGTAGTATTACTTAAAATTAACTTATGACAATTTACAGTTAATGATTTATATTTTTCAATTTTAAATGTATCTACATTGACAAAAATAAAACTAATTCCGATAACTAGTCCGGGATCTATTCCACAAATCACGAAGTAGTTATCGGAATTTAGGTCACTGGTAATCAAGTTACGGGATCTGTGGTTGATACCCAAACATTGGTTCAGTAGTACCAATGTCTAGTTCAATATTAAAGCCTAAACTTTGTTCATATGCTGAAGCAAAGTAGTTGGCATTTAGATTAATTTGCGTAGCAATAAGCTCTTTAAAATTAACCGTATTATTACCATTTGTAGTAGTACTAATTACTCTATTAATACCAGTACACAATGCTACTTCAGATATAATACTCAGTCTAGTTGTATTGTACATAATACTAGCTACGTTACGATATTCTTCGGCGTCAAATTCTGTAAAAGGAATAGTAATAGAACATGATACTCTAATTAGTTCAGCATTTAAAATGTTTACATTAGTATTTAAGAGATCAGGTGGGGTAGGTGATAAGCATTCAGGACCAGGTACATAACTTTCTACAATTTCAGTACCATCGTCTTGTTTAATAATTTTAATTAGTTTAGTCTCAAGATCATCTTTAACAATTCGTTTACCATAATACGCATACCAATCTTCACCATTAAATTGTACTATTTTTCTAAGACAATACTGCGCTCTTTGTTCTAATGTTAAATCATTAGTTAGTTGTCTTAGAACAAATGGCATAGGTTTATATAATGAAGCATTTGTAGATTTAAATAATACATCACTAGGGAATGCAATATTAAATGTGGTATTAGTCATTCCGTGTCCGCCAATACCAATACAATAGCATTCTAAATCTGGCATTTCATTTGGTGCTATGCCAGCATCAGTTAAAATATCAAATCTTTCATTTAATGTAGTATTTGGTCTTAGTTTAAATGGTAGTCCTACAAACTTCTGAGTTTGTAATTCGGCACCCCAAGGTGTACGTACACAACGTTCCATCACTGCTCCTTAACGATATAATCCATCTGGTTTATTATTAGTATTAGGATCAATAACATCTGGATGATCCAATAAATATTTTCTTTGACAATGACTATCAATGGCCATATATTGCTCATATAACTCTGGTGATAAAATTGTTTTAGGATCTAACCCGGTATTTTTAACTACTACTCCCACACAAGGGTCAGCATATCTTTTATAGTTGTTGTTTGTTTTTAAATTAAGGTCTACAATAACTTTTGCTTGTGCTTTATGAAATCCTTTAAAATTAATTTTAATATCCCAGTCTTCAGTACTTATCATTTTATATTCTATTTTTTTAGTACCTTTACTATCAAATCTTGTTAAATCTACTAAGTAGTTATCTATGTAAAAAATAGAATCACTTCTAGATTTAATACTGGCTGGACGTACCATAGGGGAATCTACTTCTAACGTTTTTTCATATGCCACTTCTTTAACAAATTGTACACTATAGCTACTTAGTTGTTTCATAATAGCTATCATTGCTGCTTGAATACGACGAATAGATATGTCCCCATATTCAGTTAAGCCAGTAGCAGTACCTAGAATCGTTTCTGCTAGCTCTTTGAAGTTGTCAGGAGTAAATGCATCTAAATTAATTCCACGACCTCTAAGCCAATCTGTGTACAAAATAGGATTATCTTTACCGTAGAAATAACAAGGGTTATCACTATAAAACCTAGACATTACGATTTGCATTAACCCACGATGGTAATTATTCTCTTGTAAAAATGTTATTTTATTTTGTATTTGCATACACTCGTGAATAGCTTTACATGTCATAAAGAATTTTTTAATAGAAATAATTTTTGTAATGATAGGTTGTCTAGGATAAATAAAATCGATTAACTTAGTATCTATATATGTTTTCTTTATTAACCCCATTAATTCACTTTTACTTACCATAGGTACACGTTGTACACGACATGCCATAAATGGTGGTATAATATCCACTGGAACTTGATAGCCTTTATATAGGCAATATATAAATAATATAAAACTATCTTTAGCAGATAATGTTAATTTTTCTTCTAGCATTGGGTATTCAATTTCAGAATAAGCAACGTATTTATTTGTATTGGCTAAATTAGCCCAATTATTTATTAAAATATGTTCAAGTGTATAGGCAGACATTTCACTAGTATCTACTACACTACTTTCTAGTACTTTAGTTAATTCTGTATTACTAGGACTCCAAGTATTTTTATCATCAATTTCTAAAATATTATCTTCCCTATAAATAGAATTACCAATTGCTTCTGGTTCTTCTTTCTTTAGCATTTCTCTAGTAGTTACATTTAAATCTAATTTAGCTGGAGTAATAGGATTAATATTATTTTTATCAAATCTACTATATGGTAATAATTCAGCAGGCATTTTATCAGTAATTTGCCGCATGACATATTCACCAATTGGTAATCTTCTTTCTGTTAATAGATTATCTACTAATAAAGTAAAAGTACTTTTTCTTCCAGCATACCGTTCGATATAATTAATATTTCGGTAAAGAAATAATACTTGTTTTCTAGTCAAATATTTATAGTATCTATCTAGATAACCATGACTAGCAAAGTACTGTTTAATATGAAAACTGTGTGCTTCATTTGTTTTACATGCTTCTAATCTTAAGTTCTGTATAGTAGGTATTAAGTTTAAATAAAAAACTGCCAAGAACGCATGTAAATAATAATCATCTACTAAGATATATTGTGGGTTAAACCATCTTTCAAAATATCCGGTAACATAACTTTGTAATCTTTCTATAAAAGAATATTCGTATTGTTCAACTAAGTCTGAAGGATACCCTAGAATAGTGTAATTATCACTTTGCACAGCTTTATCAATATCTACTGGGTATAAAATACCTAGTATTAGTAATTCTTGATTAGGGTACTTTTCTACTAAGTTATAATATAACCTAGTACCAAATCTATATGCACTAGCAGTAGCAACATGTTCAGATAAATTTTCTTTAGTAAATTCTATTTCTTCTAGTGTATCTGTTGAAGTAATTGTCATCATTACGTCAGTATAATGATATACGCCTGATAAGTTAAGATAATATTTCCAAGTATGTGGTTGAGTATAATCTATTTTATCTGGGCCATATACAGCATCTACGTAATTATTAATAATGTTAGCTATATAAGTATTTTTAATTATTATAGTTTTAGCTAAACGAACACAATCTTGATCATATACTAGTAATTGATTTTCTGTTACCATATAACGAGTACTCCCTCAGAAAGGATAGTAATGACATCTTTTATTCTAGGAATGTTGCCTAAAAGTAAACCAGTAATAAATTTAACACATATGCAAAATAATGTGGATTTTTACGCAGTATTATCTAAATTAAATCAAAGTCATAATCAGCGCAGAGTGTACGATCATAAAGGTAATATCGCAATTGATACTACCAATATTAATGATATACAAGCACAATCAGCAAAGATTGCGCTAGATTCAGAGGATGTTAAAACATTTAAAGCATTATTACCAGACATTAAATTAGCAGAAGAAATTTTTGTATCTGCTATTACTTCACCTAATGACATGGTGACAGAAGAAATTAATCATTACATTAATAACGATTTTTTACCAGCACCAACAATTGCTGCTATTATTCATTTAATTAGAGATCACTTTGAAAAGAATCAAAAATTACCAGCGCAAATAAATAAAATATTAAGAGAATGTTTATTTGGTACTGGTGCTGAAGCGTATGCAATTATTCCTGAAAGTACACTAGATAATATTATTCATAATGCTACGCATACTGACGTTGGTGTAAAGAAAAATATTACCCTAGAAAATTTTAGTTCTTCTAAAATATCTAATAACACTTTTTCTAATGTAGGTATTTTAGGTAGTCTTTCTACTAAAAAAAATAATACTGGAAAAGAAAAAACACAGTACGAGAAATCATTAGAAGCACGAGCTATGTATGCAGGCCAGATCTCCGATTCTAGATATACGCTTAATATTAGTTTAGAAGAGATTGTAGATACCTCGATTCTTAACGAGCAATTTACTATTAAAACTACAGATATATCACCAATTACTTTTTCTGATAATATTAACATTTTAGCATTACCAGAAACAAGAAAAAGAGTTAGTAGTATTGAGCAAAAACAAATTATTAATAATTTGTTTTGTAATTACAACATAGGTAATGAAAGTAAAGAAATTAATAACTTTAGTAATAATGATGGAGTTATTTCTGATAGAGAATTAATTAATAGAATGTATGTAAAAAGAAAACAAAAATATGAGCAAATTAGCTCATTAAAATCGCCAGACCAAATTAATAGAAAAAGTCTTGGTGCTCCATTAGAAATTAAATTACCACCCGAGTCAGTTATTCCAGTATTTGTACCTGGGTTTCCAGAGAAACATATTGGATATTTTTTAGTAATTGATCCAGAAGGATACCCAGTATCTAAAGATAAAAAATTAAACTACTTTAATGAATTTGGTAGAATTCTATCTCCCACTAATCAAGCTACAATGAATCAAGAAAATAATGCAAGAGCATTCTCTTTATTTAATGGTAGAGAAGATTTAATTCGTAGATCAGCTACACATACATTAAATTCATTTATTGATATTTTAGAAAAGAATATGTTAGATTCTTTTAAGAATGGTTTAGTAGGAGATAATGTAAAAATAACACGTAAAGAAGAAATCTATACAATTATGCTAGCAAGATCGCTAGCTAATCAACAAACGCAATTGCTTTATGTACCAAGAGAATTAATGGCATACTTTGCTCATGATTATCACCCGGATGGTACAGGGTGCTCTTTGTTATATGATCAAAAAATTATCCTTAGTTTAAGAACAATGTTAATGTATGCTGACACTATGGGTAGTATTAAAAACTCTATTGCTGATAGTTTATATAATGTTAAATTAGATCCTGATGATCCCGATCCATCGGTAGCAATTGAAATTGCACAAACTGAAGTCATGCGTGGTAGATCAGCATACTTCCCTGCTGGTATATCTGACCCTTCTACGCAAATTACTTATTTACAAAATGCTGGGATGCGTTTTGGTTATAGTGGTCATGATGCCATACCAGATGTAAGTTTTGATGTATCTCAAACTACTACTAATTTCCCTGGTACTGATAAAGATCTAAACGATAGATTGTTTAAACAATCTATTATGGGTATGGGTGTTCCACCAGATGTAATTGATAAGATGCATGAAATGGAACTAGCTACTAGCGTAGTAACTAGTAATTTGTTATTAAGTAAAAGAGCTGTTAAATGTCAAGATATCTTTGCTCCACAAATATCAGAATTCTTAAAATTAAGAATGTATTATGACCCAAATATTACTAAAAAAATGTTTGATATTGTACACCCACTTAAAAAACATTTTAATCATCCTACTAGATTAAAAGCATTAAAATCTACACTGAAGAATAATGAGTTAGAAATTAAAGATGATAACTGGAATGATATATGTATTGATATTGTTAATGTAATTATTGATTCTTATTACATGGAATTTCCTAAACCTAACTCAGCTACATTAAAAGCGCAAATGACGGAATTAGAAGATTATGAAAAAGCAGTAGACAAAACTTTAGACTATATTCTTGGCGAGTATTTATCCGAAAATAGCATAGGTCTTCAATTACAGCAAGAAGTGGCAGCAATTAAAGATTCTACTAAATCATACTTTATGCGAGACTATATGGTTAAGAGAGGTATTCTACCAGAAGTATTTGACCTGATGAATACTAATAGTGACGGTACAGCTAAACTAGATATATATCGTTCTCAACATGATCATCTTAAGTCTATATCTCGAACTCTTTATAGTTACTTAATTGCTAACACTAGTGTGATAAAAATGAATGATAAAATAGCTAAAATATTAGAAGATTTAAAACCGACTACAGATGATAATAGCGATTCTTCTACAACTGATACTACTAACAAGGATGATGCTGATAATGAAACACCAGGGACTCCTAGTGATAATAATGGTGATGGTATGGATATGGATTTTGATAGTTTATTTGGTACTGATAATGACACTTCTGATGATAAGCCAGAAAATAAAAAAGATGATGAAACGGAAAATAAAAAGAATTTAAATGAAGAAGAACCTGAATCAGATACTACGGAAGAAGATCCTAAAGATAAAAAAGATTTACCTACTGAAGATAAAAAAGAATAATATCAATTAATCTGGAATAGGACACACGCAAATGCGTGTGTCCTATTCTAAGCTTTATTTAAATGCTAGTTTGAATTACAGCTACTTCTAATTCATCATTAAAATATTTAATTTGTTTAATTTTTGGCTCTTGCTTAAGATCGGATTGATTAGTATATACAAATTTTACATATAAAGAAGATAATGTTCTATCATTCAGAAATCTGTCTTGCGCAATACTTACTAGTCCTTTCGCTACATTGTTAATAAATGCAGGAATATTAGGCAGTGTAAAAGTAATAGCTATATTTTCTTCTACTAAGCCGGTAACTCCATGAATAATATTATCAATTACTCTTTCCGTGTAATGAATATCTTCGGTTGCAATATTTTCTGTTCCTGTTTGGTATACTGGAAATTTCTTATATCCTACTGTTTGATATATATCAGTCATAATACTGCTACGTTGATAATTGTTACCTACTACAATTACAACGTCTGGCTGATCGATATCTAAATTAATTTGTTGCATGTATATCTCCTAAATCTTATTTGGTAGAAATAGTGTATTGCCCTGGTGCCCAATATGCTTCAGATACATAAAGTCTTACGCAATCTAATGTAACTATTGTAGCTCTACGCGCACCAGTAGATTTCATTACTTGCGACATTGAATTGATTAAATGTTTTACAGCCTTACTTTCATTTGTCACAATGCTTGGAAAGTTTCTATCATAGAATTCAATTTCTAATTCTTGATAAGTTACATCTACAGATACTAACAATTCTTTTTCTTTAATTGTAATTTCATTTTCGTCTACTGAAATAATTAAATCTTTTGGTAATTGTTTATTTTTAGCTTCTAACAAAGTCAACATTTCTTTTACATCATTATTTGTTGTTGCTACATTCACAGCTTCAATATAATCATTAGCAAAATTATCAATCTTTACATTAATACAACTCATATTTCGATAAAATTGTCTTTGTACATGCTCAGTAATAATATCATCAAGAATAGACAACACTCCAATAGAAAGAGTGTTTTTTACTTTATTACTATCAGTAATTTCTTCTTCACTGAGTTTTTTATATGCCGCCACAAGAATAGTGCTTAGCTCAGTGAGTGACTTATAATTGTTATATTCATTAATAATAAAATTTACCACATCCATAATACTAGGTGCCACTGGCAATGTTTTAGTAGTAGTTACAGTATAATGATACGCGTGTGGAGTGCCATCCCAATTTTTAGCGGCATGACTAATTAATCTAGTTATATAGCTATCAGTTACACAGATTGCCTTAATGCCACTAAATTGGTCAACGGACATTTCTTTAATTTGAAACTGACTAGTAATTTCTTTTTCTACTAGTACAGTATTTCCATCTACTTCTTTACTAGTGTGTACTAAAATAGCTTTATCACCAGATAGATACTCATTTCGTTCCAGTGCCCATTGACCCTTTTGTTTATCTCCAGTTAATTTTAGGTTATTAATATCAAAAGATAATCTTCTCAAAGTGATCTCGCTTCCATTAAATTCAAAATCACATGTGTACGGATTATTCAGAATTGCATAACGTACTTTTTCATTTGGTTTAAAAGTAATAAATGGTGCATCATTTGGAATTGACTTTTGTTGTGTTGGCGTAGTTATAGTTTGTTTTGGTTGGTTTGTATCAGCCACAATACTAACGTCTACATCATCTTGTAAATATAAAGGAATGTTATTATTTGTCTGTGGCATTTGCTGAGAAGTACCAAACAAACTCGTGTTGTTAACATTATTTTGATTTTGCATTTGTGTAACTCCAGCAAAAGGATTATTGTTATTAAAACTATTATTTTGCATACCACTAATGTTGCGATGCGCCATTCTATATCTTGGTAGAATTTCATTTTCATAATCAGTTAGTCCAGCACTAATATGTGCTTTTGCGGCATCTGCTCCTGCAGCAAAACTAATACCGGCAATAAATGATTCTTGTACACTTTGAATCTTTTTAACAGACAAACAAATATGCGCACTAATTGTTTTAGTAATAATTACTTTAAGAATTTGATCAATGTTGTTTTGACCTTGGTTAATTAAATCTTGCGCAATATATACTACAATTTCAAAAATATTTGCAGGTCCACACCCATTATTATTTAACATTTGCTTACCTGCTTCATTATTACTTAACACTGCCTGTATATATGTTACATATAAATTTTTTACTGTAGGATTAAGGTCTGGGGCTTGACTTACAGTAGTCAGTAAGTTTTGAAATTCAGCAATAATCTGTTGCTGAATTCTTTCTTTTAATTGTGGGTTAATCATACATACTCCTTATGTTCTTTGGATCATTTTTTCTACTTTGTTTAACAGTTCAATATGTGGATGGTTTTCATGTACAATATGCCCATTCTCTGTTACTACATATGGAGAGATCATTGCTCTACCAGATGGCGATGATTTAGGTGCTGTTAAGAAAGATCCCACTGCTGCTACACTGGTATGTAGACATTGATTAGGATCACTTGTAACAATTTTATTATTACCAGTATTTGCTAGATCTGTTTGAGGAATCATTTTAGTTGTAGTTCTAAATGCTAAGTTAGGGTTGACTAACGATAAATTAGTTAAAGCTTGGTTCTTTCCAGAACCAAGCGTATATACTAATCCGTCTCTAATTAATAAACTAATACAATTTTTAATTACGTCGTCTTGTGTTAATATTGTTTTCTTTTTCATTAAGGCTTGTAGTTTAAATTGTATATTAACAATTGCATATTGAATATCATAAAGAAGATAATACAATACTTCTAAATCTTTATTCCAAATACTACTTGCTTTACTAAAGCTATTTTGTAATATATTATTGATATTTTTTGTAATGAATGCAAACAATTGATATATATCAGTAACAAATAACAAATCTGGGTATTGATGAGATTCTCTAAATTTTTCAATTACTAATGCATCTACATAGCTATCTAATGACTGCATATGAGCATCCATTAAGTCATATAGCTTAGCTTCACTATCTTCACCAATAACATTTAAATACCCTAATAATATCATCCACATACGAGATTCATACTTGAGTTCGTAATTATTAATATACTCTGCTTTAATTCGGAATGGAAATGTATCAGTAATATACATTAATCCAGTTACTAGTGTTTCAGCTAACAAAGTATTTTTTTTCTTTCTTACACAAATAACTAATCCCGGTTTTTCATAATTACCTTTAAAACATGTTTTTGGTTTTACTCCAGCAGATTCGTAAATATCATATTGATTACTTTCGCGATAACTTTCTAATTGTGAGTCTTTATTATCAGTAACAATTATATCTTCTTTTTTAATATTACCAAATAGTTCCATTGTTTTTAGAAAACCATATTTACAAAACATGTAATGACCAGTACTAGTTTTTCCTCTAACTAATACTCTTTGATTAGGTGCTGCATTCTTTTTATTATA
>ERZ650312.1918-NODE-1918-length-11603-cov-7.244025_pt1 | contig 11603 bp, 9 predicted proteins | sample MGYA00376248_ERZ650312 | MGnify/ENA primary metagenome ERZ650312 (study PRJEB26733, sample SAMN07839316) | wastewater metagenome | biome: urban; feature: wastewater treatment plant; material: waste water | place: USA: North Carolina | collected 2016-07-28 ... | reverse complement strand
CCAGCGGGTTGCGTGCGGAGAGCACCATGTCGACCAGACCGGCGCTGAAGCCGAAGCCGGCCATCCAGTGCATCTGCGCGGCGAGGAAGACCGAGACGCCGGTCAGCAACGCATGCATGACGTAGAGCAGCGGGGCGACGAACATGAAGGCGAACTCGATCGGCTCGGTGACGCCGGTGAAGAACGACGCGAAGCCCGCGGCGATCATCAGCGACGCGACGCGCGCCTTGTTCTCCAGCTTGGCCGCGTGGTAGATCGCCAGGCAAGCACCCGGCAGACCGAACATCATGATCGGGAAGAAGCCGGCCTGGTACATGCCGGTGACGCCGAGCACTGCCTTGCCTTCGGCCAGCGTCTTGGCGCCGCCGAGGAAGTTCGGGATGTCGTTGATGCCGGCCACGTCGAACCAGAACACGCTGTTCAGCGCGTGGTGCAGACCGACCGGGATCAGCAGGCGGTTGAAGAAGCCGTAGATGCCGGCGCCGACCGAGCCGAGGCTGACGATCGACTCACCAAAGTGCACCAGACCGCCGTAGATGACCGGCCAGATCGCCATCAGCGCGAACGAGACGAAGATCATCACGACGGAAGTGATGATCGGCACCAGACGACGGCCTGAGAAGAAGGCCAGCGCCTTGTTCAGCTCGACGCCGCTGAAGCGGTTGTAGAGTTCCGCCGCGATGACGCCGCAGAGGATACCGACGAACTGGTTCTCGATCTTCTTGAACGCAGCGGGAACCTGATCGAGCGGAATCGACTGGATCTGCGCGACAACGTTCGGCTTCAACAGCGTCGTCACCACCAGATAACCGACCAGGCCAGCCAGCGCCGCTGCACCATCCTTGTCCTTCGACATGCCGTACGCGACCCCGATGGCAAACAGGATCGCCATCTTGTCGATCAGCGCCGCCCCCGCCTGGATGAGGAATGCGGCCAAGGCGCTGTCGGCACCCCAACCATTCGGATCGAGCCAGTAGCCGACCCCCATCATGATCGCTGCCGCCGGCAGCACCGCCACCGGGACCATCAAGGCCCGGCCGATTCGTTGCAGATACCCTAGAACACTCACGTTGATTCCCTCCTCGGAAAATTATTGAAACAACCACTCTTCCCTGCCTTTGCGGTGCAATGCCCTTCGGTTATTGCACCCTACAAATCCTCTCCCGCCCCACGCCACGTAGGGTGCAATAAGCGCAGCGCATTGCACCGAATCACCCTTCGATACCGCCAAGCCAAGGCCACGCCGCCTTCACATGCGTCCGCACGGCGTCGGCCGACGTCAATTGCAGCGCGGCCTGCGCAACCGAACGGCATTCGGCGACGTTCAAGCGACGAACCACCGCCTTGATTTCCGGAATCACCGCCGGACTCACCGAAAGCTCGGTCACGCCCAGCCCGATCAGGAGCGGCACGGCGACCGGATCGGAGGCCATGGCGCCGCACACGCCGAGCCATTTGCCATGCTTCGCGGCGCCCTGCGCGGCTTGCGCCAGAAGGCGCAGAACGGCCGGATGCAGGCCGTCGACACGCGCGGCGAGCGCCGGGTTGGTGCGGTCCATGCACAGGGCGTACTGCGTGAGGTCGTTGGTGCCGACCGAGAAGAAGTCGGCCTCCTTCGCCAACTGGTCGGCGAGGATGGCGGCGGACGGCGTCTCGATCATCACGCCGAGTTCGACGCGGCCGGCGATGCCCATCTCAGCGGTCAGTCGGTCGAGCACGACGCGCGTCGCGACGATTTCGGAAGCATCAACCACCATCGGCAGCATGATCTTCACGGCGCTGAGCGGCTGCACGGCGAGGATCGCGCGCAGCTGTTCGACGAGCAGCGCCTGACGGGCGATGCACAGACGAATGCCGCGCAGACCGAGTGCCGGGTTTTCTTCCTCCGGCATCGGGATGTAGGGGAGCGACTTGTCGGCGCCGACGTCGAGCGTGCGGATGATCGCGCTCTTGCCTTCGAGGCCGTCGATCACCGCCTGATACGCTGCGCGTTGCTCGGCTTGGCTCGGCGCTGTTTCGCGCTCGAGGAACAAGAGTTCGGTACGCAAGAGACCGACCGACTCGGCACCGAGCTTGACGGCTTCGGCCGCATCGGACGCCGTCGCAATGTTGGCCGCGACTTCGATGCGCACGCCGTCGGTCGTCTCGGCCTTATCGTGCGCCAGCGCAAGGACCTCGGCGCGTGCGGCGGATTGACGTTCGATGACGGCTTTGGCCGTGGCGATGCGTTCGGCCGTCGGCGCAAGATCGAGCACACCGCGCTCGGCGTCGACGATCACATTCACTCCGTCGCGTACTTCGGCGAGCGGCAATCCGACGGCAACCAGCGTCGGGATTCCCTGCGCGCGGGCGAGGATGGCAATGTGCGACGTCGCACCGCCTTTGGCGGTGACGATCGCCGCCGCCTTGGCACGCACCAGCACGGCGAAGTCGGAAGGCACCAGATCGTCGGCTAGCACAACGGCGTTCGGCGGCAGATCGGGTTCGGATGCGGTGTCGCCGGCCAGCTTGCGCAGGACCTGCCGCTCGATGTCGCGCAGATCGGCGACGCGGCCGACAAGCAAGGGATTGCCTGTGGCAGACAGCGTCGCGCACTGCGCTTCGACCGACGCGCGCCAGGCAAAGGCCGCGCTCTTGCCGGCGGCGATCAGGCCGCTCGCGTAGGCGAACATTTCAGGATCGTCGGCCAGCACGCGGTGCGCTGCGAAGATCTCGGCCTGTTCGGCGAAACCGCGCCGTTCCGCTTCGGCGATCGTCGCTTCGATGTCGCCGACCACGGCGTGCAGCGCGGCGGCCAGCGCCCGTCGTTCAAGCGTTTCGCCCTCACCCTGCTCGCTGATCGCGCCGACCGCGTGTTCCAGACGTACGGTAAAGCCCATCGCCATGCCCGGCGAGGCGACGACGCCGGCCAGCTGGCCGGGCAGCAGCGACCCGGCCGTCACAACGACCGTTTCGACGGCCGGCGCGGCATGTTCCATCTCGCTCGGCGTTTCCAGCGCAATGATCGCTGCTTCGAGCGCGTCGCCGGCGTTCGCGCCGGAAGCGCTGATCTCGACCTCCTCGCCTTCACCGATCGCCAGACCCATGATCGCCGTCGCGCTGCGCGCGTTGGCCGCCTTGCCGTGTGCACGCACTTCAACGGCGGCGTCGTACTTCTTGACCGCATTGGCGAGCAGCGCGCACGGGCGCGCGTGCAAACCGCCTGCGTGGCGCACGGTCGCCCAGCCATTCGCTGTTTCAATGTTGTCAATATCGGAAACCTGGGCCGTGACAGCCGGAGCCCCGGCGTCGACGACGGTCATCAGCGGCTCGCCGATGGCGATCGCCTTGCTGCCGGCGCGCCAGTCGATGCGGAACGCGTCGCCGTTCTCGATGACCAGCATGGTCACCACCGGCTTGCCGTGGCGTTTGAGGACGTCGATGTCGAATTCGATGAGCGGCTGGCCGGCGCGCACTGCCTCGCCTTCGGCCACGCGCGGCGTGAAACCCTCGCCCTTCAAGAGCACGGTATCGATGCCGATATGCAGCAGCATGCGCACACCGTCCGCGGATTCGAGCACGCAGGCGTGATGCGATCGATGCAGTTGCGCAACCGTACCGTCGCACGGTGCGTAGAGGACACCGGCGGTCGGGTCGATGGCCAGGCCGTCGCCGAGCATGCGCCCGGCGAACACCGGATCGGGCACCGCCTCGATCGGAACGACGATACCACTTGCAAAAGCAGACAGTTTCAGTTGCGAAAAACCCATCAAAGTCTCCAGAAACCCAGGCTGAAGCGGCGGACACGACGAAACACATGAACACCACCGACGCTTTGTTGAAAACCAGTCTAGTACCACTAAAAACAAACTGTCAAGCACACAATCGGCACAAACCGATACGATTTTTCATCAAAAACATGCTGTTCGATTGATCCATTACCGCAATCCCGCGCCGTTCATGAAAGCAGAGCAGAGTTGACCAGCGAGCGCACTGGTACTATAGTGGTCCTACTAAAACCACCAATCCACAGACCATGACCACGCAGATCACCGGTTGCATCCTGACCCCCGACGGCTGGATTCGCGGCACGCTCGGCTTCGGCGAGCGCATCGTCACCATAGACGGAACGCACGTTGCGGCGCCCGGCGCCGGCGAGGCGCTGGTGCTGCCCGGTTTCATCGACCTGCACGTGCACGGCGGCGGCGGCGCTGACGTGATGGATGGCAACGGCGCAATCGACACGGTGGCGCGCATTCACGCCCGCCATGGCACGACCTCCCTGCTGGCGACGACGATGACGGCGCCGCACGACGACATCGCGAAGGCGCTCGCCGACGTCGGCCGTGCCATGCGCGAGCGGCCCACCGGCAGCGCGCGCGTGCTCGGCGTCCACCTTGAAGGGCCGTTCATCAACCCGGGCCGACTGGGCGCGCAGCCGAACGCGGTGCGCAGCGGCTCGATCGAGGAACTGAGCAGCCTGCATGCGCTGGCGAGGATTCGCGTGCTGACGCTCGCGCCGGAGATTTCCGGCCATCTCGACTTCATCCGCGAATTGAAGATCGCCGGCATCATTCCTCAGATCGGCCATAGCAACGGCAGTTACGAAGAAGGCGTCGCCGCGCTCGACGCCGGCGTCGGCGGCTTCACGCATCTGTTCAACGCCATGAGCGAGTTCCACCACCGCAAGCCGGGCATGGTCGGCGCGGCGCTGGCGCACGCCGAATACGCCGAGCTGATCCCCGACCTGCTGCACGTTCATCCGGGCGCCATCCGCGCGGCGCGGCGTGCCATCCCCAAGCTGTATTGTGTGACCGACTCGACCTCGGGCGCCGGCATGCCTGACGGCCGCTACCACCTCGGTTCGCAGACGGTGACCAAGTGTCTGGGCGGTGTGCGCCTCGCCGACGGCACGCTCGCCGGCAGCGTGCTGACCATGGACCAGGCCTTCCGCAACCTCGTCTCGATCGGCGTCCCGGCGCACGAAGCCGCGCGCCACGTCTCCACCCACCCGGCCGACTACCTCGGCGAACACGAGCGCGGCCGCCTGCAAACAGGCGCCCTTGCCGACATCGTCGTCATGTCGCCCGATCTTCAACTTACACAGGTCTTTGTCGAAGGCGACGCAATCGCGCTGGCTCACGACTGACAACACTGGAGGACCGCATGGAAATCATCATTCAACCGACCCCCGAAGCCGCGACCAGCGTCGCCGCACGCGTCATCGCCCGCCTGCTGCAAGAGAAGGCGAACGCCGTCATCGGACTGGCGACCGGCAGCACGCCGCTCCTGCTCTACCGCGCGCTGATCGACATGAAGCTCGACTGGAGCCGCGTGACGACGTTCAACCTCGACGAGTACATCGGCCTGCCGAAGGAACATCCGCAGTCGTACTACAGCTTCATGTGGGAGAACCTTTTCCGCCACATCAATATCGCGCCGGAGAACGTGCACATCCCCGACGGCAAAGCCAAGGACATCCCCGGCTTCTGCGCCGCCTACGAGCAGCGCATCCGTGACGCCGGCGGCATCGACCTGCAGGTACTCGGCATCGGCACCGACGGCCACATCGGCTTCAACGAGCCGACCTCGTCATTGGCCTCGCGCACGCGCATCAAGACGCTGACCCCGCAAACGCGGCAGGACAACGCGCGTTTCTTCGCCAGCCTGGACGAAGTGCCGACGCACTGCATCACGATGGGCATCGGCACCATCATGGAAGCCCGCCACAACCTGATGCTCGCCTTCGGCGCGAACAAGGCGCACGCCATCGCCGAAGCCGTCGAAGGCCCGATCACCGCGATCAACCCGGCCTCGATCCTGCAGATGCATCCGGACGCCAAGTTCTGCCTCGACCTCGACGCCGCCGCCGAACTCAAGCGCGCCGACTACTACCGCTGGGTTTATGACAACAAGCCGGAGTGGCAGCACCTGTAATCAATGTTCCTGCCACAGAGAGAAGTTACGTGATCACAGACTACTTGCAGAGCAGCCTGCCGCACATCAATAGGGTATTGCTTTCACAGGAACACGAAGCAGAACGCGTGGTGGAGCAGATGGTGAAAACCATCCGCGACGACGGCGTTATCTTCGCCTTCGGTACCGGCCACTCCCATATGATCCCGATGGAGATGTTTGGTCGCGCCGGGGGTTTGGCCAACGTGTGTGCGATGCTGGACGAGAGCATCCTGAACGGTGGCGGCGCCAGGCGTTCGAGCCGGATGGAGAAGCTGCCCGGACTCGCGGATGTTATCTGGCAAAGCACGCCGCCGGGCCCCGGCGACATGCTTTTCGTCGTCTCGAATTCCGGCAGGAACGCAGCGGTCGTGGAAATGGCCCTCAAAGCCAAGGAAGAAGGCGTCTTTACCGTTGCAATAACGTCGCTTGCGCAATCGAAGGCCAACGCCTCACTTCACCCCAGCGGCCAAAAGCTGTATCAACTGGCTGACGTGGTGCTGGACAACGGCGCCCCTGACGGCGATGCGCTGATGAAATTCGGCGATTACGTCACCGGACCGCTGTCGACGTTGGCAGGTGTCGTCCTGATTCAGTCGTTGATCTGTGAGAGCGTCCGTTTGTGCCATGAGCGCAGTATTCCGGCGCCACTGTTTCAAAGCCAGAACACAGAGCGGACAACAAACAACGAAGCGTTGTTTGACCGCTACGCATCCAGAATTACTCGTTTCTGAAACAGCACCATAGGACGCAATAACCGAAGGGGCTCTGCATTCCCTTCGGTCACATTGCGCCGCCCCATCCGCCCTACACAATCCGCTTTCCGTGCAGTTCGCGGATTCCCGTGTAATCCGCAACCCGGCCCCGATTCTCGGGCAGTAGCCGTCCGGCGGCGATCAGCTCGATGCGCCGGCCTGGCATCCCTTGCATCGCCTTGAGCGTCTCGCGGCCTTCCCACGCCGTTGCACAACCGCCGGAAGTCAGCACGCGGGTAATGCCGTCGATTGAATTCAGGCGCGCAAAGGACGCCATGACATCGACCGAATAGTCGATCGCCTTGTGGAAGGTGACGGCCAGCGGCAACGCGACGCGAACCAATCGCTCGGTGTTCTTGCCGTCGATCGCGCCGTCCGGCGTCAGCAGACCGAAGACGACGCCGGCGACGCCACTACGCTTGCAGAAGGCGATCTCGTCCGCCATCTGCGCGACTTCATCATCCGAATAGACAAAATCGCCACCGCGCGGGCGGATCATCACCATGATCGGGATCGAAAGACGGCGTCGGCATTCGCCGATCAGGTCACGCGATGGCGTCAGTCCGTCCTGGTCGAGCGCGGAACACAGCTCGATGCGATGCGCGCCGCGCTGTTCGGCGTCGAGTGCGTCGGCAAGCGACTCGACACAGGCTTCGTAGATAAACGATCGAACTGGATAGGCGGGCAGCATGGCGGTCCTCGGGTCATTTCGATGCTACGAAATATACCCGCCGCCGGCCGAAGCTGTCGGTTCCCGCTATTTTCTGTCGCGCACCGGCCGAATCTTGACGCCGGTCAGCATCGCATGCACGAGGTTGGTTCGCTCAAGCCGGCCCATGACGATCGCCGCCGCCGCGTGCAGGCCGGCCAGCGCGATCAGCGTCGAAGCCAGCGCCTCGTGCAATTCCTGCACCCAGTCCTCGCCCCAGTACGCGTCTGTGCCTTGCATGTAGCCGGTGATGCCGAGCGCAAGCACGAGGCCCATCAGGGCGAAGATCATTAGCGCAGCCACGGGGTTGTGGCCGGGATAGTCGTCGTGCGTTCCCGAGCGAACGTTCTGGACATGCCGGACAATCTTCGCCGGCGTCGGGAAGAAATCCGAAAAGCGCGCGTAGCGCGAGCCAACGAACCCCCAGACGATACGTGCGCAAACCAGCGCCGTGGCCAGATAACCCAGCCATCGGTGCGGTGTTTCGCCTTCCTCTAGCACGAAGAAGTTGAGCAGGATGCAAATCACCAGCGCCCAATGGAAAGCGCGCACGAAGCGATCCCACACATGGATTTTTTCTAAGGTCGTGGACTGTCTCATTTCGTCACTCCTCTCTTCCGCGAGTCGCACACGCCAATCGCGGACCGGGGAGGAGAACCCGGCCCGCGATGGCGTTGTACGATCGTTCGTAAATGGCTTTATTCGGCCTTGGAACCGAGCGAAGCGCCGGTTTCCGGGTTGAACCAGGCTTCGGTCTTCTTGCCGTCCTTGGTGCCGTAGATCTCGTAGCAGTTGCCGCTATTCACCTTGAACTTCTTGATCTTGTAGCCTTCGGCTTCGGCCTTGGCCTTGAAGTCGGCCTCCTTCATCCATTTCTCCTTCGGCACGTCGCACTTCGGCTCGGCGAAGGCGGCAGAGGCGCCGAATGAAAGCGCGGTGGTGGCGATGACGGCGGCGATGATTCTGTTCATACTGGCTTCCTTTCAAGGTTGAGGACACCCCGCCGGTAGCGGGTGTGAGACCGCATTGGAAGCGATGCGTCTTAAATCAACCTTAAGCCGACGGGAGAAGTAACAAACTCCCCACACGGTTGCAAGCGTGTGCGATACGCAGGGCGCAATGGCCTTCGGTTCTCGCATCCCGCGCGCTAAGATGACGCCTCGTTCACGCCTCACGGCACCAACACTTCAACCTTGACCCTACGGAACTGCCCGTGAAAAACACTCTGACGATACTGGCGAGCCTGATGTTCGCCCTCTTGATACCGACGACGGCCAGCGCGCAGGACAAACTGATCCTGCCGAGTAGCCAGGACGACATCAGCAAGCTCATGGACGCACCGCGCAGCGGACCCTGCGAGAAGTGCGGGGTGGTCACGGACGTGCACAGCGAGCGCCGGACGGTCAGGAGCCGGGACACAATGGCGCCGGTGCCGGCGAGCGGAATCAGCAGCGGCATCAAGACGACGCCAATCGTCGGCAGCGGTACGGCGGTCAAGGACGCGCGCGACGCGAACAAGCCGGAGACCTTCTACAAGATGACCGTGCGCTACGACGACGGCACCTACGCCTTCTTCGAGCAGGACGACGAGCCGAGCGTGCGCAAGGGCGACAAGGTCGAGGTGGTCGACGGGCGCATCGAACGGCGCGCCGAGTAAGTGTTTTTGGTGCAATTGTAGGGTGCAATAACCGAAGGGCATTGCACCTTTCCCCCAAGCCGAACCGCCGCTACTTCCCCTTCAACTTCATGATGCCCAGCGCGTCCATGACGATCTTCTCATAGATCGTCTCGGTCGTTCCCTGCTTCATCTTGCGCATGAAGTATTTTTCGTAGGCGATCTTGGCCAGATGCACCCATTTGCCTTGCGAGAACCAATTGACGTTGCGCGGCGGGATCTGCGGCAACGCGACGAAGGCGGCGCCTGAATCGCCGAAGTCGGCGAGACACACCGCGTTCCACGTCGCCCGCTCCTGCGGCTCGCGCCCGGCGAGCACGTCGGCAATGTTGTGCGCCGTTGCCGTCACCATGGACTCGATCATGTAGCCGGTCTTCGGCGTGCCAGTGGGAATCGGCGTCTGTTCGACCGGCGGGATGGCGACGCAGACGCCAACGGCGAAGATGTTTCTGTATTTCGGGTTGCGCTGGTGCTGGTCGATCAGGATGAAACCGCGCGGGTTGGTCAGCCCATCGATGCCGAACACCGCATCGACACCCTTGAACGCCGGCAGCATCATCGAGTACTTGAACGGCAGCTCATGTTCCTTCTTCGGCTTGCCGTCCTCGTCGTGCTCGGTGACAAACATCTTGCCGGCTTCGACCTTGGTCACCTTGGCGTTGCAGATCCATTTGACGTGCTTCTCGCGCAGGATAGACTCCATCATCCCCTTCGAGTCGCCGACGCCTCCCAGTCCAAGGTGCCCAATGTAGGGCTCGGCTGTGACGAACGTCATCGGCACGCGGTCGCGGATCTTGCGCCGGCGCAGATCGGTCTCCATCGTCATGGCGAACTCGTAGGCCGGGCCGAAGCACGACGCCCCCTGCACGGCGCCGACGACGATCGGGCCGGGGTCTTCGACAAACCGCCCCCACTCGCCCTGCGCGTGCATTGCGTGGTCGATGTGGCAGACGGACTGCGTATGCCCCTTGGGCCCAAGCCCTTCGATTTCATCGAAGGCGAGCTTGGGGCCGGTCGCGATGATCAGGAAGTCGTAATCGATGCGGCGGCCATCGTCGAGTTCCAGCACGTTGTCGTCCGGGTGCACGCGCTTCACGCCGGTGGCGATGAATTCGATCTTGCGCTTCTTCAAGAGCGGCTCAATCTCCAGCTCGACTTCGTCGCGCTGGCGCCAATTGACGGCGACCCACGGATTCGACGGTACGAAATGGAACTTCGGCGTGTTCGAAACGACCGTCACGACGTCCGCCTTGCCGGCCTTCGCCCGCATTTCGTAAGCCATCGCCATACCACCGATACCTGCACCCATGATCACTATGTGAGCCATTGACGCCTCCTTGAAGGTTGATAAGCGTGGGCAGGCCGCCACCAGCAGTGGCCGGTCTGAATTCTATCTAATTTAGCGTACGCTTATATTCCTGTAGAATCAATCCATTTCGCAGCCCACATCTGCCACACCTTCACCGTGCGGACGTTTCGCGCAGCTCGCGCAACCGGCGATACAGCGTGCGCTCGCTCAGGCCGAGTTTCTCCGCCAGTTCGCGCAGCGTTCCGCGATGCGCAGCAAAGGCATCGGCAAGCGAGAGAGGCTCGCGGCGCAACGGATTTCCTTTTCCAGCTTCGCTCGCCGGCATCGTCGGAGGCTCGACAGGCGACTCACCGAGGTGTTCGACGTCGATGCGATCGCCATCGCACATCAGGCTCGCGCGCTCGAGGATGTTCCTCAGTTCGCGCACGTTGCCGCGATAGGTCAAGGACTTCAGCCGCTCAAGCGCAGCCGGGGTCAGCGTGAGACTGCGGCCGGACGCCACACGCGTGAGCAGCGACTCGGCGAGCAGCGGCACGTCGGACAGGCGCTCGCGCAGGGGCGGCACGCGGATGGGGAAGATGTTGAGCCGGTAGTAGAGGTCGGCACGGAACGATCCGGCGTCGACCATCGCCGATAGCGAGCGGTGCGTCGCCGAGACGATGCGCACGTCGGCACGGCGGATTTCGGTCGACCCGACGCGACGATAGGTACCGGTCTCCAGTAGACGCAGCAGCTTGACCTGCATCGTCGGAGGCAACTCGCCGACTTCGTCGAGGAAGAGCGTGCCGCCGCTCGCCGCCTCGACCAGACCCGGCTTGCGTGCGACGGCACCGGTGAAGGCACCGCGCTCGTGCCCGAACAATTCGCTCTCGAACAAAGTCTCCGGGATACCGGAACAATCGACAGCGATGAAGGGCGCGCTAGCGCGCCGGCTGGTCTGATGCAGTGCGTTGGCGACGAGTTCCTTGCCGGTGCCGGACTCGCCTTCGAGCAAGACGACGGCGTCCGACGGCGCAACGCGCGCGACGAGCGCGAGCATCTGCTGGAAGACGGGCGCACGGCCGACCAGCCCTTGATCCGACGGCAGACCTTTCGCCTGATTCATGCCCGCCATTCTTTCGACGAAGTAAGCGATCTCGCCGCTTGAGTCGCGGATGGGCGTCAGTTCGATATCGACGTACTCCTCGCCGCGCGGCGTGTGGTGCAGATGCAGCACGCGTT
>ERZ650312.1915-NODE-1915-length-11616-cov-14.506617_pt1 | contig 11616 bp, 12 predicted proteins | sample MGYA00376248_ERZ650312 | MGnify/ENA primary metagenome ERZ650312 (study PRJEB26733, sample SAMN07839316) | wastewater metagenome | biome: urban; feature: wastewater treatment plant; material: waste water | place: USA: North Carolina | collected 2016-07-28 ... | reverse complement strand
TCTTAAGCTGTTGAGAAGATGTGAGATTATATCTTCATCACTTTAAGAACACAGCTTAGCCGTTGGCAGTGGAAGGCTGGGTCAAATGAACGACGGGATTTTCGGAGAAGAGGTAGCGGTCATCCTCCATTTCGTCATCGAAGATGGTGGCCTGGAAGAGCATCTGCTTGGTGTTCTCCAGGTGCTGCCACATGGCCAGCTTGGCCGCCTGCGGATCCTTGCGCATCAGGGCCTTGAGGATCTGGTCGTGATCGTCGCACCAGCTGGAGATGGCCTTGTCGTCGATATGCTCGTGGAGCTTGCGCCAGTAGGGGTTGCGCTCGCAATGCAGCCAGGGAGCCAGGGCTTCGGGGTGGGCGAGATCGTCGTCAAGCGCGGCTCTGAGCCTTGCCTGGTGGTCACGGCAGCGCAGCGGATCGAAATCGCCGCCCTGCGGTTGTCCGCCGAACAGGTGATCGACACCACGGCGGCGGGCGACTCCTTCAGCGCCGGTTATCTCGCCGCACGCCTGCAAGGGGCCGACGTCGCCGACGCCGCCCGGGCAGGCCACAGCCTGGCGGCGGCCGTCATCCAGTATCCGGGGGCCATCATTCCCCCCTCCCACATGCCATCACTCAAGGAAACGCACCATGTCTGATCTCATCGCCCGCCTCGAAGCCCTCAAGGTGATCCCCGTCATCGCGCTGAAAGATGCTGCCCAGGCCGTCCCCCTCGCCCGGGTGCTGGTGGAAAATGGCCTGCCCGCCGCCGAGGTGACCTTCCGCACCCCCGCCGCCGCAGAGGCCATCCGCCAGATGCGCGCGGCCTACCCGGATCTGCTGATCGGGGCCGGCACCGTGCTCAACCGCGAGCAGGTGGATGCGGCCGTTGCGGCGGGCGCCGACTTCATCGTCAGCCCCGGCTTCAACCCGACCACGGTGCAGTACTGCCTGGACAAGGACGTCACCATCATCCCCGGGGTCAACAACCCCAGCCTGGTGGAGCAAGCCATGGAGATGGGGCTGCGCCACCTCAAGTTCTTCCCGGCCGAGCAGTCTGGCGGCACCGCCATGCTCAAGGCCCTGGGCGCCGTCTATCCGGTGCGCTTCATGCCCACCGGCGGCGTGACGCCGGCCAATCTGAAAGAGTATCTGGGGCTGAATGCCGTGATCGCCTGCGGCGGCACCTGGATGGTGCCGGCCAAGCTCATCGACGAGGGCAGGTGGGAAGAGCTGGCCGCCCTGGTAAGAGAGGCCGTGGCGGCCCTGTGATCATCGGTTGAGCGAGGGAAGGTCTGCCCTCCCCCGGATGTGTTGAAGAGCCACTTCCCGCGAAGTGGCTTTTTTATGCCCTGCCAGGGCTGGAGATCAATGTGCGGTGCGGTTGCCGCAGTCTGCCAGCGGCTTATTCCCCTGCGTCATCGGGCGTCAACACCAGCCTGCGCCAGGGCCCCGTGATGTCGCAATGACCCGTCTCTTCGGTGTTCTCCCAGCCCAGGCGATGATAGAAAGCCATCGCCGTGGTGTTGCGCATGGCCACCTTGAGGGAGGCCGGGGAGGGGTATCCGGCCAAGCCGGCGGCAAGCAAGGCCCGCCCCATGCCCTGCCCGTGCCAGTCCGCCACCACGTAGAGATGATGCACGAAGCTCTCGGCCCCCCAGATGGAGACGAATCCGCACGGGCTGCCCCCTTTCTCCGCCACCCAGACCTCCTCGCCCCGGGTCTGCTCGGCAAAATCCTCGAGCCGGAACAGGGCGGGATCAACCCAATGGAAGGCCTGGCGCCTTCCCTTGAGGAAGAGCTGCGCCAGCATGGGCTCGTCAGCTTCCGTCATCATTCTGATCATGACACCATCCTTGCGTTGCGTGCTTGTCGCTTCCCACTCTCGATGGATCCCGCCGTGCTGTCAAATCGGCAATGTGGACCCTCTTGAATACGTAACCGTGTGACACAGAGCTGCCTATTTTATCGCCTCAGGGGCTATACTGCCGAGGTCCCGTCCATGACTGGTTTGAGGTTCACTGATTTATGGATAACAAGCAAATTGAAGGCAGTATTCTGGTACCCGCCCACATTGACGATGTCTGGCGGGCCTGGACCACGGAGAGCGGGCTGCGCAGTTTTCTGGCGCCGGAGTGCCTCATGGTCCCGGAACCCAACGGGCCGTTCGAGATCTATTTCAGACCCGATGCTCCCCTCGGCGAGCGTGGCAGCGAAGGGTGCCGGGTGATGGCGGTCATGCCCCATGATCTGCTCAGCTTCAGCTGGAATTTCCCTCCCCAGTTTCCCCACATTCGTCAGCAGAAGACCCAGGTCAGCCTGCGCTTCGTGCCGGAGGGCCAGGGCACCCGGCTCCACTTCCTGCAGACCGGCTGGGCGCAGGATCCGGACTGGGACCAGGGTTATGCCTACTTCCGGGAGGAGTGGCTGGAACTGAGTCTGCCAAGGCTTCAGTACCGTTTCACCCACGGCCCCATCGACTGGAACAACCCGCCGGGCAAGCAGCAGCTGAAATCCCTGGCCCAGTGACGTCCATTCAAGCGATGGGCATGGCATGAAAAAGGACCCGCTCAGGGTCCTTTTTCATGGATGGGCAGGCGGTCACTCCACCGGCTCTTCATCGAACAGGGGGTGATAGAGCACCTCGCCCCTTACCCCGTCGAGCCCGCCGGGTTGCAACTCCATCGCCATGAAACACTCCGTCGGCACCTCGTAGATGCAGTGCAGGCCGAAGTCGCTGGCAGGCCGAAAGCCGAAACGGGCGTAGTAGGCAGGATCCCCGAGCACCACCACCGCCTTCCAGTCCATCTCCAGTGCCGTGTCCAGCCCTTCCCGCACCAGATCCGAGCCAATGCCCTGCCCCTGCCAGTCGGGATGCACGGCCACGGGTGCCAGTCCCAGCCAGGGCCCTTCCTGTCCCTCAATGGTGATCGGGCTCAGCATCAGGTGCCCCATGAACTCGTACTCTTCCTCCTCGACCATGGTGACCACGGCGGCCCCACATTCTCGCAGGCGGTTGACCAGTTCGGCCTCGTCGGGACGACCAAAGGCGGCACTCACCAGCTCATAGACTGGCAGCATGTCGCCGGGACGCTCGGTTCTCAACATACAGCGTTACTCCTCGTACAGCAGGGCGGCCATTATTCCACAGAAGTGGTGCGCCTCTTCACTGCCTTTGTCTGAAAATGGGAGGACGGACTCAGGAAAACGCCTGACAGACCCCGCACCAGGCTTCGCGATGACCGCCCTTGCGCAAGCCATCAGCGTCCGTCGTCAGGCTGTCGCAATCGCCGCAGATAGGCGAGGCCCAGATCCCCGCACTCCTTGAGCAGGGCGCCACCACCATGGGCCTGCACCCCGGGCGCCTCTGGCGCCAGCATGGCCTGGGGATAGCGCCGCACCGTCAGCCCGCTGAGTGTCTGCTCGCCCTCTGTCGCCTCCCCCACCATGAAGAGCGCCACCCCCTCACCGTGCAGTATGGCCACGACCACCTCCTCGTCATCCAGCCAGGGGGCCAGCGCCTCTTTGCGTGCATCCGTCAGGCGCGCCGGGCGATCCAGCCGCCAGTGATCGAGCACGAGGGCGCCATCGGCCGGATCTGGCCGACGCCCGTCATGGTGCATGCCAGTCTTTTCCATCACCCGGCCTGAGGCGAGGTTGCCCGGCATGTGGCGGGCGGTGAGGGCAGGCAGGTGCCACTGCTCGAAGGCAAACGCCCTGACCAGGCTCGCGGCCCGGGTGGCCAGCCCCCTGTTCTGCCAGGGCACGCCGACCCACCATGCCAGCTCCCCGTGCCAGTGCAGGGAGAGGGTGCCGACCAGGGGAGCGGGCTCGTCTTCACGCCCCTGGGGCAGAGTCAGGGCCCAGGTGCATCCCAGCCCGAGAGCAGCCTTGCGCCCGCTCAGGGCAAGCCAGTCCCGCGCCGCCTCCGGCGAATAGGGGTGGGGGATGTTGAGGGTATAGCGGGCGAGCGCCGCATCCGAACAATAACGCAGGATGGCGCTCTCATCGCCGGGCAGCAGGGGGCGCAGCACCAGCGCGTCCTGCCCGCCAGGCTCGCGCAGCACCGGGGTCATCAGGCGGCGGGCAAGCAGGCGTTGCAGGGCAACCCCAAGGTCGTCATCGGCACCGAGGCGGTGATCCGCCCCCGCGGGCCCCAGGGTGAGCAGGCCGCTCTCTCTGGCCAGGGTCAGCAGGGAGCCGGAGGCAGCGATCAGGATCTGCCGGTCCGGCTGTGTCGCCATCAGCGGGGAGGCGGCCTCCCCCAGCCAGGCGGCAAGCAGGTCGCGGGCACGGAGAATGCCATCTGGCGGGCTGACCGACCAGGGTGCCATCTCCCTCGCCTCCCCTTTGCCAAGCAGCAGCCACCAGCGGTTTCCCCGGTGCTGCCAGGCCTGCAACGCCGCTTGCCAGGAGGGGCGCCAGAGCGCACCCTCGATCAACAGATCCATTCCTTCCCCCACATCCGCCCCCCGGATCAGGCACCGGGTGCCCGGGCGGCACCACACTCCTGTCTGAGGCAGCATAAGCAGCTGCCAATGAGTTGTTAAACCATATGTTTACCATGGTTAAACGGCATACCCCATGAAAAAATGCCATATGGCTGACTTGATGGCGGTCACATTCCTTCCCCTCCTCGCTTCCTATCATGCCCCCATCATGGCGCGACCAAAGACGCCCATGAAGGACAACGGATAACAAGAGAACACACTATGCAGCCAACCAGCCCACTCAAAACGGTAGTAGTCAGTACCCTGGCGACCGCCCTGCTGATCTTCGTGGCCCAATCCCTCATCGGGAAGCAGGAGATCAGACTCGGCATCGCCATCATCCCCATCCTGCCCATGCTCTTTGCCGTCATCATCGGCATGATCGTCTCCGCCAAGCCCGTCAAGGATCGCATTCCCGGCTGGAAGAGGCTCTTCACCGAGCGAGAAGAGGGCTTCTGCGGCAAGATGGTGGGTTTCAGCCTGCTGATCCTCGGGACCCAGTATGCGGGGATGATCATCCCCAACCTCAAGATGATCCTGAGCGTCGGCGTACCGCTCTTCCTGCAAGAGATAGGCAACCTCCTGCCCATCCTCATCGCCATTCCACTGGCGGTGAAATTCGGCTTTGGCCGCCGCGCCATCGGGGCCTGCTCCTCCATCAGCCGTGAACCCTCGGTCGCGGTGATCCAGGGCAAGTTCGGCACCGGCTCCCAGGAGTACATCGGCGTGCTCGCCATCTACCTGTGCGGCTCCGTCATCGGCACCCTCTGGTTCAGCGTGCTCGGCAGCATCGCCCCCCTCACGGGGCTGCATCCTCTGGCCCTGGCCGCCGGTTCCGGCGTGGGATCCGGCTCCATGCTGAGCGCCGCCTCCGGTGCCCTCATCAACGGCCTCGATGAGGCGATGGCCCAGCAGGTGCTCAGCATCGCCGCCGCCTCGAATCTGCTCTCGTCGGCCCTGGGGGCGCTCTCCCTCACCTATCTGGGTCTGCCGCTCGCTGAAAAAATCTATGCCCTGACCGCCAAAGGAGAGAAAGCATGAAAAGCATCGTGATGGATATGCGCTTCGTCTTCCTGGCGATCCTGCTGGCCATGTTCACCCAGACCCTGACCTCGGGCCTGCCGCTGTGGCAGATGGGGGACAGCTTCATCGCCATGTCCCTGGTGGTGTTCGCCTCCCTGGTGACCAAGCGCTACCTGCCCTCCTCCCTGCCGGCCTTTGCCTATGCCTATGCCACCATAATCGGCATTCTCATCTGCCTGCCCGAGACCCCGGTGCGCGGCCTCTTCATCGATGCCGTGGCCAAGATCTCCTTCCTCTCCTGCTGCGTGCCGCTCCTGGCCTTCGCCGGCCTCTCGGTGGGCGGTCAGCTGGAGGAGCTCAAGAAGATGTCGTGGAAGGTGATCCTCATCTTCATGATCGTCTCCACCTGCTGCTTCTTTGGCGCCTCCCTGGTTGCCCAGCTCGGTTTCTCCATTCAAGGGATCATCTGATGAACCACTACCATATCGAACCTGACCTGTTGGCCCTGCGCGACTTCAGCTACGAAGTGCGCCACCACCTGCACCGCATCCCGGAATACTCCGGGGCCGAGTTCAAGACCTCTGCCTACTGCCGTGGGTTGATGGAAGAGTTCGGCTACAGGATCACCCTGTATCCCGGCTTCACCGGTTTTCACGGGGATCTGGCGGTCGACCCTGCCCTGCCCACCATTGCCTTTCGTGCCGACATGGATGGCCTGGAGATGCACGACATGAGCGAGGTGGCGTTCAAATCCACCCATGAGGGGATGGCCCACAACTGCGGCCACGACTCCCACATGGCGATCGCTCTGACCGCCGCCAGGTTTCTGGCCGCCAACCGCGATCGCCTGCGGTACAACGTCCGCTTCATCTTCCAGATGGCGGAAGAGGACATGCGCGTCCCCGGTGCCGAAAAGATGGTGGAGCTTGGCTGCATGAAGGGGGTGGACGAGGTCTATGCCCTGCACAACGACGGCGCCATGGAGACGGGCACCATCAAGTTCAACCAGGGGGTCATGTCCTCCTGGGGGTCTGCCTGGACGCTCGATGTGCACGGCATCTCCGCCCACGGCTCCACCCCCCACAAGGGGCTGGATGCCATCCGGGAGGCGGTGCGGATCATCGAGGACATGGACTACATCGTCGCCAAGCGCACCAGCCCGTTCAGCCCGGCGGTCTTTGGTTGCGGCATGATCAACGGCGGCACCATTCCCAACGCCATCGCCGATCATGTGCAGGCCCGTGGCACCATCCGCGCCATGGATGCCGAAACCGACCAGATCCTGAAAAACAGCTTCAGGGACATCATCGCCCAGAGCGAGCTGCGCGGCTTCAAGACCACCATGGTCCATGCCGGCTACCCGGCAGTGGAGAACCACCCCCAGGCCTGCGAGCGCCTGCAACAAGCCGCCTCGGATGTGTTGTCCAGCGACGGGATCAACGCAAAGGGCCAGCCCATGACCGGCAGCGAGGACTTCAGCTACATGATCAACGCCACGCCAAGCCGCATGGGGGCCATGTTCTTCCTCGGCAGCGGCAATCAGGCCAAGGGGATCTGCAACTACCTGCACGCGAACCCCTATTACCTGGACGACGACTGCCTGCTGGTGGGAGCCCAGATCTTCGTCAATCTGGCGACCCGAGCCGCCTGAGGGGTCAGTACAAGGGGATAGCAATGCAAAGAGAGGCCGACGGCCTCTCTTTTTTATGTCTCGGCGTCAGAGCCAGGGCAGAGTCGCAGACGGAGCGGGCGTTCCCTGGTTGAGCAGCGCCAGCTGCACCGTCTCCCGGCTCACATGGGGGGCATAGAGGTGGATGAAGTCGTACATGTAGTCCCGCAGGTGGGCGTGCCTGCGCAGGCACACATGGGCCACGCTCGAGGCGATCAGATGATCGATGTTGAGGCAGACCAGGCTCTCCCTGTCCCCTTCGTCGAACGCCGAGGTGGCGATCACCCCGACTCCCATCCCCAGGCGCACATAGTGCTTGATGATGTCGCTGTCGGTGGCCGTCAGCACGATGCGGGGGCTGAGGCCATGGCGACCGAACGCCTTGTCCATCTTGGAGCGGCCGGTGAAACCGAACACATAGGTGATGAGGGGATACCGGGCCAGATCCGCCATGGCCAGCGGCTGGCAGTCCAGCAGCGGATGGCCGTGGGGCACCACCACGCTGCGCCCCCAGCGATAGCAGGGCACGGTCGCCAGCTCGTCGAACAGGTGCATGGACTCGGTGGCGATGGCCATCTCCACATCCCCGTTTTGCGCCATCTGCGCCAGTTGGGCAGGGGCTCCCTGATGCAGCTGGATGCTCACCTCGGGGTAGCGGCGGGAGAATTCGGTAATGACCGCCGGCAGCTTGTAGCGGGCCATGGTGTGGGTGGTGGCGATGCGCAGCACCCCGCTGGTGGCCAGCTGATCCCCGAGGGAAAGCTGACCAATCTGCTCCACCTGGGCCACCACTCCCCTGGCCAGCTCCATCACCTGCTCCCCCATGGGGGTCAGGCCCGCCAGGTTCTTGCCCTTGCGGGTAAACAGCGCCAGCCCCAGCTCCTCTTCCAGCATCTTCATCTGCTTGCTGAGGGTCGGCTGGGAGGTATAGAGCTTCTCCGCCGTCGCCGAGATGTTGAAGTTGTTCTTCACTATCTCGGTGAAGTTCTTGAGCCGGGCGATGTTCATCAGGGCGCCAGGCGCTCGATGTGCCAGCCGTCCCCCTCGCGGGTGTAATAGAAGCGATCGTGCAGACGATGCTCCCCGCCCTGCCAGAACTCGACGGTGTCGATGCGCACCCGGAAACCACCCCAGAAGCTCGGCAGCGGCACTTCGCCATTGGCAAACTTCTGCTTGAGTTCGAGGAACTTGGCCTCCAGCACGCCACGGGCCGAGATGCGGGTCGACTGTTTGGAGACCCAGGCGGCGATCTGGCTATCCTTGGGACGGCTGTGGAAATACTTCATCACCTCGAAGGTGCTCATCTTCTCCACCCGACCGGTCACGTGTACCTGTCTGTCCAGGGTGTGCCAGGGGAAGAGCAGGCTGATGCGGGGGTTGCCCTCCAGCTGATGCGCCTTGCGGCTGCCCATGTTGGTGTAGAACACCATGCCTTCGGCATCGTAGTGCTTGAGCAGCACGGTGCGCTGCCAGGGCTGGCCATCGGCATCCACGGTGCCCACCACCATGGCGGTGGGATCGGTCAGTTTGGCCTCGCACGCCTGGGCCAGCCACTTCTCGAACAGGGCGAGGGGCTCGGCCGGCAGATCGGCCCGGTGCAGTCCACCCCTGGTGTATTCGCGACGCAGATCAGCCACATCCATCATCTTGATTTTCCTTCTCTCTTTCTCTGCCGCCCGTGCGGCGATGGGTGCAGGCATTGTGCGACGAGCGCGCCATGGGTACAAGCCTCGGGGCGGCCAAATGGCGGAGCAAAAAGAGAGGGAGGCTCATGCCTCCCTCTTTATGCCGATGACCGTCAGCCTACTGCTTGCCGTCAACCGGCGGGCAATGGGCCAGCATGCGCCGGTTGTAGTCCGCCGCATAGGCGCTCAGCCTGGCATGGGCCTCCTTCTGATCCGGCTTGATGACATCCCCGAATCCGTCGAGATAGCGCACGCCGCAGCGCGCCTTGGCCGCCGCCTGCTGATCCGCCGCGATCCCGGGCGCCACCTCGCCGCGCCCGGCCCGCACGATCAGCCGGTAATCCTGCCTGGCGAGGCTGGCGCTGACCGCCTGCTCCAGGGTGTCTGCATCGGCCTGACAACCGCCGAGCAGGGTGAGCAGCAGCACCCCGGCCAGTCTCATGCCCGCCTCCGCTGCCAGCCCAGCAACGCCAGGGCCAGGGTCCAGAAGCCGAGGGCACCGCCGCCACCGCTTCCCCCCTCTTCACCGCGCTGGGTGACCGAGAGCTTGAGGGGACTGATGGCGAAGAAGATGTTGTCGCTGCACGCCACCTTCAAGCGGGCAGTGCCATCCTGGCCCGCCGGGATGGTGACGCTCGCCGAGCCCGAGTTGGGTTTGCCGCTGGCAAGGGAAGTCCAGTTTGCCCCCTCGTCCCGGGTCATGAAGAGATCCACCTTGCTGCAGTTGATGGGGGCGGCATTGGTGCCGGCCACTTCCCAACTGATGGTCTGCGTCTTGCCCGCCCCCAGGGGGGTCACCACCGGGCTGGTCAGGGCAAAGGCCTTGCCGGTGTTGACCACCTGGATCTTCATGTCATCGCTGGCGACACCGCCCTTGCCGTCCCGCGCCGTGAGGCGGAAGTTCAGGTCCCGGTTGGTGGCAGGCCAGGCCTCCCCTATCGCCAGGGTGTTGGTGAGCAGGGAGGTGAGACTCGGCAGGGTGCGCTCCGGCACGCTGGTCGGCGCCACGAAACGGAACAGCGGGCGGCTGCCGTCGTCCACCATGGTGGCCGGGCTGCTCGACTCCGTCCCCAGATCGATCTGCTCCCAGGTGTAATTCAGCGGATCGCTGTCAAGATCGGCCCCCGCCCCCTTGAGCACGAAGGGGGTGTTGGCAGGGATGACGTAGTCATTGCCTGCCGCCACCTGGGGCGCATTGTTGACCAGCGCCAACGGGGTGCCGCAATTTGGCTCCGTGGCCATGTGGGCCCGCATCTGCTCGATGGACTTGCTGTGGAAATAGGGCTCGCTGTGGGGCTGCAGATCTTCGTCTCCGCAGATCCCCGCATAGGCCATGATGGAGCTGCCGCTGCCCGGCTCCCAGGCTTGGCTTGCCTCCCGGTTGCCGCCGCCACAACTGCCTGTGGTGCCGTTGAAGGTGTGGTCTGCCCCGAACTGGTGACCGATCTCGTGGGCCACGTAGTCGATGAAGAAGGCATCCCCCACCGGCTCGGGGGAGCCCGTCATCCCCGCCGATTTGTCAGGGGTGCAGAGTACGCCCAGTCCCGCCAGGCCGCCGCCACCGGTGTTGACCACATGGCCGATGTCGAAGGCCCCCAGACCCTTGGTCAGGGCATCGGCCTGCACCTGCATGTTGGCATCGACATCGCCGTCATCATTGTTGAAGGGATCGTTCGCCACGTCGGTGAAGATGATGGTGTCGTTGCCGCTGGCCAGCTGGAATTCGGCCGCCACGTCACGCTGGTAGACCTCGTTGACCCGGTTGAGCAGGGTGGTGATGGCGCCAAGACCCGCCTCCACGGTACCGCCGTGATACTGGGTATACTCCCCCGCCGCCGAGATGGCGATGACATAGCGCTTGCGCTCGTTGCCATCCACCAGCACCTGGCGGGCCAGCTTTTTGGCCTCGCCCCCGATCACCTTGTCCGCCTCTTCTTCCAGCCGGCTGTGGGCATCCTGCTGGTAATAGACGGCATAGCCTTCCCCATTGCGAAGGGGATCGACGAACACCATCTTCCCTTCATGGCTGAACATGGCGTGGAATCCCTGGGGACCGAGATCGAAGCGCCCGGTCTCGCCCGGCGCCGCTTCGTTGTACCCCTTGAAGGCCAGGATATCGGGATATTTGGCGGCCAGATCCGCCGGCAGCAGATCATAGGGTTGCAGGCTGAAGGTCACCTCCTTGCCATCCGGCAGAGGCAGAGTCAGGCGGCGCTCGCCCCCCTTCAGGGCAGCCAGGTAATCGGTGGAGACGGTGACGATGCGATACTGGCTGGCCCTCACCTCGTACCCATCGGCGGCGGTGGCCCGCGCCGTGACCGTATGCCACTCGCCGGCCATCAGGTTGCCGGACGTCATCAGACCCGCCACCAGCACCGCCAGCGGAGAATATTTCATCAACTGCATCTTTTTAATTCCTTTTTAAACGGATTCACCTGAACTGCCACGGCATCATTTGCCCGCTGGTCCGATTAGTCCAGCAACATCCTCTGTACATTCCCCGAATGGGGAAGGTTGCACCAATGCAGACTAGCCCCTATCATGGCGCGGATTTGTCCGTTCCAGAACCCCTCTTCGACGGGGCCGGTTCACTCTTTCTTTGGCCAAGGTTAATCTCATGCTCAAGTCCCCACTGTTGCCCCGTTTCGGGGATCTGGTCGTTGCCATCGTTGACGATGTGCTGGGTCAGGGTCTTACCCTCGACCGCGCCTATGCACGTCACTTCTCCGGCATCGAACTCAAACCGCAAGAACAGGCAAGGATTGCCCTGG
>ERZ650312.1911-NODE-1911-length-11629-cov-3.913167_pt1 | contig 11629 bp, 12 predicted proteins | sample MGYA00376248_ERZ650312 | MGnify/ENA primary metagenome ERZ650312 (study PRJEB26733, sample SAMN07839316) | wastewater metagenome | biome: urban; feature: wastewater treatment plant; material: waste water | place: USA: North Carolina | collected 2016-07-28 ... | reverse complement strand
CGGCGGCCATCGACGTGATGATCGCCCTGCATGCCTGCGACGTGGCCACCGACTATGCCCTGCACCTGGGCATTCGCAGCAATGCGGCGATCATCATGTGTTCGCCCTGCTGCCACAAGCAGATCCGCCCGCAGATGCACACGCCGAGCCTGCTCAAGCCCATGCTGCAGTACGGCGTACACCTGGGCCAGGAGGCCGAGATGGTCACCGACAGCCTGCGCGCCCTGCTGCTGGAAGCCTGCGGCTATGAAACCAAGGTGTTCGAGTTCGTCTCGCTGGAGCACACCAACAAGAACAAGATGATCCTCGCGGTGAAACGCCCCGAGCCGGTGGCGCCGGGCGAACTGCTGGAAAAGATCCGCGGCATCAAGCAGTTCTACGGGATTCAGGAGCACTGCCTGGAAACCCTGCTGCAGGCGGACGGGCGTTTTTGACGGCCACTGCGCTACAGTGCGGCATGACCTCGCCTGGATATGAACGTCATGCCGCGCTGCTTCTGGTGTAACGACGACCCGCTGTACATCGCCTACCACGACGAGGAATGGGGCGTGCCGCTGCGCGACGCCGACCGTCTGTTCGAGCTGTTGCTGCTGGAAGGCTTCCAGGCCGGGCTGTCGTGGATCACCGTGCTGAAGAAGCGCGAGCGCTATCGCCAGGTGCTGTGGCATTTCGACGTGCAACGCCTGGCGCAGATGAGCGACGCGGAGATCGAAGAGCGCATGCAGGACCCCGGCATCATCCGCAATCGCCTCAAGCTCAGGGCGGCGCGGCAGAACGCCCAGGCCTGGCTGACCCTGGAAGACCCGGTGGCGCTGCTCTGGTCCTTCGTCGGTGGCGCGCCGAAGATCAACCACTTCGAAGGTCGCCAGCAGGTCCCGGCTGTCACGCCGGAGGCCGAGGCGATGAGCAAGGCCCTGAAGAAACTGGGCTTCACCTTCGTCGGGCCGACCATCTGTTACGCCTACATGCAGGCGGCCGGCATGGTCATGGACCATACGACCGACTGCGATCGCTATCACGCACTGCGAGGCTGAACCCGGCGGTCACAGCCGTTACAATGCCGGCCTTCGTGTATTCGGGAGTTGCTCGTGGAGAAGCTCAAAGGTGCCCTGGCCGTCGGTTTCCTGCGCCTGTTCGCCCTGCTGCCCTGGGGGGCCGTGCAGGCCACGGGGTCGGCCATCGGCTGGCTGATGTGGAAGCTGCCGAACGGCTCGCGCGAGGTGGTGCGCATCAACCTGGCCAAGTGTTTCCCGGAGCTGTCCGCGGCCGAGCGCGAGCGCCTGGTCGGGCAGACCCTGCGCGACATCGGCAAGACCCTGACCGAGAGCGCCTGCGCCTGGATCTGGCCGGTCGAACGGACCCTCGGCCTGGTGCGCGAGGTCGAGGGCCTGGAGGTGCTGCAGGCGGCCCTGGCGTCGGGCAAGGGCGTGGTCGGCGTGGCCAGCCACCTGGGCAACTGGGAAGTGCTCAACCATTACTTCTGCTCGCAGTGCAAACCGGTGATCTTCTACCGTCCGCCCAAGCTGCAGGCGCTCGACGAGCTGCTGCAGAAGCAGCGCGCGCAGCTGGGCAACCGCGTGGCGCCGTCGACCAAGGAAGGCATCCTCAGCGTCATCAAGGAAGTGCGCCGGGGTGGCGTGGTGGGCATTCCCGCGGACCCCGAGCCGAGCCGTTCCAGCGGCGTGTTCGTGCCCTTCTGCGGCATCCAGGCGCTGACCAGCAAGTTCGTCCCCGGCATGCTCGCCGGCGGCAAGGCCGTCGGCCTGTTCCTCAACGCGGTGCGCCTGCCGGACAACAGCGGCTTCAAGGTGATCTTCGAGGCGGTGCCGGAGGACATGTACAGCGAAGACCCGCAGGTGTCCGCGGCGGCCATGAGCCGCACGCTGGAGCGTTACGTGCGGGCCTACCCGAGCCAGTACCTGTGGAGCATGAAGCGCTTCAAGAAGCGCCCGGACGGCGAGAAGAAATGGTATTGATGCCGCGCACGATAGCTATTACCGTCTGAGCAACTTTCGCCCCACGACACAGGACAGGCATGGACAACAAGCGCGAGCACAAGCGCACCCCGCTGAAGGTCCAGCTGCGCATCGATCATCCCGCGCACGGCCAGATGCTGGTGACCACCCGCGATATCTCCGAGAGCGGCGTGTTCGTGGTCATCGATGATGCGCAGAAGCTGCTGCAGATCGGCGAGCTGGTCAGTGGTCAGGTCCAGGGCCTGCCGATCGAGGCGCCGGTAGTGCTGATGCGGGTGGTGCGCTTCGAGGCCAGCGGCGTGGCCCTGGCCTTCCAGAACTAGGCTTCGGGCGCGCGCGCCGCTTTCTCCAGGCGGCGCAGAAACACCGTCATTTCCTTTTCCGTCTGCTTGTCACCGCGCTTGCGCGCCACTTCCAGGCCGTTGTGCCAGGCCTGGCGCGCCTCCTCCAGCATGCCCAGGCGCTGGCAGGCCTGGCCCAGCAGCTTCCACGCCGCCGAGTAGTTGGGGTCGAAGCCCAGGCACTTCTGCAGGTGCTCGGCGGCCTGTTCAGGCTGGCCGCTGTCGAGGTAGGCCTTGCCCAGGCCGAAGCGCAGCAGGGCGTTGTCCACGCCGCGGGCCAGCAGTTTTTCCAGTGAGTCGGGCGTGGTCATGCGACGGGCCTCGGCTAAGCGGATCAGAAGAAGGTCAGGCCGACCTGGAACAGGCGCTCCACGTCGCGGATGTACTTCTTGTCGACCAGGAACAGGATCACATGGTCGCCGCTCTCGATCACCGTGTCGTCGTGGGCAATGATCACTTCTTCGTCGCGGATGATCGCGCCGATGGTGGTGCCCGGCGGCAGGGCGATGTCCTCGATCATGCGCCCGACCACCTTGCTCGACTTGGCGTCACCGTGGGCGATGGCCTCGATGGCTTCCGCCGCGCCACGGCGCAGGCTGTGCACGCTCTCGATGTCGCCGCGGCGCACGTGGGTCAGCAGGGTGCCGATGGTGGCCAGCTGCGGGCTGATGGCGATGTCGATCTCGCCGCCCTGGACCAGGTCGACGTAGGCCGGGTTGTTGATGATGGTCATCACCTTGCGCGCGCCCAGGCGCTTGGCCAGCAGCGAGGACATGATGTTGGCCTCGTCGTCGTTGGTCAGGGCGAGGAAGATGTCGGCCTCGTTGATGTTCTCTTCCACCAGCAGGTCGCGGTCCGAGGCACTGCCCTGCAGCACCACGGTGCTTTCCAGGTTTTCCGAGAGGTAGCGGCAGCGCGCCGGGTTCATCTCGATGATCTTCACCTGGTAACGGCTCTCGATGGCCTCGGCCAGGCGCTCGCCGATATGCCCGCCGCCGGCGATGACGATGCGCTTGTAGCTGTCTTCCAGGCGGCGCATCTCGCTCATCACCGCACGGATGTGGGCTTTGGCGGCGATGAAGAATACTTCGTCGTCGGCCTCGATCACCGTATCGCCCTGCGGCATGATCGGCCGGTTACGCCTGAAGATGGCCGCCACGCGGGTGTCGACGCTGGGCATGTGCTCGCGGATCTGCCGTAGCTGCTGACCGACCAGCGGGCCGCCGTAGTAGGCGCGTACCGCCACCAGCTGGGCCTTGCCCTCGGCGAAGTCGATGACCTGCAGGGCGCCGGGGTATTCGATCAGGCGCTTGATGTAGTTGGTCACCACCTGCTCGGGGCTGATCAGCACGTCGACCGGGATCGCCTCGTTGTCGAACAGCGCCTCGCGGGTCAGGTAGGCCGACTCGCGCACGCGGGCGATCTTGGTCGGGGTGTGGAACAGGGTGTAGGCCACCTGACAGGCGATCATGTTGACTTCGTCGCTGTTGGTCACCGCCACCAGCATGTCCGCATCGTCGGCGCCGGCCTGGCGCAGTACGGTGGGGAAGGAGCCACGGCCGATCACGGTGCGGATGTCCAGGCGGTCGCCGAGGTCGCGCAGGCGATCGGCATCGGTGTCGACCACGGTGATGTCGTTGGCCTCGCCGGCCAGGTGCTCCGCCAGGGTTCCGCCGACCTGGCCGGCGCCGAGAATGATGATTTTCATCGGGGTTCCTTCCTCAGCCGCGCGGTGCCGCGGCGATCTTGATCAGCTTGGCATAGTAGAAGCCGTCGTGGCCGTCGGCCTGCGGCAGCAGCTGGCGGCCATGGGCCTGCTTGAGGCCGAAGGCGCCGGCGATGTCCAGTTCGCGCGCGCCCGGCGTGCGCTGCAGGAAGGCGGCGATATTGTCGCTGTTCTCCTGCGGCAGCACCGAGCAGGTGGCGTAGAGCAGCACGCCGCCGACTTCCAGGGTCGGCCACAGGGCGTCCAGCAGCTCGCCCTGCAGCTGGGCCAGGGCGGCGATGTCGTCGGCCTGGCGGGTCAGCTTGATATCGGGATGGCGGCGGATCACGCCGGTGGCCGAGCAGGGCGCGTCGAGCAGGATGCGCTGGAAGGGCGTGCCATCCCACCAGACCTTGGTCGCACGGCCGTCGGCGGCGATCAGGGTGGCCTTGAGTTGCAGGCGCTCGAGGTTTTCCTGCACCCGCGCCAGGCGACCGGGTTCCAGGTCCAGGGCAATCACCTCGCTCAGCTGCGGTTGTGCTTCCAGCAGGTGGCAGGTCTTGCCGCCGGGCGCCGCGCAGGCATCCAGCACGCGCTGGCCGGGGGCCAGGTCGAGCAGGTCGGCGGCCAGCTGGGCGGCTTCGTCCTGCACGCTGACGCGGCCTTCCGCGAAGCCGGGCAGGGTCTTCACGTCGCAGGGTTGCAGCAGGCGGATGCCATCGCGGCTGAAGGTGCAGGGTTCGGCCTCGATGCCGTTGCCGCGCAGTTCGGCGAGATAGTCATCGCGGCTGCCATGACGGCGATTGACCCGCAGGATCAGCGGCGGATGCTCATTGTTGGCGGTGCAGATGGCCTGCCAATGCTCGGGCCAGTCGGCTTTCAGGCGTTTCTGCAGCCAGCGCGGGTGCGCCGTGTGCAGCACCGGGTCACGCTCCAGTTCGGCGAACAGCGCCTCATGGTCGCGCTGGGCGTTGCGCAGCACGGCGTTGAGCAGGCCCTTGAGCGAGGACTTCTTCAGCTTGTCGACGCAGGCCACCGTTTCGCCGATGGCGGCGTGGGCCGGGATGCGGGTGTGCAGCAGCTGGTAGAGGCCGACCAGCAGCAGCGCCTCGACGTCGCGGTCGGCGGCCTTGAACGGCTTCTGCAGCAGCTTGTCGGCGAGCAGCGCCAGGCGTGGCTGCCAGCGCGCGGTGCCGAAGGCCAGGTCCTGGGCCAGACCACGGTCACGTGGCTCGACCTTGTCCAGCAGCGGCGGCAGGCTGCTGCCCAGCGAGGCCTTGCCGTTGAGTACGGCGGCCAGGGCACGGGCGGCGGCCAGGCGTGGGTTCATTGCCCCAGCACCAGGCCGGGAGCGAACTGCTCGCGGCGGCTGTTGTACAGGTCGGCAAAGCTCAGCGGCTTGCCGCCGGGCAGCTGCAGGCGGGTCAGGCGCAGGGCGCCCTCGCCGCAGGCGACGGTCAGGCCACTCTTGTCGGCGGCGAGCACGCTGCCCGGCGCGCCCTGGCCCTCGCCCAGTTGGGCGGCGTGGACCTTGAGTGCCTCGCCATTCAGGGTGCTGTGGCAGATCGGCCAGGGATTGAAGGCGCGCACCAGGCGCTCCAGCTCGACGGCCGGACGGCTCCAGTCGAGGCGCGCTTCGTCCTTGTTCAGCTTGTGCGCGTAGGTGGCCAGGCTGTCGTCCTGTACCTCGCCACGCAGCTCGCCGGCGGCCAGCTTGGTCACGGCTTCGACCACGGCCTGGGAGCCGAGCGTGGCCAGACGATCATGCAGGCTGCCGCCAGTGTCCTCGGCAGTGATGGTGGTGGTCACCTTGAGCAGCATGGGGCCGGTGTCCAGGCCCGCTTCCATCTGCATCACGGTGACGCCGCTGCTGGCGTCGCCCGCCTCGATGGCGCGCTGGATCGGCGCCGCGCCGCGCCAGCGCGGCAGCAGCGAGGCGTGGCTGTTGATGCAGCCCAGGCGCGGAGTATCCAGCACCACCTGCGGCAGGATCAGGCCATAGGCGACCACCACCATCAGGTCCGGCGTGAGCGCGGCCAGTTCGGCCTGGGCGGCCGGGTCGCGCAGGGTCTGCGGCTGGTACACGGCGATGCCGTGCTGCAGCGCCAGCTGCTTGACCGGGCTGGGCATCAGTTTTTGTCCGCGACCGGCGGGGCGGTCCGGCTGGGTATACACGGCTACGATCTGCCGGCCCGCGTCGAGCAGGGCCTGCAGGTGCTGGGCGGCGAATTCCGGGGTGCCGGCGAAGACGATACGCATGGATCACTCACTGCATGAAAAGAAAAAGGCTTGCCGGAGCAAGCCTTTGGAAGTCGTGAATCAAGCCTGCTGGCGGTGCTGTTTTTCCAGCTTCTTCTTGATCCGGTCGCGCTTGAGGCTGGACAGGTAATCGACGAACAGCTTGCCGTTGAGGTGATCGCACTCGTGCTGGATGCACACGGCGAGCAGGCCTTCGGCGATCAGCTCGTAGTGGCTGCCGTCGCGCTCCTGCGCCTTGATCCGTACCTTCTGCGGGCGGTCGACATTCTCGTAGAAGCCGGGCACCGACAGGCAGCCTTCCTGGTACTGGTCCATCTCCTCGGTCAGCGATTCGAACTCGGGGTTGATGAACACCCGTGGCTCGGACTTGTCCTCGGACAGGTCCATCACCACCACGCGCTTGTGCACGTTGACCTGGGTCGCGGCCAGGCCGATGCCGGGGGCGGCATACATGGTCTCGAACATGTCGTCGACCAGCTTGGAAAGCGCCGCGTCGAACACGGTCACCGGCTTGGCGATGGTGCGCAGGCGCGGATCGGGGAATTCGAGGATGTTGAGAATGGCCATGGCTGTTTGTGATGCACTTGTGGAATAAAGTAAAAAACCGCTGCTAAGATGATGAACAGCTTTGAAAAACGGCTCGGAAGCCGCGACTTCTGCGGCTCACAGGCGCCAGCCACATAATAAAGGGATTCACCGCATGAGGAAATCACTACTCGCCCTGTTGCTGGTCGCCGCGGGCGGTCTGGCGCAGACCGGTCTGGTACAGGCCGCCGTGCAGCTCAAGGAAGGTCATCCGGACCGCTATACAGTGGCCAAGGGTGACACCCTGTGGGATATCTCCGGCAAGTTCCTCAGCCAGCCGTGGAAGTGGCCCGAGTTGTGGCATGCCAACCCGCAGATCGAAAACCCTCATCTGATCTACCCGGGTGACACGCTCAGCCTGGTCTACATCGATGGCCAGCCGCGCCTGATGCTCAATCGCGGCGAGTCGCGCGGCACCATCAAGCTGTCGCCGCAGGTGCGCAGCACTCCGCTGGCGCAGGCCATCCCGACCATCCCGCTGGGTGCGATCAACAGCTTCCTGATCAGCAATCGCATCGTCGATACAGCCGAGGATTTCTCCGCTCAACCCTACGTAGTGGCAGGAAAGCAAGAGAGTGTCATTTCTGGTGCCGGTGACCGTATCTATGCCCGCGGCAGCTTCGAAGATAACCAGGCGGTTTATGGGATCTTCCGTCAGGGCAAGACCTACACCGACCCGGAAACCAAGGAGATTCTCGGCATCAACGCCGACGATATCGGTTCTGCAGAGCTGATCTCCGAAGAAGGCGATATTGCCACTCTGAATCTGAGTCGGACCACTCAGGAAGTGCGTCCGGGTGATCGCCTGTTCCCCACCGAGGAACGCGCCGTTAATTCTACCTTTATGCCCAGCGAGCCGCCGACCGATGTGGATGGCGTGATTCTCGACGTGCCGCGTGGTGTGAACCGAGTTGGCCAGTTCGATGTGGTGACCATCAACAAGGGCAAGATCGACGGCCTCAGCGAAGGCAACGTACTGGCCGTGTACAAGACCGGCGAGACCGTGCGTGATCGCGTCACCGGCGAGTCGGTGAAGATCCCGGACGAGCGCTCCGGCTTGCTGATGGTGTTCCGCACCTACGAGAGGCTCAGCTACGGCCTGGTCCTCTACGCCACCCGCGACCTGGCCCTGATGGACAAGGTGAAGAACCCGTAACACTCCGAACCCCCGCCCAGTGCGGGGGTTCTGCTTTCTGCACCACGATCAGGGACGATCGCCATGCACAGCCCTTCCCCCGCCGAACTGGAGGCGCGCCTGCGCCTGCATAGCCTGCCGGAGCTCGGTCCGCGGCGCTTTCGCCGCCTGCTGGAAGCCTTCGGCAGCGCTTCCGCCGCCCTCAGCGCGCCCGCCACCGCCTGGCGCGCGCTGGGTCTTCCCGGCAGCTGTGCCGAGCCCAGGCGTAGCGCAGACATCCGCGAGCGGGCCACGGCCGCTCTGCGCTGGCTGGAGCAGCCGGGCCAGTCCCTGCTGATGTGGGACGACCCCACCTACCCCGCCCTGCTGGCCGAGCTGAACGACGCCCCGCCGCTGCTGTTCGTCGCCGGTGATCCGGGGTTGCTGGAGCGTCCGCAGCTGGCCATGGTTGGCAGTCGGCGCGCCTCGCGAGCGGGGCTGGATACCGCCCAGGCGTTTGCCCGCAGCCTGGCCGGTGGTGGCTTCGTGATCACCAGCGGCCTGGCCCTGGGTATCGACGGTGCCGCCCACCAGGGCGCGCTGGAAGCTGGCGGTGCAACGGTCGCGGTGCTGGGTACCGGCCTGCAGCGGATCTACCCGCAGCGCCACGTCGGTCTGGCCGGGCGCATTGCCGAGCAGGGTGGCGCGCTGGTTTCCGAACTGCCGCTGGACTGCCCGCCGCAGGCCAGCAACTTTCCCCGGCGCAACCGCATCATCAGCGGCCTGGCGCTCGGCGTGCTGGTGGTCGAGGCCAGCCCTTCCAGCGGCTCGCTGATCACCGCGCGTCTGGCCGCCGAGCAGGGGCGCGAGGTCTATGCGATTCCCGGCTCCATCCACCATCCCGGCGCCCGCGGCTGCCATCAGCTGATCCGCGAGGGCGCGACCCTGGTCGAGAGCGTCGAGGACATTCTCCAGGCCCTGCGCGGCTGGCAGCGCGTGACGCCGCCCGCCGCAGCCGAGGCGGATGACGCACATCCGCTGCTGCTGGAGTTGCGTGCGGCGCCGCAGACCAGCGAGGGCCTGGCCCAGGCCTGTGACCTGCCCATTGGCGAGGTGCTGGCCGCGCTCACCGAGCTGGAACTGCAGGGCCTGGTGGCCTGCGAGGCCGGGCGCTGGGTGCATCGCGTCCGCTGAGCTGGGTAAACTCGCGGCCAGACAGACGAGGCGGCGAATATGCACAGCAGTTGGCAAGTACAGCGGGTAGCACGGGTGGTGCGCCAGGGCGGGGTGATCGCCTATCCCACCGAGGCGGTCTGGGGCCTGGGCTGCGATCCCTGGGACGAACTCGCCGTCGGGCGCCTGCTGGCGCTCAAGGATCGCCCGGTGCACAAGGGCCTGATCCTGGTGGCGGACAGCATCCAGCAGTTCGACTTCCTCCTCGCTGACCTGCCCGAGCGCTGGATCGATCGCCTGGCCAGCACCTGGCCGGGGCCCAATACCTGGCTGGTACCGCATCAGGAGCGCCTGCCCGTGTGGATCACCGGCCAGCATGACAGCGTCGCCCTGCGCGTCAGCGACCACCCCCTGGTGCGCGACCTCTGCGCTCTCACCGGGCCGCTGGTGTCGACCTCGGCCAACCCCGCCGGCCGTCCCGCGGCGCGTTCGCGCCTGCGCGTCGAGCAGTACTTCCATGGCCAACTGGACGCCGTGCTCGGCGGCGCCCTCGGTGGACGCAGGAATCCCAGCCTGATCCGCGACCTGCGTACGGGCGACGTGATCCGCCCGTCATAAGGCGGGTCAGGGCAGCAGAATGGTCGAGCCGGTGGTCTGCCGGCCGCTCAGCGCGTCGTGGGCCTGGGCCACTTCGGCCAGTGGGTAGCGGCGGCCGATCTCGACCTGGATCGCGCCGCTGGCGACCAGGGCGAACAGCTCGTCGGCCATGGCCTGCAGGTTTTCCGCGGTGTTGGCGTAGTGGCCCAGGGTCGGCCGGGTCACGTAGAGCGAGCCCTTCTGCGCCAGCACGCCGAGGTTGACTCCGGTGACCGCCCCCGAGGCGTTGCCGAAGCTGACCAGCAGGCCGCGCGGCGCCACGCAGTCCAGCGAGCGTTCCCAGGTGTCCTTGCCCACCGAGTCGTACACCACCGGGCACTTGGCCCCGTCGGTCAGCTCCAGCACGCGCTGCACCAGGTCCTCGCGGCTGTAGTCGATGGTCGCCCAGGCGCCGTTGGCCCGGGCCAGCGCTGCCTTCTCTGGCGACGATACTGTGCCGATCAGCTGCACCCCCAGGGCCCGCGCCCACTGGCAGGCGATCAGCCCGACGCCGCCGGCCGCGGCATGCCAGAGGATGGTCTGCCCGGCCTCGACCCGGTAGGTCTGGCGCAGCAGGTACTGCACGGTGAGGCCCTTGAGCATCAGCGCGGCGGCCTGCTCGAAGGAGATCGACTCCGGCAGCCGCACCAGGTGCTGCGCCGGCAGCACATGCAGCTCGGCGCAGGCGCCCAGCGGACCGGTGGCATAGGCCACGCGGTCGCCGACCCGCAGGTGGCTCACCGCGCTGCCGACCGCTTCCACCTCGCCGGCCGCCTCGGTGCCCAGGCCCGAGGGCAGGCTCGGCGGAGCGTAGAGGCCGCTGCGGTAGTAGGTGTCGATGAAGTTCAGGCCGATGGCGCGGTTGCGCACGCGCACCTCGTGCGGGCCGGGCTCGCGGCTCGGCTGCTCGACCAGCTCGAGCACCTCGCTGCCGCCGTGGCGGGAAAACCGGATGCCTTTGGCCATCTGCTGCACTCCTCTGCAAAGGGTTCCATCCAAGCGCCGCGCCTGACCCCCGTCAAGCCCGGCGGAGGCGACGATGGTATGCTGGCGCCCTCTTCCGAACTGCCCGGACCCATTGCCGTGAGTGAACGTACCCAGGCCGTGAAGGCCTACCTGCTCGACCTGCAGGACCGCATCTGCGCCGCCCTCGAAGCCGAGGACGGTGGCGCCCGCTTCTTCGAGGACAGCTGGGAGCGCCCCGCCGGCGGTGGCGGCCGCACCCGGGTGATGGAGAACGGCGCGCTGATCGAGAAGGGCGGGGTCAACTTCTCCCACGTGTTCGGCGACAGCCTGCCGCCGTCGGCCAGCGCCCACCGTCCGGAACTGGCCGGGCGCGGCTTCGAGGCCATGGGCGTGTCCCTGGTGATCCACCCGGAGAACCCGCACGTGCCCACCTCCCACGCCAACGTGCGCTTCTTCAGCGCCGAGAAGGCCGGCGAGGAGCCGGTCTGGTGGTTCGGCGGCGGCTTCGACCTGACCCCCTACTACGCCGTCGAGGAAGACTGCGTGCACTGGCACCAGGTCGCCCGCGACGCCTGCGCCCCCTTCGGTGCCGAGGTCTATCCCAAGTTCAAGGCCTGGTGCGACCGCTACTTCCACCTCAAGCACCGCGGCGAGCCGCGCGGCATCGGCGGGTTGTTCTTCGACGACCTGAACGAGTGGGACTTCGACACCAGCTTCGCCTTCCTGCGCGCCATCGGTGACGCCTATATCCAGGCCTACCTGCCGATCGTGCAGCGGCGCAAGGCCACGCCCTTCACCGAGGCGCAGCGCGAGTTCCAGGCCTATCGTCGCGGCCGCTATGTCGAGTTCAACCTGGTGTTCGACCGCGGCACCC
>ERZ650312.1910-NODE-1910-length-11638-cov-12.040577_pt1 | contig 11638 bp, 7 predicted proteins | sample MGYA00376248_ERZ650312 | MGnify/ENA primary metagenome ERZ650312 (study PRJEB26733, sample SAMN07839316) | wastewater metagenome | biome: urban; feature: wastewater treatment plant; material: waste water | place: USA: North Carolina | collected 2016-07-28 ... | reverse complement strand
CAGGTGGTCGTAAAATGATGGAAACCTGTGTGGAGCGTTTAAAAGCAGGAAATTATCAAACCCAATTGATTGCAGTGACTGTTCTAACTTCTATGGGGCGTGAAGATTTAAAAGATATAGGTTTAGATATTGAGCCTTTTCAACAAGTTCAGCGTTTAGCTAAACTCACTCAAGAAAGTGGTTTAGATGGTGTGGTGTGTTCTGCACAAGAAGCCAAAATGCTACGCGAAACTTTAGGACAAGATTTTGCCTTAGTAACTCCAGGGATTCGTCCTGACGGTTCAAATGCTGATGATCAAAAACGTATTGTGACCCCAAAACAAGCCATGCTTGATGGTTCTACGCATATGGTCATTGGTCGTCCAATTACAAAATCTGATAACCCGCGTCAGACTTTGAAAGATATTTTAGCGACGCTTTAATCTTAACCTATGTAACTCTTTTTTTTAAGCAAGATAAGCCCTCTCTCTAACTCTCTCCAAGAGGGAGAGAGCACAATTAGCGCAAATCCTCTCTAACTTTCTCTCAGAGAGAAAGAGAACAATTGTTGATTCTTGTTAAATCGCTGCCAACACACTTACAGCAATGGGTGCGAGAATTGACAGTACAAATCCACTGACCATGGCATGTGGAATAAAATCATTGCCACAGGCTTGTTTGACCATGGGCAAAGTGACATCCATGGCAGTTGCGCCTGCGGCAGAAATCGCAGCGCGGGGATAACGCCATCCCAAAATATACATTAACAATATTGCAAAAATTTCTCTAAATAAATCATTCATTAACGCAATGCTACCTAATTCGGCATTGCGAAGCTCAGATACGACTATTCCGCTCATGGAATAAAACCCATAGCCTTGTGAGAGCATGAGCAAGTCTTGTAGAGTGATGGGGAGCCAAAATGAGCAAAGTAGTACACCTGCAATCGAACCTAATATGCAGCCTACGGGCACCATCAAAATTTTCCAATTCAGCCAAGAACGATCTAAAGGCGAATAAGCAAGATCGAGTCCAATCATCCACATAAACAGCAACAGTAAATACCAAGTGTTGATCTGAACTTTCAACTCCATAACACTGAAAACGAGATGCAGTAGGTAGCCTACCAATAGTGCAAAAAAGGCATAGCTGATATTAATGCAAGATTGAATCAACAACTGTAGTGAAACTTTACCTTGTGATACTTGAAGCCCCAAACTTTTGTAAAGTAAATAGCAACATAGAAATGCACCAATTGAGGTGGCAAGCGCAATTTGTAAAGCTGTAGAGAGAAGATGCGATGGCTGCTGTAGTGAATCGAGCGTTTGTGAAAATTCCATCGCAATTGCAATGAGTAAGATATAGCTAAAATACGGAAGCAGTTGAAACGCAATTTTTTCGATTATAGGAGGAAGGCGTTTTGCCAGTACAAAGCCTAAGCCTAAACAGCAGAGTAATTCGAAAATCAGCCAAAGAGATTGCATGAGATCAACAGGTAGGAGATAGATAAAAACCTCTTGATTATGCCAGTTTACTTTTAAAAGCAGAAATTTATGCCGCTTTGCTGATTAATCTAAAATCACTAGGATGTAGCGACTTGGTTTTTAGCCAATATTTCCAAGTATAGGTTGGCCAAAGAGCAAAGTTTTTTCCACCATCTTGTTGATACCAACTTACACAGCCTGATTGCCAAACTGTGTTATTCAGCATATCTTGCACATCTTGGTTAAATTGATCTTGTACTTGATCTTTCACTACAATTGCATTGCTCTGTGATTGTGTTACTAAATCCATCATTTGCAGAATATAATCGACTTGCGCTTCGATCATGAAAATAACCGAGTTGTGCGCCAAAACTGTATTTGGCCCAAGCAACTGAAACAAGTTTGGAAAACCTTTGTGGCTAATGCCGTAATAGCTTTCTGCGCCATCTTTCCACGCCTGTTTTAATTCAACACCATGTTCACCAAGGCAGCTAAATGGCTGTAGATAGATGCGCGGATCGGTAATAAAGCCTGTGCCATAAATGAGACAATCAATTTTACGCATTTTACCATCTTTGGTGATGATGCTGTCTGCAGTCAATTCCAGTATTGCATCAGTCACTAATTCAACATTGTCACGATTAAAAGTAGGGAAGTATTTATTGGACACTAAAATACGTTTACATCCCATAATATAGTCAGGGGTGAGTTTTTGTGCCAATTGTTTGTCTTTGACCTGAAAACGAATAAACGCTTCTGCCAGTTTTTGGGTATATTTCATCACACTAGGTTGCATGATTGGAATCGCGCGTGACTCATTTGACCAATACAAACGCGCACGATGTAATTTTCTAAACCAGTCTGCTTGTTTAAATAGTTTTTTCTCTACATTCAGATATTTACGTTCATCACGTGGGATGACCCATGCTGCAGTACGCTGAAACACATAAAGCTGTTTTACTTCGGGTGCAATTTCAGGAATGTATTGAATTGCGCTGCCGCCAGTACCAATAGATGCCACAACTTTACCATTTAAGTCGTATTGATGATCCCATTGTGAGGAGTGAAAAACCTTGCCCTGAAACTTTTCAATCCCTTTAATGTGAGGGATTTGCGGCACATGTAGTGGACCAGAAGCAAAGATTAAATATTGACAACTCAATTGTCTGCCATCTTTTAATGTAACGTGCCACAGACATTCTTTTTCATGGTATTCCGTATGCACCACTTCGCTGTTAAATTGGCAATATTCACGCAGATTAAACTGTTGCACCACATCTTGAATATACTGAAAAATTTCTGGCGCATCGGCATAACGTTTTGACCAGTCAGTTTTGGGTGCAAAGGACAATGAATATAGATGCGACTGTACATCACAAGCTGCGCCAGGGTATTGATTTTCACGCCAAGTACCACCCACTTCATTAGACTTTTCTAAAATCAAAAAGTTATGAATATTGCGCTGCAGCAAACGAATCGCCATGGCTAATCCACCAAAGCCTGCACCAATAATTGCGACTTGATAATGCGCTGCTGCAGCCTGCATGAAGGTATCCTTATATTTATTTTGTTTGACTTAGGTCTGTTTAACTTGTGTTTGTTTATGTCAGGATAGAATAAGCCAGCATGCGCTAACATGATCGTGCTGACATAAAAATTGATATTTTCGGCAATTTCTATCTGGGGACGAATCGGGTAAAAAGAATATTCCATTTCACATTGTTCAATTTATGAAAAGATCCATACTCGGCTTGATGTATTTAATACAAGGCATGCGTAAAGCAGGCGTTGATGTCGATGCAAAATTGCAAAGTATCGGCTTGTGTGCAGATGCATTGGACACCAGTTCTGTGATTCATCCCAGTCTGGAATGGGATATTTTAAACGTTATAGGCGCAGATGTTGAACCTGAAACGGGGTTGTTTATTGGACAGCATTATGCTTTGGCAGGTTATGGTCCATTATTGATGTTATTGGTAACCAGTCCAGATATTGCAACTGCACTAGAAAAAGGGATTCAATATCAAGGATTGACGCATTTAAGCGGGAAACTGAGTTTACAGCATAGCACGCGACATATTGCATTGTGTTATCAACCCAATGATTTGCATAGTAATTTAGGTGTATTGCGCGCGCAGTGTGAAATTTCAGGCACATTTAAATTTATTCAAGACCTATATAAAATGATGGGGATGAGTGCGCCACGTATTCGCATAGAATTGCCATTTACACAGCCGCAGCAAAGTGAAGTTTTACAAACTTTTTATGATTATTACGGTCAAGATATTGTTTTTAATCAATCACAAGCAGCATTTTGGTTTGATGATTCAGTCCTCACTGCACGTATTCCATCTGCCGATTCGGTCACTTTTGGTAGTTACGAAGTCAAGTGTGTAATTGAGTTAGAGCGACTTAAACTTGAAGATGATGCGCCTTCGGTGGTACAGCGCGTAAAAGATTATTTGGAATTACAACAGGGTAGTATGCCGAGCATGGCAGAAACAGCACATGCTTTGCAAATTCCTGAACGGACTTTGCGCCATCAACTGCAACAACTTAACACCAGTTATAAACAAATTCGTGAAGATCTCATCAAAGATAAAGCATTACGATTAATTGAATATCAGGAATATTCAATTGAAATGATTGCAGAGTTACTTGGTTATTCAGAACCCGCAGCATTTAATCATGCCTTTAAGCGGTGGTTTGGACAAAGTCCACGCCAATATACGAAGTAGCCTAAGTAATTTGCAAACTATGCCAAAGTGCTATATCTCCCGATTCGATCTTCGTTATAATCTACAAGCCCCCAATAAGTACTGATGAATATGTCTGATTTTAATTCGCCACAAGCCACAGCCTTTACTCCATTATCGCCTGCTGAGCGTTATGCACAAGCGTTAGCCTCTGGACAATTTATGCCAGATGATGCGCAGGCGCAGGCTGTACACGAACTTGAGCGTGTGTGGCAGGAATTAATTCAACGCTATAAAGCATCAAAAAAAGCGTTCCGACGTTTCCGCCGCCAAACAGCACCACAGGGTGTTTATATGTGGGGTGGTGTAGGTCGTGGTAAAACATGGCTTATGGATCAGTTTTATGACTCGATTCCATTTAGACGTAAAACACGTATGCACTTTCACCACTTTATGCAGCATGTTCATCGTGAACTGAACAAACTTTCGGGGCAGCGTAATCCGCTCGATTCTGTTGCAGACCAAATTTATAAAGATGCAGTGGTGATTTGTTTTGATGAATTTTTCGTATCTAACGTGACTGATGCGATGATTCTAAGTGACTTATTCCAAAAATTATTCCATAGAGGTATTACCTTAGTGGCAACCTCTAACATCGCGCCAGACGGTTTATATAAAAATGGTATCCATCGAGATCGTTTTATTCCAACCATTGAAATGGTCAAAAAACATTGCCAAGTGCTAAATGTCGATGCTGGTGTAGATTATCGCTTACGTGTTTTGAAACAGGCGCAATTATTTAAATCGCCCTTAACGCAAGATAATCAAAACTGGATGGCACAGCGTTTCAGTGCTTTGACCAATACACAACATCATTCTTCTGAGCCAATTATCATCAACCAACGTGTTGTCGAAACAATTGCGCATACTGAAGATGTGTTGTGGTGTGAATTTTCAGAACTGTGCTTTAAACCGCGTAGTCCTGCAGACTTTATTGAAATTGCAAATATCTACAATACTGTTTTGGTGAGCAATGTACCGCATTTAACCGATTTCTTGTCTGAAGGTACACGTCGTTTTATTTATTTGGTCGATGAATTTTATGATCGTGGTGTTAAATTATTATTGACCTCTGAAGATTCGATTATTGAAATCTATCAGGGCGAAAAGCTGGCATTTGAAATTGAACGCACGCGTTCACGTTTATTGGAAATGCAGTCAGATGACTATTTAAACGAAGAACATCGACAGATACAGGCCACCGAAGCCGATCAGTAAATCTGTTGATTTTCTAAGCGCCTAGAATTAGGCGTTTTTTTATGATAGAAAGATGTGACTGTTGGTTTTATCGACATTTTGTTATAAACGTGGCTTAATCTTGAAAGGTTGAAATAAGACTGAAGCCGATTTTTACAACAAAATCTGAACTTAAGTCTAATTTCGACATTTAAAAAACTTTATACACTGTAAAAGTATATTTAGATGAGTAATAGTGTCGTGTTTCTGATCAGCATTTATGATGATTGTTGTCATTCATCTTGTAATAAATGATCGTTATTTTGAAATGTGATAATACTATTCAGCTAAATATAAATCAGTATACTAGAATCTCTTGTATAAAAAGTAGCAATATCAGGAAAGACAATGACTGCACGTATTCAAAAAGGCAAGTTAGCGATTGCTAAAGAACTTTACGATTTCATCGAAAATGAAGCATTACCAGGTTCTGGTTTAGACAGTGATACATACTGGAAAAACTTTGAGCAAGTCGTTGTCGATCTTAGCCCTAAGAACAAAACATTACTCGCAAAGCGTGATGAGCTTCAGGCTAAAATTGATGAATGGCACCGCAATAATACATTTGAATTAGAAGCTTACAAAGCTTTCTTGACTGAAATTGGCTACTTGCTACCAGAAGTAGAAGATTTTCAAATTACCACTGAAAATGTCGATGAAGAAATTGCACTACTTGCTGGCCCGCAGCTAGTAGTTCCTGTACGTAATGCGCGTTACTGCCTGAACGCAGCGAATGCACGTTGGGGTTCATTGTATGATGCACTTTATGGTTTCGATGTCATTTCTGAAGAAGGTGGCGCGGAAAAAGGTAAAGGCTATAATCCGAAACGTGGTGAAAAAGTTATCGCATTTGCGAAAAACTTCTTGGACGAAACTTTTCCACTGGCACAAGGCTCACATGCTGATGCCACTCAATATGCAGTTGAAGGCAATGTACTGGTTGTAACGTTAAAGGACGGCACTACTACGACTGTGGCTGATGCATCTAAATTTGTTGGCTATAACGGCGAAGCTGCTGCACCGAATGAAATCGTACTGAAAAATAATGGCTTGCATGCGCTGATCCAAATCGATGCAAATAGCCCGATTGGTCAAACTGATGCAGCTGGCGTTAAAGATGTGGTGCTTGAAGCCGCTGTAACAACAATCCAAGACTTGGAAGACTCTGTTGCAGCAGTAGATGCCGAAGAAAAAGTAGAAGGCTACCGTAACTGGCTAGGCTTAATGCGCGGTACGCTTGAAGAGTCTATCGAGAAAAATGGCAAGACTATTACTCGTAAGCTAAATGCTGACCGTACCTTCAAAAATCTGGAAGGTGGTGAAACTAAAGTTCACGGTCGTTCATTGATGCTTCTTCGTAACGTGGGTCACTTGATGACAAACCCGGCAATCCTGGTGGATGGCGAAGAAATTTATGAAGGCATCATGGATGCATTGGTTACTCCATTGCTTTCTGTAGCTGATATCCGTGGCGAAAACACGATCAAAAACTCTCGTAAAGGGTCTATGTACATCGTGAAGCCGAAAATGCATGGTCCTGAAGAAGTTGCATTTGCAGTAGAGCTGTTTGAGCGTGCTGAACAGGCGCTTGGCTTACCTGAGAAAACCCTGAAAATCGGTATCATGGATGAAGAGCGTCGTACTTCGGTTAACCTGAAAAACTGTATTGCTCAGGCGAAAGACCGTACCATCTTCATTAATACAGGCTTCATGGACCGTACTGGTGACGAAATCCATACCTTAATGGAAGCAGGTCCATTCGTTCGTAAGGGTGAAATCAAAGGCCAAAAATGGTTCCCAGCTTACGAAAACCGTAACGTAATGATCGGTCTGCAAGCAGGTCTGCGTGGTAAGGCACAGATCGGTAAAGGTATGTGGCCTAAACCAGACATGCTATTAGACATGTACAAAACCAAGACTGAGCATCCGGAAGCGGGTGCAAGCTGTGCATGGGTACCATCTCCAACAGGTGCAGTGATTCACGCGATTCACTACCATCAAATCAATGTAGCAAACCGTCAGCAAGAATTACTTGCAACTGAGGCGCTACCTCTAGATGACCTGTTGACTCCACCATTGGCAACAGAAACAAACTGGACCGAAGAAGAGAAACTAAAAGAACTGGAAAATAACTGTCAAGGTATCCTCGGTTATGTGGTTCGTTGGGTTGACCTTGGTGTGGGTTGTTCAAAAGTTCCTGACATCAACGATGTAGGCTTGATGGAAGACCGTGCAACTTTACGTATTTCTTCACAACACGTTGCAAACTGGTTACGTCACGGTATCGTAACACGTGCACAAGTTGAAGACGTGATGCAGCGCATGGCGAAAATTGTAGATCAACAAAATGCTGATGATCCACTATACACGCCTATGTCTAATGACTTTGCTAACAACATTGCGTTCCAAGCTGCATCTGACTTGATCTTCAAAGGTGGCGAGCAACCTTCTGGTTATACAGAGCCACTTTTACACGCAGCACGTTTAAAATTAAAAGGTTACACAGGTGACTAATCCTCAAGGATTTTGATTTACTGATTATGTAATACAAACAAATGAGCCTCTTTGGAGGCTTTTTTGTTGCCTGTATTTTGCCTATGGTTCTTGAAATTTTGCAACTGAATGGTTACAGGATGTACTTGCTGTTATAAAACGCCATCAAACATCAAGCTGATGAGTAGAGTGAAAACCATATAAAAAGTAGCCCAAGGAGAAATATAGCTAAATTCTAAAAACACTAGCACATGGAAACATCTGTAAAACTGCATTTACTATGGTTTTAGGTGTGATGATAAATTAAGTATTTAGCTATACGAAATTTGCTGTTTATAGAATGGGCAGGGTAAAGAAGAAAATTTTTATTCTGTGAGTATGATTACTAAGGTGCAATTGACCACGCGATAATGAAGTAATTTCATGATCCTGGATCAGTCAAACGCTCTGTTATTGTTATTGCACATGCAGGTTAAGATGAAGGATTGAGTTTGAAAATACCGAACATACACTGCTTTGTGCAATGCTTTCCTGTAGATGAGTTTGAGTGTTCGCATGTACAAAAAGCAAAGATCGAAAAAGTAAGCCCTCAGCTTAACTTTTTCGATCTTTGAGTGCACTTTTTACTCAAATTTAGGATAAGAACAGGCGTGGAACATCAACGTGATATTTAGCGTGCTAAATTATTAAAAATATGACGTAAACTTTCCATCATTTTTTCAATTTGTAGGGGAGTCAGACCATCAAATGACTGCTCTAAAACAACGCTTGTCAGATCATTAATTTTGTTGGTCATCTCATTGCCTTTTTCTGTGAGCACAACGCGAGTGATACGCGCATCATCATCGCAAGAATAGGTTTCAACCAAACCTTCATCTTTTAAACGATATACAATTTTAGTTGTGGTTGACATTTTTGACACTACCATGTCTGATAAATCGGATACACTCGCATGCGCTTTTGACCTTAATGCCAATAAAATACGACGACGAGAATTATCTAAACCATACTTTTTAAGTGCCTGATCGACATTTTGTACATATTGTGCATGTACTTGTGTAACCCAATAATATGGAAACTGTTCAATATCATATTGGTCGGCGGATGGTAGAAATTTTGAATATTTCTTGGACATTGCATATTCCCTGCATTGTTTTAATTGTATTTTTCATATTTCACATTTTATGTGAAAACTCATGTGCTTAGCAAGATGCTTTCAGTGGCTAAAATCAGATTGTAATTTAACGCAATATTATTCATTTCGAGTAAAAGCCAACTTTACAACTGCTATTTTTCCAAGCGAGTCGGCATTTGTTTCAGTTCAATCCAAATTCATGTGTCATATTAATTAATCCTCTAGAATGGTTTTAGTTTGGATTAATAGTGAGTGATCTCGTTTTATAAGTTGAATTATCAATTTAACCATCAACTTAGGGTGCATTTTAATTAAAAAAATATATTTGTACACTTGGCTCTTAGCTGAAAGTGCGGGCTTTTAGGCTGGATTGTATGGAAAACTTATAAACCTTGGTCTAATTTATGATGAATAATCATTGTTTATCAATATGTTAGATTGTGTTAAGGTGTGGATTGGTTTGAGGTTTTAATCTATGACTAATGCGTCTAAAGATAGATATATGACAATTCATTTGACATTTTAATCCATTCTCACGGCTTTTGTCCTGTTGTTGACGATCTTAAAAAAATTAAGAATATGAAAATAAAGTAAAAACCATCTTATAGATCATACTGTTTAGTTTTATTCAAAAAAATTAAAAATTTAATTACAAATGTTCAAGATTGTGCATAATTAAGCTATCTATTGCTAAAAAGGTTACTTTTATGGATCCGTCGCCGTGCGCAGGTCTACTATATATTTCGATTTCTGCTAACTATCTCGGAGATATGAACTAATGGAGTTTTTATTAGATCCGGGAATATGGGTTGGTTTAATTACACTTATTATTCTAGAAATCGTATTAGGTATTGATAACCTAGTTTTTATTGCAATTCTTGCAGAAAAATTACCCCCAGAACAGCGTGATAAAGCCCGTGTGATTGGCTTATCTTTAGCGTTGTTTATGCGTTTAGGATTGTTATTTGCAATCTCTTGGTTGGTTACTTTAACCGAACCGTTAATTACCCTATTTGAAAAAACCTTTTCAGGGCGTGACCTCATTCTCTTGGGCGGCGGTTTATTCCTCGTCTACAAGGCGGTAGGAGAACTGCATGAGAAGATGGAAGGCAAACCTGAAATCAAAGTCACGACCAATGTGGTTTATGCAAGTTTTGCCGCAGTTGTAGCACAAATTGTTGTTCTAGATGCAGTTTTCTCTTTAGACTCAGTCATTACCGCAATTGGTATGGTCGACAACATCTATGTGATGATGGTTGCCATGGTGGTTGCAATGTTGGTGATGTTGCTTGCATCTAAGCCATTAACTGCATTTGTGAACCGTCATCCAACAGTGGTGATTTTGTGTCTAAGCTTCTTACTTTTAATTGGTATCAGCTTAATTGCAGAAGGTTTTGGCTTTCATATCCCTAAAGGTTATATCTATTCGGGTATTGGTGTTGCGATTGCTATTGAAGCATTTAACCAATTTGGTCAGCGCAATGTTGCAAAACATGAAGCAAAAATTCCGTTACGTCATCGTACTGCAGATTCAATTTTAAAATTGATGGGTGGTCGAGTTGAAACCAGTAGCCCTGATTTGCACAATGAAGCGCAAGAAGCGTTTGCAGATGAAGAGCGCTACATGATTGGTGGTGTTTTAACCTTGGCTGAGCGTTCAGTTGCTTCGATTATGACACCACGTAGCCAAATTTCATGGGTCAATATTGAAGATTCACCTGAACAAATCCGTGAACAGATTTTATCTGTACCACACAGCTTATTCCCAGTGTGCCGTGGTAGTTTGGATAAAGTCATTAGCATTGTACGTGCCAAAGAGTTATTGGATGTATTGGACGAAGAAGAAGATCTTAAAGCTTTAATTAAACTTCAGCGCCCAATTTACATTTTTGAAAAAATGAAAGTGATTGATGCGATCAATACGTTACGTACGTCTAAAGGTTCTTTGGTTTTGGTCAGTGATGAGTTTGGTAATGTTCAAGGTTTGATTTCACCACTGGATGTGTTTGAAGCGATTGCAGGTGAATTCCCTGATGCTGACGAACAGTTAGATTTGATTAAAATCAATGAAAACGAATGGAAAGCAACAGGTATGCTAGATTTATACCAGCTTGAACTTGAACTGGGCATGATGGATCTGATTGAAGAAGATGCAGGCTACATTAGCGTTGCGGGTCTGATTTTAGATAAAACCCAAGGCGAAGTTCAGGTGGGGACGCAGTTGGATTATCAAGGTGTGCACTTTGAAGTGATAGAACTTGATGGCAACCGTATTAAAACTGTGATGATTCGTTTACGCTAATTGCCAAGCATTAAATTAACTCACTCAAAAAAGCTCTGCCGAAATGGTGGAGCTTTTTTTATGATGCAATAAAAAGATTGTGATATTCCATTATGAAAATTTGTATTAACAAAAAGTCTGAGTTTTAAATGTTGAACATGAGCAGCGGTTAATATGGAATAGAAAAAAGAAGCAACCAAACAGGATTACAAATTTGGTTGCTTAAACAGGGAAAAGAAAAAGCGAGAAACTAAAACCAGAAAATGTCTAATTT
>ERZ650312.1908-NODE-1908-length-11642-cov-3.468197_pt1 | contig 11642 bp, 10 predicted proteins | sample MGYA00376248_ERZ650312 | MGnify/ENA primary metagenome ERZ650312 (study PRJEB26733, sample SAMN07839316) | wastewater metagenome | biome: urban; feature: wastewater treatment plant; material: waste water | place: USA: North Carolina | collected 2016-07-28 ... | reverse complement strand
TGGTTGCGCAACAGACGCACGCGGGAGGCGCGCTTGATAATACCTTCCAGCACGTAGCAACCGGCAATCGCCCCCACCTTGGAGATATGGAAGACCTGGCGGATCTCGACCATACCGGTGACCTGCTCGCGCTTCTCGGGCGCCAGCATGCCGGACAGAGCTGCCTTGACCTCGTCGACTGCGTCGTAGATCACGTTGTAGTAACGGAGATCGACACCGAAGTTCTCGGCCAGCTTGCGCGCACCCGCGTCGGCACGAATGTTGAAACCAATGATGACGGCACCCGAAGCCTGCGCCAGGTTGACGTCGGATTCACTGATCGCACCGACGGCTCCGTGCACCACCTGCACACGAACTTCATTGGTAGACAGCTTCTGCAGCGTCTGGACCAGTGCCTCCTGCGAACCCTGCACGTCGGCCTTGACGATGAGCGGCAAGGTCTTGACCTCGCCCTCTTCCATTTGCTGGAACATATTCTCCAGCTTGGCAGCCTGCTGCTTGGCCAGCTTGACGTCTCGGAACTTGCCCTGACGGAACAAGGCGATTTCACGCGCCTTCTTTTCATCATTGAGGACAATCGCCTCCTCGCCGGCAGCCGGCACATCGGCCAGGCCCAGGATTTCGACCGGAATGGACGGGCCCGCTTCATTGATCGGCTTGCCGTTCTCATCCAGCATGGCGCGTACCCTGCCGAATACCTGACCAGCCAGCACGACATCGCCGCGCTTCAGGGTGCCAGACTGAACCAGCATGGTCGCCACGGCGCCACGCCCCTTGTCGAGACGGGCTTCAATGATCAAACCCTTGGCCGGTGCATCTTTTTGTGCCGTCAGTTCAAGAATTTCTGCCTGCAGCAAAACCTGCTCCAGCAGTTCGTCGATACCCGTACCTTTCTTGGCGGACACCGGGCAGAACGGCGAGTCACCGCCGTACTCTTCCGGAATGACGCCTTCGGCAACCAGCTCCTGCTTGACACGGTCCGGATTGGCATCGGGCTTGTCGATCTTGTTCACCGCAACCACCAACGGCACACCGGCCGCCTTGGCATGGTGGATCGCTTCCTTGGTCTGCGGCATCACGCCGTCATCGGCCGCCACCACCAGGATGACGATATCGGTGGCCTTGGCGCCGCGCGCACGCATGGCGGTAAATGCCTCGTGACCCGGGGTATCGAGGAAGGTGATCATGCCGCGATCGGTCTCGACGTGGTAGGCACCGATGTGCTGGGTAATGCCGCCAAATTCGCCCGCCGCCACCTTGGCGCGGCGGATAAAGTCGAGCAACGAGGTCTTGCCGTGGTCGACGTGACCCATCACGGTAACCACCGGGGCCCGCGGTTCGAGCGGAATATCCTTGTGTTCGGCACTTTCCTCGAGGAAGGCATCGGGATCGTCCAGTTTGGCGGCAAGCGCCTTATGGCCCATTTCCTCGACAACGATCATCGCCGTTTCCTGATCCAGCACCTGGTTGATGGTGACCATCGAACCCATCTTCATCATCGCCTTGATGACTTCCGTCGCCTTCACGGCCATCTTGTGGGCCAGATCGGAAACGGAGATGGTTTCAGGGATATGCACCTCGCGAGCGACCGGCTCGGTCGGTGCCTGGAAACTACCCTGGCCGTCATCTGTCTTGTTCGACTTCTTGTGGCCGTGGCGATTGTCCTTCCAGCCGCCAGCACCATCGGAGCCGCGCGTCTTGATACCGCCCTTTTTCTTGCCGTCATCGGCCGCACGGCCGCCCTTTTCACCCTTCTTGACACCCGTTTCCGGCTTCTTGTGCAGGGTACCCTTCTCGCCCTCACCCGCCTTGGCCTGAGCGGCAACCTGTTGCTTGGCCTGCTCTGCCGCCTTGGCAGCGGCTGCAGCAACTTCTGCCTGCTGACGCATCTGCGCCAACTGGAGCTCGCGAGCCTGCTTCTCCTTGAGCTCACGCTCCTGGATTTCGCGCAAACGGCTGGAACGAAGCGCCGCCTCTTCGCGCGATTTCAATTCCTTCTCGCCAATGATCGCTGCACGATTGAGGACCGGGGTCACACGTTTTTCAACGATCACCTCCGGCTCCGCCTCGGCCTCAAGCACTGGCTCGGGAATGACTTCCGGCTCGGGTTCAGGAATAACTTCGACAACCGGCTCGGGAATGATCTCGACCACTTCCGGAACGATCTCGACGACCGGCTCCGGAAGCATCTCGGGCATTGGCGCCTCGATGGCATCCTTGGTCACTTCCGGCTCGGCCTCCGGGGCCTGCTCGCCAATGTCGCGCTTGACCAGCACGCGTTTCTTGCGAACCTCGACCTGAACCGTGCGGGCACGGCCATGGGCGTCGGTTGCCTTGATCTCGGACGTCTGCTTGCGCATCAGCGTGATCTTGGTCTGGGACTCATCGCCATGCGAACGGCGCAGGTAATCCAGAAGTTTGGCCTTGTCCTGATCGGTCAGCGTATCGCTCGACCCTTCCTTGCTGACGCCAGCCTTGCTCAATTGCTCGAGCAGGGCCGCGACCGGCATTTTTAGTTCAATGGCAAATTGTGAAACAGTTGTTGCGGACATACTTTGCTACCTCCCGCTCACTCGAACCAGTGAGCCCGTGCCTTCAGAATGAGTTCCTTGGCACGCTCGTCGTCGATGCCGGTCATTTCCGTCAATTCATCAACCGCCAATTCCGCGAGATCATCGCGGGTCTTGACATCATGTTCGGCCAGCTTGGCGGCCAATTCCTTGCTCATCCCTTCGAGACCAATCAGGTCTTCGGAGACATTTTCCAACTTTTCTTCCGTGGCGATGGCTTCGGTGAGCAGGACGTTACGAGCCCGATTGCGCAGCTCGTTGACGATTTCCTCGTCCAGACCGTCGATTTCCAGCATTTCAGCCAGCGGGACATAGGCCACTTCCTCCAGGGACGAGAAACCCTCGTCAATCAGCAGGTCGGCGAGTTCCTCGTCGATATCCAGCTTTTCCATGAAGGTAATACGGGTCACCGCATGCTCAGCCTCGGATCTCTTGGCTGACTCGTCCTGGGTCATCAGGTTGATGGTCCATTGCGTCAGTTCGGAGGCCAGACGAACGTTCTGGCCGCTGCGACCGATGGCGATAGCGAGGTTATCTTCGTCCACCACCACATCCATGGCGTGCTTTTCTTCGTCCACCACGATCGAGGAAACCTCGGCCGGCGACAGGGCACCGATAACGAACTGGGCCGGATCGGCCGACCACAGCACGATGTCGATGTTCTCGCCACCGATTTCGTTACGCACGGCGGTCACGCGGGAACCGCGCAGACCGACACAGGTACCGATGGGATCGACCCGGGGGTCGTTGGACTTGACGGCGATCTTGGCGCGCATACCCGGGTCACGGGCACAAGCCTTCAGCTCCATCAGGCCGTCGGAAATCTCCGGCACTTCCAGCTCGAACAGCTTGATGACGAATTCCGGCGCCGTGCGCGACAGGATGATCTGCGGACCACGGGCATTGCGATCGATACGCAGCATGTAGGCCTTGACGCGATCGCCGATGCGCAGGTTTTCCTTCGGAATCATCTGATCACGCGGCAGCAAAGCCTCGATCTTGCCAGCCTCGATGATGGCGTTGCCGCGCTCCATGCGCTTGATGGTGCCGGAGACGATATGCTCGCCGCGGCTCAGGAAATCGGAAAGAATCTGCTCGCGCTCGGCGTCGCGAATCTTTTGCAGGATGACCTGCTTGGCAGCCTGCGCACCGATACGACCAAAATCGATCGGCTCCAGAGGCTCTTCGAGATAATCGCCCGCCTCGACCTCCGGATCATCCTTCTGCGCGTCGGACAGCGGCACCTGCAGGTATTCATTGACGTATTCGTTGTCGGCGACGACCTGCCAACGACGGAAGGAGTCGTAGTTCCCCGTATTGCGGTCGATCGAGACACGCACTTCGGCCTCGTCGTGGATACGCTTTTTCGTCGCCGAAGCGAGCGCCAGTTCCAAGGCACCGAACACGATTTCCTTGGCGACGTTCTTTTCGCGGGCCAGTGCATCGACCAGCAGCAACATTTCACGGCTCATGGGCTAAAACCTCCTAGTCCTTCAGTCGAATCGGGGCACCAGACGTGCCTTCTCGATATTGGTAAATTCCAGTTCCACATCATCTTTATCAAGGCGCAAACCGACCTTGCCATCCTTGCAGCCCAACAGCTCGCCCTGGAAGTTACGGCGACCGTTGTGCGGAATGCGCAGCTTGATCTGGATATCCTGGCCGGCAAAACGCTCGAAATCGGTCTCTTTCTTGACGACACGATCCATGCCCGGAGAAGAGATCTCAAGACGGTCGAAATCGATATTCTCGACTTCGAACACACGCGACAACTGGTTCGAGACCTTGGCGCAATCCTCGACATCGACACCGCTCTCCTTGGCCGGAGCATCGATAAAGACGCGAATCGTGCGGCCACGCGGCGACAGCTCGACATCGACGAGTTCGTAACCCAAACCGACAACGGTGGTTTCCAGAAGCGTGTTTAAATCCATAGCCACAAATAAAAAATGGGCGAAACGCCCACCTTGATAATACAAAGATGCCCGCCGAAAAACGACGGGAGGAACAAACCCGTGAATTATAACGAGTTTATTCCATCCGGACAATCGCTTTACGGCGTTTCCGCCCCCGTTTTGGCGGCGGCCGCGCTTCTGGCGAAGTCGCGCAACAGCGCCTTCACCTCGTCTTCGCTCAATTCGTGCGAGCGACCGCGTTTAAGTTGCGGCGGCAGGATGAACGGGCCATAGCGGACCCGAATCAGGCGACTCACCGTACAACCAACCGCCTCGAACATCCGTCGTACCTCACGATTACGCCCTTCAAACAGGCTGACGCGATACCATTTGTTGGCACCTTCGCCTCCGGCATCCACCAGGCTGGCGAAACTGGCCAAGCCATCCTCCAGCTGGACGCCCGTGAGTAACTGCTGCTGGGCCTCCATCGTCAGCTCGCCCAACACGCGGACCGCATATTCACGAACCAGCTGCGAACTGGGGTGCATCAGCTTGTTGGCCAACTCCCCGGAGGTGGTGAACAACAGCAGACCGGAGGTGTTGAAGTCGAGACGCCCGACGTTGATCCAGCGCCCGCCCCGCATTCTGGGCAAGGCCGCGAACACCGACGGACGACCATCCGGATCATCGCGCGACACGATTTCACCCTCCGGCTTGTGGTACATCAGCACGCGCGGCGGACGCGAACTGCCGGTGAAACGGATATTGATCAGGCGGCCGCCGACCTTGACCTTGTCAGTCGGCACGACCGACTGGCCGATGGTGGCGACCACGCCATTGACACTCACCTTGCCGGCCGCAATCCACTCTTCCATCTCGCGCCGCGAGCCGACGCCGGCCTCGGCCAGCACCTTCTGCAGGCGTATGGGCTTGGCCTCGGCGAGCGGCCGTCCGTCACGCGCCACTGCGCCGCGATGAGCCCGGCCGCCCATATTGGGTGCCGGCTTGCGGCGCGGTGCTGGTTTCGTGGCAGGGGCATCGCCGGGCGGCTGTTCGTGCTGTGCGCCACGCCCACGCGGCGGCGCATCGGCACGACGGCCAGCCTCACGCGGAGTACGCTCGGATGCGCCCTCGGGCTTGTCCGACGATTGACGAATTGGTGTGCGTTTATTTTTCATTGCTCCAGCTCCAGTGTCTGGCTAATTTGTTCAAGCGGCGGCAATTCGCTGACGCTTCTAAGACCAAGATCATCGAGAAATTGTTTGGTTGTGGCAAACAGGGCCGGTCGCCCTGGCGTGTCACGATGGCCAACCACATCGATCCAGCCACGCTCTTCCAGACTCTTGATCACGTTGGAATTGACCACCACGCCGCGAATTTCCTCGATGTCGCCGCGCGTGACCGGCTGCCGGTAAGCGATGATAGCCAGGGTTTCCAGCACAGCCCGTGAATATTTCGGCGGGCGCTCCGGGTTCAGGCGCTCGAGATACGGCAGGTACTCGGCCCTGGTTCGAAAACGCCAGCCGGAAGCCAGCTGGATCAGTTCGACCGGTCGCTCAGCCCATTCCTCGCGCAGCTGATCGAGCAGCTTGCGCAGGGTGTCGATCGACAACTCATCGTCGAACATCTTTTTCATGTCGCTGGGCGTCAGCGGCTCGCGCGCGGCGAGCAGCGCGGCTTCAAGCACGCTCTTGACCAGGCTCGGCTCCATCGCCCTCCTCCATCACCGGTTCGGGTTCACCGGTACTGACATTGACATAGATCGGCTCGAATGGCTCGGTCTGTGTGATACGGATCATTTTTTCACGCCCCAGTTCGAGCATGGCCAGGAAATGAACGACCAGCCCCGGCACCCCCATGCCCGGGTCGAACAGGGCTTCGAAACGAACAAAGCCACCCCGCTCCTGGAGCGTGCGCAGAATGATGCCCATGTGCTCGCGCACCGACAACTCTTCGCGACCGATCTTGTGGTGTTTCTTGAGGCTGGCCTGGCGAACGACCGCCATCCAGGCCTCCTTGAGATCGGCAACTGAAACCTCCGGCAAGCGTACCAGCAAGGATTTCTCGACCAGCGTCTCGACCCAGAAAAACTCACGCTCAGCCTGCGGCAGTTCATTCAACCGCTGGCCGGCGAGCTTCATCTGCTCATACTCCATCAAGCGACGAACCAGTTCGGCACGCGGGTCTTCGGTCTCATCGTCGCCCGCCAATTTGGGGCGCGGAAGCAGCATGCGCGATTTGATTTCGATCAGCATTGCCGCCATGACCAGATAGTCGGCGGCCAGCTCCAGGTTCTGCGCCCGCATGGCTTCGACGTAATCGAGATACTGCCGAGTCAGCGGCGCCATCGGGATATCGAGAATGTCGATGTTGGCGCGGCGGATCATGTAGAGCAGCAGGTCGAGCGGCCCCTCGAAGGCATCGAGCATGACGGCCAGGGCATCGGGTGGAATGTACAGGTCGAGCGGCAACTGCTGCATCGGCTGACCGTAGATACGGGCCACCGGCTCCAGCAGGTCTGGTTGCAAGACCGGTGCATCCAGCACATCGAGATCGGTCGTCATGTCACGAGGCCGCAGCCCGCCCCTTGCCCTTGTAGTGCAGATGAAGGTTGCGGAAGTAGATCACCAGACCGAGGGCCTGCCCGAAGGTAAACACCGGATCGTTGCGATGAATGGCGTAAACGGTCAATACCAGGCCACCGGCGATGCTGAAGTACCAAAAGGCGACCGGGACGACGACCTGCTTGGCCTTTTCGCTCGACCACCACTGGACGAGAAAACGCATCATGAACAGTGCCTGACCGCCGAATCCGATGCCGATCCAGATCAGCGTTTCCCAATCCATGCCGAACATCAGTGGTATTCCAGCCCCATGGCTTCACGCACATCGCGCATGGTCTCGCGGGCCAGTTCACGGGCCTTCTCGCAACCATCGGCAATGATGTTCTTGACCAGCGTCGGATCATCCAGATACATCTGCGCCCGCTCACGCATTGGCACCTGCTCCTTCAGGATGCCGTCGATGACCGGCTGCTTGCATTCGATGCAGCCGATGCCGGCGGTCTTGCACCCGTGGCTGGCCCATTCCTTGGTGCTGTCGTCGGAATAGACCTGATGCAGTTGCCAGACCGGGCAACGCGCCGGATCGCCCGGATCGGTGCGGCGCACGCGGTTGGTGTCGGTCGGCATGCTCTTCACCTTCTTGGCCACCGATTCTTCCGATTCGCGCATGGTGATGGTGTTGTGGTACGACTTGGACATCTTCTGCCCGTCGAGGCCCGGCATCTTGGATTCCGGCGTCAGCAGGTAGCCCGGCTCGACCAAAATCATCTTGCCGGTGCCTTCCAGATAGCCGAACAGGCGCTCGCGATCGACCGCCGACAGGTGCTGGATTTCGTTGAGCACGGCCTTGGCCTGCTCGACGGCCTCCTTGTCGCCATTCTGCTGGAAGCGGACCCGCAATTCTTCGTACAGGCGGGCCTTCTTGCTGCCCAGCTTCTTGACTGCTTCGCGCGCCTTGTCCTCGAAACCCGGCTCGCGGCCGTACATGTGGTTGAAGCGGCGGGCCAGTTCGCGGGTGAATTCGACGTGCGGAATCTGGTCCTCGCCCACCGGCACCTTGTCGGCGCGGTAGATCAGGATGTCGGCGCTCATCAGCAGCGGGTAGCCGAGGAAGCCGTAGGTGGTCAGATCCTTGCCGGCCAGCTTCTCCTGCTGGTCCTTGTAGGTCGGCACGCGCTCCAGCCAGCCGAGCGGGGTCATCATCGACATCAGCAGGTGCAGTTCGGCGTGCTCGGGCACCTTGGACTGGATGAACAGTGTCGCCTGGTTGGGATCGACCCCGGCGGCCAGCCAGTCGATGACCATGTCCATCGACGACTTCTCGATGCCCTGCGGATTGTCGTACTGCGTGGTCAGGGCATGCCAGTCGGCAACGAAGAACAGGCAGGGATATTCATGCTGGAGCTTGACCCAGTTCTTGAGAACCCCGTGGTAGTGGCCGAGATGCAAGGCGCCGGTGGGGCGCATGCCGGAGAGAACACGTTCTGCGTACATAGTCGATTAGTAGAGACCAAAAATTAACTCGATGATCCGTGCGGACATGATCACCAGCGGGTTCATCACGGCACCGAGAATGCCGGTGAATAACAGGAGCAGCAAGATGGGGAAGCCCCAGCGTTCGAGCTGGGCAAACTTCCACGCCAGGTTGTGCGGCAACAGGCTGACGGCGATGCGACCACCGTCGAGCGGCGGCAAGGGCAACAGGTTCAGGACCATGAGCACGCAATTGACCATGATGCCGATCTTGCTCATTTCGGAAAGCGGCAAGGTGAATTCGCTGGACGGCATCAACCACGCCATCTTGAGCAGGAAAGCCCAGCACAGCACCATGAACAGGTTGGCCCCCGGCCCGGCGGCCGCCACCCAGAACATGTCCTGCTTGGGATTGCGCAGGCGGCCGAAATCGACCGGCACCGGCTTGGCATAGCCGAACAGGAAGGAACCGCCGGAGAAGAGCAGGATGGCAATGGGAATGACAATGGTGCCAATCGGGTCGATGTGGCGCAGCGGGTTGAGGCTGATGCGCCCCAGCTGCCAGGCGGTCGGGTCGCCGAAATGGCGCGCCGCGTAGCCGTGCGCCGCCTCATGCAGCGTGATGGCGAAAATGACCGGCAGCGCGGAAATGGCCAGGGTCTGGATCAGGCTTTCAAGCATGGATTCAATCGAGTCCGAAAGGCGCCAGCGGGCCACGCCCGGCACGCACCAGTTCGGGGGCCGTCCCCGTCAGGTCGATGACGGTCGTCGGCTCGGTGCCGCAAGGACCGGCATCGAGGATCAATTCCAGTTGATCCTCCAGGCGATCCTGGATTTCCCAGCCTTCGGTCAGCGGAAATTCGTCGCCGGGCAGTTGCAGCGTAGTCGTCAGCAAGGGCTCGCCCAGTTCTTCCAGCAGGGCCAGCGTCACGGGATGCTCCGGAATACGCAGCCCGATGGTCTTGCGCTTGGGATGCATGACGCGGCGCGGCAGTTCCTTCGAGCCTTCCAGGATGAAAGTGTAGCTACCCGGTGTGGTTGCCTTGAGCAAACGGTACTGCGCATTGTCAACGCGGGCATAGGTGGCGATCTCCGAGAGGTCGCGCACCATCAGCGTCAGGTGATGGCGATCATCCATCTGGCGAATCAGGCGGATACGGTCCAGCGCGTCCTTGTCGCCGAGATGGCAGCCGAGGGCGTAGCAGGAATCGGTTGGCAAGGCGACGATGGCGCCCTCGCGGATGAATTCGGCAGCTTGCACGAGCAGGCGGGGCTGCGGCGATTCGGGATGAATATTGACAATACGGGCCATGCTTAAACCACCAGACGCCAGATCGGCTTCAAGTCTTCGGGCAACTGCGGCAACTTGCCCAGATCGACATAACTTTCTTCCGGCCCGTGAAAATCCGAGCCGCGCGACGCGTGAAATTCATAATGCCGCGCCAGACGGGCGAAATGCATCACCGAGTCGGGCGAATGGCTGCCACAAGTCACCTCGATGCCACGCCCGCCAAGATCCTTGAAATCGTCAAGGAAACGCCGCATCTCCGCCCCCGACATCTTGTAACGCCCGGGGTGGGCAACCACCGCCACCCCGCCCGCCCCGTTGATCCAGCCCACCGCCTCATCCAGCGTCACCCAATGGTGATCGACATAACCCGGCTTGCCGGGCGTCAGGTAATGCTGGAAGACACCCGGCACATCGCGAGCGATGCCGATGGAAACGAGGTAGCGGGCAAAATGGGCGCGCGAAATCAGGCTCTGGTTGGTCACGAAGCACATGGCGCCCTCGAAGACCCCGGGAATGCCGATGGCGGCGAGTGCATCGCCCATGCGCCGGGCGCGTTCAACCCGCCCTTGACGAAGATTATCGAGACCTTCGATCAAAACCGGATTCTGCTCGTCGAAGCCGAGACCGACGACGTGGATGGGAACCCCCTTCCACTCGATCGAGATCTCGACACCCGGAACGAAACCCATGCCCAGCTCGGTCGCGGTGGAGCGCGCCTCGACCAGACCGCCGGTATCGTCGTGATCGGTCAGCGCCCACAGGTCGACACCATTCCCCGCCGCTCGACGCGCCACCGCCTGCGGCGGCATCAGGCCGTCGGAAACGATGGAATGGCAATGGAAGTCGAAATTGGCTGGGGTCACGGCTGGACGCTTGAAAACAAACGATGAGTTTAACATGAAGGGGCTGCGCACCCGGATTCCCTTGTGCAGCGCAGCATGTTGATCAGACCGCTGCATCCCGTTATAGTGCCTCCCGTTCCGTGGGAGAGCGTAGTTTGATCTACCGCCGAAGGCGCAATTTCACCCGAAAACGCTCAGGCAAAAGGACCGCGAAACCGAAGTGGCACGCCATTTCGAAACTCTGGAGAGCAGGCGTCAACAGCGCCCACCGATGGGGCAAATCTCTCAGGTATCAAGGACAGAGGGGTGAAACGCAAGATTTGTTCTTTCGTTTCACCCCTTTTCCGTTTCTAGAACTGACGTTAAATAACGCCTGTAAAGGATTGATATGCTGAAGAAAACGGTTTTGAATGCTGCGCACCGTGCGCTCAATGCCCGAATGGTGGATTTTGGCGGCTGGGACATGCCGGTCAATTACGGTTCGCAGATCGAGGAGCATCATGCGGTGCGTAACGACTGCGGCATGTTCGACGTCTCCCACATGTGCCCGGTCGATCTGGTCGGCGCCGATTGCCGCCCCTTCCTGTCCCGCCTGGTCGCCAACGATGTCGCCAAGCTCACCGTCTCCGGCAAGGCGCTCTACTCCGCCATGCTCAACGAAGCCGGCGGCGTGATCGACGACCTGATCATCTACTTCCTGACCGACACCCGCTTCCGCATCGTGGTCAATGCCGGTACCGCCGAGAAGGATCTGGCCTGGATGCAGGCCAAGGCCGCCGAATGGAAGATGGACGTAACCATCACCCAGCGCCGTGACGGCGCCAACGCCCTCGGCATCATCGCCGTGCAGGGCCCGAACGCCCGCGCCAGGGTCTGGCAGGTGCTGCCGCAGGCCAAGGCGGCGACCGAAGGCCTGAAGGCCTTCTTCGGCGCGGAAGTCGATCAGTATTTCATCGCCAGCACTGGCTACACCGGTGAAGACGGCTACGAGATCATGCTGCCGGCCG
>ERZ650312.1907-NODE-1907-length-11642-cov-5.005351_pt1 | contig 11642 bp, 13 predicted proteins | sample MGYA00376248_ERZ650312 | MGnify/ENA primary metagenome ERZ650312 (study PRJEB26733, sample SAMN07839316) | wastewater metagenome | biome: urban; feature: wastewater treatment plant; material: waste water | place: USA: North Carolina | collected 2016-07-28 ... | reverse complement strand
GGCTCTCAATCAAAATCATAAGATTTTTTACGGTTCACAAAAATCCATATAAGCCTTTTGTTTTTGATATATTTTTTGATATATTCTTGGTACTTACCAAAAAACACATATCAAGGTATATCAAAAAATGCCGAAAGCAGTAAAACCTTTATCGCACCACCCTTTAAAATCAGTACTTTAAAGCATTTTTGAAAACACCCATTAAACCCACAACCACAACTATAATACAGCCCTGAGTCATTATTCGTCTGCTTTATAGCCCTGGAGCTTTCCACATTGGGGCTACGGCTTTTTCGTTTACGAGTTGGAGCATTTTTGAGTAGGCGTTTTGCCAGTTTGTTTTTGCCTCGTCGTATATCGGTTTGTTTGCCGGATTCGGGATAAACTCTTTGTCCCATTTGACTAGATTTTTTGCTCCGTCAGATATGCTAGAGTATATACCTACACCGGTACCGGCCGCAAATGCCGCTCCGAGGCTTGTGGCTTCTTTGACTACCGGAGTTTTGACAGTTATTCCTGTGGCATCCGCCAAAATCTGAGGCCATAAAAACCCTTTTGCCGCCCCTCCGGCAAATACGATTTTTTCAGGCTTTGCACCGCTAAACCTCATAATCTCCTCCAGATTTACCGTGCTCACTATCGCCGCATTCTCCTCTAGTGCCCTAAACAAAGCGGCAACGCCCATTTTGTCGGCATCAAAAGGGAGATTCAAAAATGACGGGGCGGCGTGAATCCATTTTTTGTATTTCATCGAGTCGGAGAAAATCGGTATTATCCCGTAGCTCCCAACCGGAATATCTGCCGCCAGACGCTCCAGATAGGCATAAGGATCCACCCCTTTGGCACTCGCTTCGTCTCTCTCTTTTTTTGCCAGAGAATCTCTAAACCACCTCATAATCATTCCGGCAAAAAACGTAATCCCCTCGGCCTGCGACAACCCTGTTACGACATGTGGATTTATCCGTAGATTCATTGACGGATCAACGGTTCCGGCCTCTATATTTACCACCTGTTGCCAAAACGTCCCGCCAAGTACGGCGCACTCGGAGCACTCCACGACACCTAGTCCGGCAGAACCCATCTGTACATCGCCGCCGCCCATCACGACAGGGGTTCCCTCCGTCAGTCCGGATTCTTCGGCTGCTTTTTTGGTTACGGTTCCTATGATTGAGGACGGTTCGTAAATTTTTGGGAAAATATCGCTTTTGATCCCCACTTTTTGCGCCATCCAATCTGCCCAGTTTCTGGTCTTTAGGTCAAACACCCCAGTCGTTCCGCCGTTTGAAGGGTCGCACCCAAACTCTCCGGATAGCCTATACAAAACCCATGAGTCGATCATTGTTAGAGTTTTTGTTTTTTCATAGACTGACGGTTTGTTGTTTTTGAGCCACAATAATCTAGGCAGTGCTCCAAGGGCAAACGTCTGACCGCTATGCGAATAAAACTCCTCTTCGGCTCCTTCAAATGTACTATTTAGATACGCCACTTCGCCGCCGGCTCTCGAATCGACGTTTGCAACCGCCCAAATCTCGTTTCCGTCTTTGTCGTAAAGGACTATCCCCTCTCTCATGCTGGTAGAGGTAACGGCAGATATGTCGGAGGCTTTGATGTTTGCATTTAAAAGCGCCTCTTTGACGCATTCGCAAATTAGCTTCCACCCTTTACCGGTATCAAAATTCATAGCTCCCGATATACCGTCCTCTCCGTGGTGGCTCCACTCTTTTTGCCCGACTCCAAGTTGATTACCGGATTCGTCGAAAATAACCGCTCTGCCGCTTCCGGTACCGGCATCTATCGCCATCAAATACCCCATTAAAACCCCTTTGTCTCCAACTTTGGTATGTATTAAACCATCTGATTAATTCTCAAATTTCCGGCAAAGCCGTAAATTTTGGTCTAGGCAGACGGCTCTTGCGGCTAGCCGCTCTAAAAAATCATATTTATTCAGATGATTTTATTATACTTTTGCCAAATTGAGGTTAAGTTATAATCGGCAAAAACGTCGTCTGGAGGGGTTGTGAGAGTTTTTTTGATTTGTTGCTGTCTGGTTTTTGCGCTGTTTGGATTTGAGAAAAAATCACTTTATGAGGTTGAGTACGGAGTTTTTAAGGAACTTGGTTTTGCCGATGCTAAACTAACGGTATCCGGTCAAAACTACCATATGAAAATTCATGCAAAAACAGAGGGGCTTGCCAGATTTTTGAGCCAAAAAAGAGAAGAGGTGTATGAGAGCTTTGGTGTTACGACTAAAAACGGGTATCTTCCGTACAGATTTGTCCAATACAAAAGATGGAGCGACAAAGAGGAGCGGACGACGTATTTATTTGATCATGCGAAAAAAGATGTCAAAAAAATAAAGGAGAAATACGAAGACGGCAAACTCGTAGATAAGGGGGAGGAGCCAAATAAGTACTATGCCGACAACGATATTTTGACATTGTATTTTAATATCTCCGATGATTTTAAGGGGATGCCGGCCGGAGCTAAAAAAGTATATTATGCCGTCGGTGCGAATCCTAAAGACGGACGGGTGGATCTCATAATCCCTCACGGAGCCAAACTATCGGAGATAAAAGAGGGGCTGGAGGAGCCGAAAGCGGCTAGCTATGTCGTGGTTTTTATCAATCAAAAGATTTTCTCTTCCGAGCGGGGTGAGCTTTGGCTTGCGTTTGATGCAAAAAACGATTGTGTCAAGGCAACACTAAAAGATGTACTGTTTTTCGGGGACGTAAGAGGGATATTGAAAAACTGATATTACGCATAGATGCGAGCTAAGCCCGTATCTATGGCAGGGACATAAATGTCCCTTGTATCCCCCTAAAACTACCTGCGTATCCGGGAGAATACGCTTAAGCGTGCGTAAGGGTAAAAAACTAAAAACTATTTTTGGTAGAGAACATCACAAGAGTGTGACTCTATTTTTACCGTCTTTTTTGGACTCATATAGTGCCTCATCTGCCCTTTTTACGACTGACTCTTCGTTGTCTGTTTTTTGAAAATAGGTAGCCCCGATACTACACGTAACCCTTCCGACCCCTGCAAAATCGGTCGCCTCTACTATCTCCCTGATACTTTCGGCAAATACGGATGCGCCTTTAAGATCGGTATGGGGTGCGATGACGATAAACTCCTCCCCGCCCCATCTGCCGGCATAATCTGTTTTTCTGATGCATTTTCGTATTAGTCTCGAAATCTCTCTGAGAACCGTGTCGCCGGTCGGATGACCGTATGTGTCGTTTATTTTTTTGAAATCGTCTATATCTAGCATCAAAACAGATAACTCTATCCCGTAGCGTCTGGATCTATCTATCTCTATTTTGAGTATATCTTCGGTTTTTTGTCTGTTATATAGCTTTGTCATCCCATCATAGGTAGCCTGCAACTCAAATAGCTCTTTTGCTTTTACAAGTTCCATCTCTTGCAGTTTTTTATCGGTAATGTCGCTAAACACCGCCACATAGTATACCGATTCGGCGGTTACTGCCGTTATAGTGATCCATTCGGCATATACCTCGCCGTCTTTTCTTTTATTCCATATCTCCCCTTGCCAACACCCGTCTTTATTGATTCGCTCCCACATCGCTTCGTAGAATTTTTCATCATGTTTGCCGGATTTTAGGATTTTAGGGTTCTCACCGATAAGCTCTTCCGGTGTGTATCCGGTTACCGTTCTGATGAAGTTGTTTGCAAATACGATATCGCCGTATTTGTCGGCTACTATTACCCCTTCGTGGATATTTTTTACTATCGTATCCGAGAGTTTTAGTTTTTTGATATTTTTCTTTTTTTCGGTGATGTCGGAAAACAGGATGATAGACCCTTTGGTTGCACCGTTTACGATTAGTGGAGTCGCTTTATATGCGACATCGATTTTTGATTTGTCTTTTTTTATATAGGTATCGTCTTCACAGGAGTATTCCAGATTCTCTTTGAGTTTTTTCATCGTCGGACAATCTTCGTTTGAGACGAATCTTCCGTCTTTTGTCTCGTAGTGGATGAGAGAATGGGCGTTTTCTCCGACCAGCTCGTTTTGCGAATAACCTAGTATGATGCATGCTTTTGTGTTTGCAAATGTGATAACCCCGTTTTTATCGAGAGTGATAACTCCATCACCCATATTGTCGGTAATACTTTTAAATGTCAAAGAGAGTTCTAAGCTCTCCTCAACCTCTTTTATAAAATACCTTTTTGCAAGCCATCCGACAATAAAAACAAAAGCGATAGTAAGAAGTAGCATAATTGCGGTTAGGGTGACCGTAACTCCGTTTAGGTTCTCAAAGGTCGGGTGTTTGATTAGGTAGAATCCGGTGGAGTAGAAAAACAAGATAACAAAAACACTAACACCGACGGCAAACAATACGATAGCCGGAATAAAATTATTCTGGTATAAACCTCTCATACCACACCCCTTTGCGGCAAATTACGGAGCATTTTTTGGAGTTTGAACCCCTTTTTGGTATTATTCTACGATAATTTGGAGGAAATATGGCGACAATAATTAAAAAAATATCAAAATTCTTTGAAATATTCTCAAAAAACACTACAAAATGCGACGGTTGCGCATACTATAAGGCTTCCGGCTCCTGTAATCTGTTCGCTATAACGGAAGATTGGGTAGAGGTGAAAGCAAAAGATGGATGCGAGCACTATCTAAATAAAAACGAACTTTTAAGAAAATAAGTTGCCGTTTGTACTATTTGATACGGAGACGACCGGAGGCGGAGAAAACGACAGAATATGCCAGATAGCTTTGGGTGTGCTAAAAAAAGACGGGTGTGATTACTACTCCGATTTTTGCAAACCCCCTTTGCCGATTAGCTACGGTGCCATGGCTGTTCACGGGATTACCGAAGAGGATGTGGCGGATAAACCCTCTTTTTGGGATACGGATACGGCAAAACTACTAAATTCCCTCAATACCGAAAAATCTGTAGTCATAGCCCACAATGCAAAATTCGACATCGACATGGCAAAAAAAGAGGGGATAGAGTGGAAGGGGTATGTGATAGATACCTTCAGATGCGCCAAACACCTCTTAAAATCAGATAGTTATGCGATGCAGTATCTGCGGTACTCTCTGGGGCTTTATAAGAGCGAAAAAGATGAGGAATACCATGCCCTCGTGGCGCAGTTTGGGGATATGATGAATGCTCACAATGCGTTGTTTGATATATACGTTCTCAAAAAACTTTTTTTTCATTTGATTGATGTTGCGGGTGACTATAAAAAACTAATCGAGCTCACATCTAAGCCTGTTTTGTTGGAGACTCTAATGTTTGGAAAACATAGGGGCGAGAGTTTTGAGAGTGTGGCAAAAAAAGACCCGTCATATCTTGTCTGGCTACGAGATAATAAAAAAGGTGAAGATACCGATTTGACATACACTATCGATTATTATCTCCAAGGGTCATGCTGATTATATTATCTTAAAACTCGGCCTTCACGCACCCAAAAAACACCTTTGTAAGCTCTGTTTTTGTACACTTAGTTCAAAATTTTATACAAAAAAGGAATGTTATTTATGGCAATGACCGTATACTATGACAAAGACTGCGATATCAATATAATCAAGGGCAAAAAAGTAGCTATGATAGGCTTTGGAAGCCAAGGCCATGCCCACGCCGAAAACCTAAGAGATAGCGGCGTTGACGTATGTATCGGTCTAAAAAAAGGCGGAGCTAGCTGGGCAAAAGCGGAGGCAAAAGGGTTTGAGGTTTTGACGGTGGCCGATGCTACTGCAAAAGCAGACGTTGTTATGATCCTTTTACCGGATGAGTCTCAAGCATCAGTATATGAAAAAGAGATAGCTCCGAATCTAAAAGACGGTGCTACTATAGCGTTTGGCCACGGTTTTAATATTCTCTACGGAAGAGTAAAACCTGCGGCAAATATCAACGTAATGATGGTAGCTCCAAAAGCTCCGGGTCATACCGTAAGAAGCGAATTTGTAAGAGGCGGCGGTATCCCTGACCTTATCGCCGTACACCAAGACCCAAGCGGCTCTACAAAAGCTCTTGCGCTGAGCTATGCGTCGGCAATCGGTGGCGGTAGAACCGGTATCATCGAAACAACATTCAAAGACGAGACTGAGACTGACCTATTCGGTGAGCAAGCGGTACTTTGCGGCGGCGTAAGCGCACTTGTAAAAGCAGGATTCGAGACACTGACAGAGGCCGGCTATCCACCTGAGATGGCATATTTCGAGTGCCTACATGAGCTAAAACTGATAGTAGATTTGATGTTCCAGGGCGGCGTAGCCGATATGAGATACTCAATCTCCAATACGGCTGAGTATGGCGATATGGTTAGCGGCCCTAGGGTAATCAATGAGACTTCAAAAGCGGCAATGAAAGAGATTTTGACTGAAATCCAAAACGGCAAATTCGCAAAAGACTTTATCCTTGAAGGTATGACGGGATACCCTAGAATGACGGCTGAGAGAGCATACCTATACAACCATCCGCTTGAGGTAACAGGTAGACAACTAAGAGCTATGATGCCGTGGATCAACGCAAATAAAATAGTAGATCAGGCTAAAAACTAAAATTCTCCCGCTTTAGCGGGTAGCTTCAGGGGGTCGTAGGGACGCTTGCGACCATACCTCTACAAAGAGTTTTTTACTCATTTGTAGGCGATAAAAATAAGATGGAAGGCTTTTTATGGGTTTTATCCTTACGGTTACCAGCGGAAAAGGCGGTGTCGGCAAATCAACGACCGCCGCTAACGTCGCTACAGCTTTGGCCAAAAACGGCAAAAGGGTAGTCGCTATCGATTTTGATATCGGGCTTAGAAATCTGGATATGATACTGGGTCTTGAAAATAGAATAGTGTATGACGTGGTAAACGTTATGGAGGGGGATTGCAATCTCTCTCAGGCACTTATTGCGGACAAAAAAACGCAAGGGTTATACTTTTTACCTGCCAGTCAAACAAAAGACAAACACGTTCTTGATAAAGAGAAAGTCAGAAAGCTTTTGGAGGATATGAAGCCTCAGTTTGACTACATCATTATAGACTCTCCGGCCGGTATTGAGGGTGGTTTTGAACATGCTATATTTTTGGCAGACAAGGCTTTGATTATCTCTACGCCTGATGTTTCTGCCGTGAGAGATGCCGACAGGGTAATCGGTATTATGGATGCAAAAAGCGAAAAAGCGATAAACGGTGAAGAGATAGAGAAATTCCTCATCGTAAACCGTGTAAAGCCGGGTCTTGTAGAGAGGGGAGATATGCTCTCTATCGAAGATGTCCTCCAGATATTGGCTATCAAACTAATCGGCGTTGTCCCAGATGATGAAAAGGTTATATCTAGTACAAACACCGGAGAACCTGTAGTCCACGATGAAAACTCAAAATCCGGTGAAGCGTTTAGACGTATCGCCAGACGACTACTCGGAGAAGAGGTTGAGTATTTGGATTTGAGTGAAAAAAGCGGCTTTTTCTCTAAAATAAAGGGGCTATTCAAGTGAGCCTTATCGATCTTATTTTCGGCAAAAAAGAGCAGAGCGCAAAAGTAGCAAAAGACAGGCTAACCGTAATGCTGGCAACCGAGAGAGGTAGCAATGCTTTGCCCCATATGGAAGATATTAAACGGGAGATTTTGGAGGTAATAAAAAAATACACCAAAGTCAAAGAGATCAGTATCAAAACCGATAACAACCAAAATATCGATCTTCTCGAAGTTGAAATAATACTGGATAAATAAAAATGCCCCACCCGAATATACTGGATAGTGATACGCTCTCCGGTCTATTCGGAAAAATCCCAAAAAAAGAACTCCCCTCCCAAATTTACTATCACGGTGATATTTCGCTTTTGCAAAAACGGAAAATTGCAATAGTCGGCTCGCGAAAGGCTACAAAATACTCCAAATATTATACTTTTTTGCTTGCGTCCAAACTCTCAAAAGCCGGTTTTGCGGTAGTTAGCGGCGGGGCCGAGGGGATAGATTCGGAAGCCCACAAAGGGGCAGGGCAAAATACTATAGCCGTTATGCCGTGCGGCCTTGATATATTGTATCCGCCGTCAAATTCAAGCCTCCTAAAAAATATCTACTCAAACTCTTTGGCTATTAGCGAATACGCCGACGGCGAGAGGGCTAGAGCTTATACGTTTGTACATAGAAATAGGCTAGTTGTAGGGATGAGTGAGGCGGTCGTAATAACGGAAGCCGATACGAAAAGCGGCTCTATCCGCTCAGCCGAGTATGCCCTAAAATACGGTATCCCTATTTATGTTTTATCGCATAGAATCGATGAAAGCGCCGGAACAAATGCGCTAATAAGGGAGAAGAAGGCAAAGCCGATATTTTCGATCGATGATTTTTTGGATTCGTTCGGCGTTTTATCCGGTTTTGCGGATACGCATCGCCTAGAGAGAGACTCTTTACAATCGTTTTTGGCAACCCGTCCCAGCTTTTCCGATTTTGTGGCCGTATACGGCGATAAAGCTTATGAGATGGAGCTTGACGGAGAGGTTGAAGTTGAAAATGGGATAGTAAAATTAATCCAAAGTTGATAGTACAAGACTAAAGTTTTTTGATATAATAACGGCAAAAAAATAATATCAAAGGACTTTTGATAATGGCGAAGAAGAGTTTATATGAAACGTTGGAGATCACTCAAGGTGCCTCTGCCGATGAAATAAAAAAAGCATATAGAAAATTAGCTAGAAAATACCATCCCGATATCAATAAAACTCCGGAGGCAGAAGAGAAATTCAAAGAGATTAACGGGGCATACGAGATATTATCCGATGAAGAGAAGCGTAAAAAGTACGATATGTACGGGGATGATATGTTCGGAGGGCAGAGCTTTCATGATTTTAGAAGTTCTCAGGGTGCAGGAGTTGATTTTGAGGATATCCTTCGGAATATCTTTGGAGGCGGCGGCGGATTTGGCGGCTTTGGAGGACAAAGAGGTGGCGGATTTGGTGGTTTCGGCGGATTTGGAGGGATGGATCTGGATATTAACGCCACCGTCACGATACAGTTTGATGTCGCCGTGCTGGGTGGAAGCCAACATATATCACTAAATAACGACGGATTTGATATTAAAATTCCGGCCGGAATCAATGACGGTGAGACTCTAAGAATAAAAGGAAAAGGGAAAAGCCATCAAGGGCAAAAAGGGGATTTGCTCCTAAAGGTCACGATAGCCAAAAATCCGGAATACGAGAGGGAGGGGGATGACCTGACAAAAGGGTTTGATCTTTCTCTTAAAACTGCGATATTTGGTGGAAAAGTCTCTATAAATACGCTAGATGGAGAGATAAACCTAAAAGTTCCGGCAGGGACTAAATGCGGACAGAGATTTAGGGTAAAAGAGCGTGGTGTAATCAACAGAAAAACAAAAGCAAAAGGGGATTTGTATCTACGGGCAAACGTATTAATACCATCCGCCGATTCACTTGATACCTCTTTGGCAAAAATAATGGAAGAGAAACTACCGTAAAGGGGGAGATGATGGAAGATTTTGAAGATCCGATATATCAGATTAGCATGGTAGCCGAACTACTGGGAATTCACCCGCAAACTCTCAGACACTACGAGAGGGAGGGGCTCATAGTTCCATCCAGAACCAGCGGAAAAATTAGAGTCTACTCCAAAAAAGATGTAGAGGATCTACGTCTTGTGATGCGTCTGACGAGGGAGCTTGGGGTTAATCTGGCAGGGGTGGATCTTGTTTTACAGTTAAAACATCAAGTGAGGGCACTTCAGCAGGAGGTCGATTCGCTGAGATGTGAATTGAACACAAAAAAAGCAGAGAGTCTGGTCCCTAAAAACAGACAGATAGTAGTCAAAAAAAGCTCCTACAGGGTCGTCCTTTTTGAGGAAAAAGGGTAATTAAGAGACCCTTTTCTTATTTTTTATATAAATTTTTACTTACTTTTATCTTCTTATTGATTACCGTCAACGCTACTTTTTTAAAAATACCATATACTTTTTGCTTACCGTAACACTCCGGAGTTTTGGATGTTTCAGACCGTACTATACCTGCATATATTAGCCGCTTGTTCTTGGATAGGGGGCAGTATATTATTGTTTGCACTTGGTATTTTGATAAGAGACGGCAGACAACAATCGGCCGTATACGGTGCTATAGGCCCTTTGTACGGTTATTTTGAGAGTTTTTGGTTATTCATTTTGCTTGCAACCGGATTTTGGCTGCTTGATTACCACTCTCTTGTCGGTTTGATAGGAAAAAACGGTAGCGAATTAGAGTATATGCTAAATATGAAAATTTTAGCCGTATCACTGGTGTTGGTTGCAACTGCCGTACACCTTTTGGTGGCAATCAAAACACACGGCAAAAGCAGGGCAACGATTCAGACTCTCCTCTCCAGAGGGGGTTCTCTGGCTATATTTTTCCTAAACTTCGCAATTTTACGGTATGCGATTGAGATACGTTCGGTATTGCACTAAAAAACCAACAAGGAGATAGGCGATGATAAAAATTCCGGATAATGCGACAAAGATAGAGGTGACTGGGGCAACAGTTGATTTTTTTGTGTTTGCGCTTGGCGATGATACTTTTTTTGCGTTCGATACCTCTATGTGCGAACCGCCTGAGCCTATGGTAAATGCTATGGCGGGACTTATGCTGATAGATGCGCCGGATAAAAAGCTGCTAATGATAAATCATAAAAATCCGGGAGCCCTTTTTAGTAAAATTGGAGATGATTTTGATTCGTCGGTAACAGAGAGGGAGGATGGTCTTTTTGAGATAGTGTTCGGATTTAAAGGGGCTGTCGATATGGGCGATTCAAGATATACTGCTAGTTGTCACGGATAAAATAGCGGTGAAAATAACCCCCGATTTTGCCCCGCCGCTATCCATAGTGGCTCCCTTTTTTGTAGTGGCCGCATTTTTTTATACGGCTTGTACGTTTTCTTTGTTTTTATTAGATCCGACAATCGGCTATAACGATTTTGCCACGGTAGGATGGGTTCATCTATTCTTATTAGGGTTTGTGATGAGCGTGATACTGGGTGCGGCGGCTCAGCTGATTCCGGTGGCGTTGGAGCAGGGTCACCGCTTTGTCGGGGTATTTATCCCTATTTTGTATATTTTTACGATCGGTACTTTAGTTTTAGTGTCAGGTTTTTGGTTTTTTCCGGAAGTGCTCCATTATGGCGGAGCTTTGGTCGGCGGGGCTCTGTTTTTATATTTAATTGACGTATTTGCAACTTTGTTTGCCGCTAAACGGACCACCCTTACGACTGCGGCTATCCGTATGGCTCATATATTTTTGGCAGGAGCCGTCACTGTAGGTATTTTTGCGACTTTGTATTTTGTACTAGGCATAGAGATAAATTTTTTTGCCGTATTTGTTTCACATATAGCCTTTGGTGTCGGCGGATATATGTTTTTGGTTGTCATAGGGGTGGCTGTTATTTTGTTGCCGATGTTCGGTTTGGCTCACGGTTTTAGCCAGAAGCCGGCCGAATATTCGGTTTGGTCTTTGTCTTTGGGTGTTTCGTTGGTCTTTATCTCCTCTTTTTCAGGGTTTTATAGCGGAGTAGCATTCGGATTTGCTTTGATTGTCATGGCTGCCTTTTTGTTTATCTATCAGGTTTTTTTGATAAATAAAAAAAGGGTTAGAAAAGAGGCCGATGTTTGGTATGTGTCGCTTGCCGAGAT
>ERZ650312.1906-NODE-1906-length-11645-cov-23.849267_pt1 | contig 11645 bp, 8 predicted proteins | sample MGYA00376248_ERZ650312 | MGnify/ENA primary metagenome ERZ650312 (study PRJEB26733, sample SAMN07839316) | wastewater metagenome | biome: urban; feature: wastewater treatment plant; material: waste water | place: USA: North Carolina | collected 2016-07-28 ... | reverse complement strand
GATTTTTCTTATATTTTTCACTCAAAATTGAAATATAATAAGAATCGAGTAGGAGAGGTTTTATTTTTTCTAATTTCCAATTTTCGGTGTTGAAAAATTTTTCCATTCCTTTTTTTGAGAAATGAAAAATATGACGAGGTACATCATAAGCTGCCCAAAAATCTTTATAATATTTTGCATCGTAAGAAGTACAATTGGGAACCGCAATTATTAAATGACCGTTTGATTTTAATTTGTCATAAAATAATGAGAGTATCTCAGTCTGATTTTCGATATGTTCGAAAACATGCCAAAGTGTAATAACATCTAAACTACCATTTTCTATTTCATTTAAGTTTTCTATAAATTTTGTTTTGGTAGTTTTTTGCTTGGCAAAATTTCTGGCAGCGTCACTTGGTTCATATCCGAAAGTTTGGACATCATTTTCTATATGTTTCAAAAATTCACCAGCACCGCAACCATAATCTAGAACTTTAGCATTTTCAAAACTTACAGAAGAAAGAATATTTCTTTTATAATTGAGATTAAAAGATTGAGCAAATTTGTAAATTTTTTCTTTTAAAGAATTAGAATCTTGGTGATGAGAAATGTAATCTTTACTCTCATAATACTTACCTAAATTTTCTGGAATAGGGTAAGTTTTAAAAATTCCTTCTATTTCGGTTTCTTTAATTTCAAAAATTTCTTTGCTTAAAAAATGATCTTTTATTTTCATGTTTAATTTGCTAAGTCCAATCTAAATTTATTAAAAATTTCTAAAATGTTTCACGTGAAACATTTTACTTTTATCTTCCTAAATAAATAAGTAATACATTAATATCTGCTGGAGAAACTCCAGAAATCCTTCCGGCTTGTGCAATGGTTTTAGGTTGAATTTTATTGAGCTTTTGTTTTGCTTCAGCGGAAAGAGATGAAATTTTAGAATAATCAAAATCTTCTGGAATTCTAATGGTTTCTAATCTTTGTAATTTGGCTACATTATCTCTTTCTTTTTCTATATAACCTTTGTATTTAATATTGATTTCTGCCTGTTCTTTTTGCTCTTCATTATACTGTTCTACTTTTTCTTTGATGAAATCGATTGCAGTTAATTTTTCTAAGGAAAGGTTAGGTCTTGTAAGAATTTGTGCAGCTCTATAAGCTTGGTCTACCGGTGAACTTTCATTAGCTTCTAAGATAGGATTGATAATACCAGGCTTTAAAGAAGTTTCTCTCAAAAATTCTTCAAGTTCAGAAGATTTAGCAACTTTTTCTTCCATATTTTTTAACCTTTCTTCTTTAGCTAGACCAAGATTATAAGCTTTTTCTGTAAGTCTAATATCAGCATTATCTTGTCTTAAAAGCAGTCTGTATTCTGCTCTAGAAGTAAACATTCTGTATGGTTCTTCGGTTCCTTTGGTAATTAAATCATCTATTAAAACTCCAATATATGCCTCGTCTCTGCTAAGTATGAATTCATCTTTTTCGTGAACTTTATTATGAGCATTAATTCCTGCCATTAAACCTTGTCCTGCTGCTTCTTCGTAACCAGTAGTTCCATTAATTTGACCTGCAAAATAAAGGTTTTCTATCAGTTTAGTTTCCAAAGTATGTTTTAATTGAGTAGGAGGGAAGTAATCATATTCTATAGCATAACCAGGTCTGAAAATTTTAGCTTTTTCAAAGCCAGGAACATGATGTAATGCTTTCAATTGAACATCTTCTGGTAATGAAGAACTGAAACCATTTACATAAACTTCTACCGTATTCCAACCTTCAGGTTCTGCAAATAATTGATGACGGTTTCTTTCCGCAAAACGGTTGATTTTATCTTCAATACTTGGGCAATATCTTGGTCCAATACTTTGGATAGTACCATTAAACATTGGAGATTTATCAAATCCAGTTCTTAAAATTTCGTGAACGGTATCATTGGTATAAGTAATGTAACAACTGCGTTGTTTCGTTAATTTAGGAGTATCTAAATAACTGAATTTTTGAGGATTTTTATCTCCTGCTTGTTCTTCCATCTTAGAATAATCAAGGCTTCTTCCGTCTACACGAACTGGAGTTCCTGTCTTCATTCTACCAGCTTCAAAGCCTAAATCTACCAATTGTTCGGTAATTCCATAAGCTTTTGGTTCTCCCATTCTTCCTCCTCCTAATTGTTTGTCACCAACGTGAATGAGTCCATTTAGGAAAGTTCCATTCGTTAAAACCACAGATTTTCCTTTAATTTCTATACCTAAAGAAGTAATTACGCCTTCTACTTTGCCATTATTGATGATTAAAGATTTCACCATATCCTGAAAAAAGTCAAGATTTGGTGTATTTTCTAGAACATATCGCCATTCTTCTGCGAATTTCATTCTATCATTTTGTGTTCTAGGAGACCACATTGCAGGTCCTTTTGAAAGGTTGAGCATCTTGAATTGAATAGCAGATTTATCCGCTACAATTCCGCTAAAACCACCCATTGCATCTATTTCTCTTACAATTTGACCTTTTGCAATACCACCCATTGCTGGATTACAAGACATTTGTCCGATGGTTTGCATATTCATCGTAATAAGCATGGTTTTAGAACCTAGATTAGCAGCAGCAGCAGCAGCTTCGCAACCAGCGTGACCAGCTCCTACTACGATTACATCATATGTTTCGTTAAATAACATTTATATCTATTTATAAATTTTCTATTATTTTCAAATGTTTCACGTGAAACATTGTATAAATTTTCTACCAATTACGGAGTGTAACTAGCCCCGATTGCAACGGTTACCCCGCAACAAGCATTGGATTTAGCTTAAGAGTGAGGAGTAAAAGTGGAAAGCGGGAATAGCTTCTGAAAAATTTTATTCTGTTTTCAATGACAAATAAAAATCTTCTTTTGCACGCATTGTTTTTTGTTCTTCTTCGGTTTTATCTTTATAACCACAAAGGTGAAGAATGCCATGTGCAATTACTCTTTTCTTTTCTTCTTCGTAATTTTTTGAAATAAGACTAGCATTGTCCTTAATTCGCTGCAAAGATACAAAAATCTCTCCTGAAATGGTTTTTCCACGAACTTGGTCGAAAGTAATGATGTCTGTATAATAATCATGGTCTAAAAAATTTTGATTGATTTTGAGCAAATATTCATCATCACAGAAAATATAATTGATTTCTCCGAGTTTTTTTCCTTCGGAAATAATGATATTTTCGATCCAATTTTTAAGATTTTCGTCTATATTTTCGTCTATATTTTCGTAAAAAAAGTGTATCATTAATTTATTTTTTTAGAACCAGTGACCAAGAACTACAGTGAAAATTCCAGGTTTAGATTTAAATGCGTGACTGTAATTAAGTTTCACCTGACCAAATGGTGAGTCGTATCCTAGTGTAATTGCGGCTGAATTATATTTCAAATCAAGGAATTTAGAATCATCAAAGTTTTCAAAAATATTGGCTGAATTAATTCCTGCAATCACATAAAAATTTCTGTAAAAATTAAATTGGAAGTTATTAGAAACCGTAAAAATATTATTTCCTTTTTCTTCGCCAAGGTTATACCCGTTAAATCTTACAAAATTAACGATTCTTTGTTCAAAAATTCCTCCTAAATGATATTGGTAAAAATCATTAACAGGATTAATAGAAATTCCATAAAAAGTAGACAAACGATAAGTTAACCATTTTGTGATAGGAAAATTTCCTCGTAAATCTGCTTTTATTTGGAAGGCTCTTTTATTCTGTTCGTCATCAAATATGTTATAAATTTTGGCTTCTATGTTGGTATAAAATCCTCTTTTTGGGAAAGATTTACTGTCTTGATTATCCGCTCTCATAAAAACAAAAGGATTGAAATAATTGCCAAATTTTTGATTATTGGTAATAATTTCTGTGGTAGTAAAATTATCATGACTTAAACCTAATCCAAATGCAAACTTGTCTTTCCAAATGGATTGTATAAATGCTTCATTTCTGTACCAATTCCATTTATTAACAGCAGTTCCTTCAGCATTTTCTGTATCAAAGCTCATTCCAGAAGCATAAAAGCCAAATCCTGGAATATAACCGTTATCAATGAAATAATTGATGTAATATCTAGGTTTATCCCCGAAAACACCATCTATAGAGATGTTAGAGTTTTTAAAAACGAGTCTTTTAATGGTAATATTAGCCAATAATCCAGATTTGAAAATCTCATCATAATGCAAACCGAATTTTAAGAAAAATCTAGTGTCGTCTTCACTTACATTCAATTTTAGAATATTTCTGTTATCTCGTTGAATAATATCGTAATTGATAATTTTATAGTTATTGGTAGCGTAGAGTTTATCTACCATTTTATTAATCTTTCCATAGGTTTGTACCGATGGAATCAGGAGATTCATCTTTCCTTGAACGTAATATTTGCTGTAAATTTTATTATTTTCTAATTCTAATGCATCAATTTTATAGATATTAGAATAAATAGGATTGATAGGAATTCTAAGATATTCGTAGCCTTTTTTAGGAAGTTTATCAAATACTTCTACATATTTCATCGCTTCTGTGTAGCCAGATTTTAGAATTTTGGCTTTATCATCAAAACTGGTTACTCCTAAACCTTCAAGATTAGGTTTTATATTTACATCCGTAAATTTTATTTGATTTTTGGTTTCTTCTACAATCCCAAAATCAATGATTTGATTTAATATATCTACAATGCTATTGATTTTATCCCTTTTGTTAAGCCCTTGATTTAAATCTACACCTATCACAATGTCTATTCCTTTTTTCTTGAGAAATTCTGATGGATAATTCACCGTCATTGCTCCGTCTACATAAATACTATCGCCAATTTTCACAGGATCCATTAATGAGGGAAATGCAGAACTTGCCAAAATAGATTCTGAGAGATCTCCGTTTTCAAAAATTTTGATTTTTCCAGTTTCTAAATTGGTCGCTACACACATGAAAGGTATTGGTAACTTGCTGAAATCGTTTATGTTAGATACATTTTTGAATAATTCTTTGAGCAAGTATAGATTTTTTTGACCAGAAGAAATAGAAGTGGGAAGTGTAGCTTTTCCATTTTTTATAGGAACTTTTAGTAGATATTTATCAACGGATTTATTGAAAAAGGAACTTTCGGCGCGGTTATTTTTATTAGAAATCAAATTATAAAAATCAGTGTCTAAAATAATTTTTTCAATGTCTTTTCCGGTGTAACCAGAAGCGTATAAACCGCCTACAATCGCTCCCATACTAGTTCCAGAGATGTAATCTACTTTTACACCTAGAGAATCCAGCACTTTTAGAACGCCTACATGCGCAAATCCTTTAGCTCCGCCTCCAGAAAGTGACAATCCAATTTTAGGATTTTTGGGAATTTTTAGATTTTCTTTCACTTGAGCATTTGCATGTAAAGTGAAGAAAATCAATAATATATAAAATATTAATTTTTTCATTTGTGAGTAATATTTGGGTGTTTTGGTGTGGTGTTTTAATCTTTTATGTAGATTCTTTTTACTCTTCTAGAAATAGAAGTAAGCACTTCATAAGGAATGGTTTGGCAATATCCAGAAAATTCTTCCAAAGTAGGATTACCGTTAAAAATAATCACTTCATCTCCTTCTTTGGCTTTAATATTCTGTAAATCAACCATTAACATATCCATGCAAATATTTCCTACGATGGATACTTTTTGGTTTTGAATGCCTACAAATCCTTTTTTATTGCCAATTAATCTAGGAATTCCGTCTGCATAACCTACAGGAATAGTAGCAATTCTGGTGTCTTTTTCTGCTTTGTATTTTCTGTTGTAACCTATTGATTCTCCTTGTTTTACCTCAGAAATTTGTGAAATTACGGTTTTAAAAGTTACAGCACTTTGTAATTGTTTTTTCACTTTTGGATTGGCAGAAATTCCTACCATTCCTATTCCAATTCTTACCATTTCAAACTGATAATCAGAATAATAGGTAATTCCAGCAGTATTTAAAATGTGTCTGATGGGTTGATAACCCAAAGCTTCAGAAATTTTAGAAGAAACTCTTTGGAACGTATGAATTTGCTCCATCGTGTAATCATCTTCTTCAGGAACGTCTGCAGAAGAAAGATGGCTAAAAATACTGGCAACTTTTACATTGTATTTTTTAAGATTTTCTACCAATTCATCTATTTCATGTTCCTTAAAACCAAGACGATGCATCCCAGTTTCTACCTTGATATGAATAGGATATTTCTGCTGAATTCCCTTCAATTGCAATTGATTAGCAAAAAGTTCTAATACTCTCAAACTGTAAATTTCTGGCTCGAGATTATAATCTATAATCACATCATAACTGCCTTGTTCAGGATTCATGACCAAAATGGGTGTAGTGATTCCATTTTTTCTAAGGTCTACTCCTTCATCTGCGTATGCAACTCCCAGATAATCAATGTGATGATGTTGCAAAAATTCTGCAATTTCATAACCGCCAAGTCCATAAGAATAGGCTTTTACCATCGCACACATTTTGGTTTCTGGTTTTAGCAATGACTTATGAACATTAATATTATGCAGAATGGCATTGAGATTTATTTCTAAAACAGTATCGTGTTTTTGAAGTTCTAAATGTGATTTTATTTTCTCAAATTCAAAAATTCTTGCTCCTTTCAGCAGAATCAGTTGATTTTCAATGGAATTGAGTTGTTGGCTCTCTAATAATTCTTTTGTGGTAGAAAAAGTATATGTTTTAGCATTAAATTTTTCTTGAAATCTAGAAATTTGATTGCCAACTAAAAATATCTGTTTGAAATTTTGCTGATTGGTAATTTCTGCCACTTTATGATAAAGTGAAACATCATCATTTTTTACATCAAAAATATCCGAAAGAACTAAGGTTTTTTCGTCTCTATTATACTGATTAATAAACTGATATGCAATAATGAGCGAGTCTAAATCTAAGTTAAAAGAGTCATTGATAATCAAATTATTACGAACTCCATTTACACTTTCTAAGCGCATTTCTACCGCTTTCAGATTGTTGATTTTTTCAACTATTTTTTCGTTGGTAAAACCAAATTCTTTTAAAATACAGATTACCGCCAAAGCATTGGTAAGCGTAGCTTCGTCTCTCTGATTAGCAGGAAAACTCAATTTTTCTGAGAAATATTGAACTAAAATTTCTTGATTTCTATCTTTATAATCACAGATAATTTTTACATCATTATGAGTTTTTAGACCAAAGCTAATCAGTTTTTTGTCAGAATATTGCGTTTTTATTTCTTTACAAACTTGCTCATTATCACCATTATAGATAATAATTTCTGAATTTTTAAAAAGAATCAGTTTTTCTTTAATCAGCTGAAGTTCATTTTCGAAATTAGAAGAGTGCGCCGTTCCAATGTGAGTTAAAATTCCAATTTTAGGAGAAAAAATTTCTTCTAAAGTCTTCATTTCTTGTGGTTTAGAAATTCCCACTTCGAAAATTCCTACTTGATGTTTCTCTGAAGTTTGTAACAGAGAAATCGGTAAACCAATCTGTGAGTTGAAACTTTTTGGGGATTTCACGGTGGGGAATTCATTCCATAAACATTGGTATAACCATTCTTTTACGATGGTTTTTCCGTTACTTCCCGTAATTCCTATGGTTTTAATAGGTTGATTTTCAATATGATAATGTGCTAAATCTTGTAGAAATTTTACAGAATTTTCTACAATAATCCATGTAATTCCGTCGTATTCTGAATAAAAATTTTCAGAAATAATGACTTTAATTCCTTTTTCTATCGCTTGCGAAATGTATTTCTCACCAGAATTTTTGTGAGTATTGATGGCGATAAAAGCAGTTTTGAGGGTAGAATAAATATTTCTGCTGTCAAAAGCAATATGATGAATTTGCAGATTTTTATCCCCAATGATTTGAGATTGAGTAATTTCTGCTATTTCTTTTGTGGTGTAATTCATTATTTTTTATTCAAAACTTCGTCTATAAAAATTCTTCTACTTACGGCTTCGTAACTATCGGTTTCCCCAAGTTGTACCAAGTCTTTGCTGCTAGAAGTTCTCATAGAATAGTTGGCCAAGTTTCCTGTGGTTTTACAAATCGCGTGAACTTTTGTCACGTATTCTGCGGTTGCCATTAAAAAAGGCATCGGTCCGAAAGGTCTTCCTAAGAAATCCATATCTAGACCAGCAATTACTACTCGTATTCCGTTATTAGCCAATTGATTAGCTACTTCTACAATTCCATCATCGAAAAACTGTGCTTCATCTATTCCTACCACATCACAAGTAGAACCCAGTAGTAAAATTTCGTTTGAACTTTCTACAGGAGTACTTCTAATTTTGTTGTGATTATGAGAAACAACTTCTTCCTCATCATAGCGAGTATCTATTTTCGGTTTGAAAATTTCTACTTTTTGTCCAGCCATTTCAGCTCTGCGCAATCTGCGAATCAGTTCTTCGGTTTTCCCCGAAAACATTGAGCCACAAATTACTTCCATCCATCCACTTTGTTTTGCGTGGTTTATTGTATTTTCTAAAAACATTGTCTAAATTAGCAGATATAAATAAGTTTCAAATTTACGCAAAAATTAAAAGATTTGCCATGCAAAAATTACAAGAAACACAAGAAAGATTATTCGCTGAAATTAAAGAATTGATTTCAAAGATTTCATCTTTTTCAAATGAAGAAGATTTTATAGCAGAAGTAGGAGTTTTCACAGAACTTCAGGAAAAGGTTATTTCTTTGAAAAATTATTCAGAGATGCTTTCTGTTATTCGTGCCGAAGAAAATGTAGAACAAGATATTGAAAGACAGGTGATAAACTTTGAAATTGATACTAAAAAATTAGATGATTTCAGTCAACCAGTTGTAGATATTGAAGAAGAATTAGAAGAGGAACCTTTAGTTGGAGAAAATGCAGTGGCAGAAAAACTTGACGAAGAATATTTCATTGAAAAAGAACAGAATATCAATGAATTAGCTGAAAATATAGAAAAAGAAAAAGAGCAAGAAATTTCTGAAATTACTTTGGCTAAAGAAGAAATGGAGAAAAAAGATGAAGAAGAAAGGCTTCATGAAGAAAGAAGAAAAATTATAGATATTCCTGCTCCTGTTCATCATCACGAAGAAAAACCTGAGCTAACTTCTGAAGAAAAATCTGCGAGCCAAGAAGAATCTCATCACGAAACCAAAGAACATCACGAGAAAAAATTCAAATTGGCGCATATTAAAGGACTGAAAGCTACTGTTCAAAGCCTTTTTGATGATGATCCTTTAGAACATATTCAAGAAAAAATAGACGTTACTCATCTTCCAGAAGAGAAAAAAGCACCGAGTTTATTGAAAACTAATCTTCCTACAGATTATATGGAAGCCGAAAAAACACTTCCAGATTTTAAGTTAGATATTAATGATAGAATTGCTTTTACCAAAGTTCTTTTTAACGGAAGTCAGGTAGAACTGAATCAAGTGGTGAATCGTCTGAATTCTTATACTACTCTAGAACAAGCGAAGGAATATCTCAGCGAAGTTTATTATGAAAAAGGCTGGGAAAAAGTAGATGAATACGCACAGAGATTGTGGAGCTTAGTAGAAAATAAATTTATGTAAAATTGGTTGTCTGTTGAAGGTTGTTAGTTGATAGAAGAATTCCAACAACCATCAACCATTAACCATCAACTAAAAAATAATGAATATTTCAGATTTTAAAAATCCTTTTTTCATAGGTGTTGCAGGAGTTGGGATGAGTGCAATTGCTCAATACTTGCAGGGAATTGGCAAAAATGTATCGGGAAGCGACCGATATTTTCATCCTGATGAATACAATAAAACCAAGGAACAACTTGAAAATGAAGGCATAAAGTGTTTTCTACAAGATGGAAGTGGAATTACTGCTGAAACTGATTTGGTAGTGGTTTCTACTGCGATTGAAGACACCGTTTACGAAGTAAAAAAAGCCAAAGAACTCGGAATTCCGATTATTAAAAGAAGCCAACTTCTCGCGATGATTGCCAAAAGTAAAAAAACGGTTGCAGTTGCGGGAACTTCTGGAAAATCAACCACTTCGGCGATGTTATTTCAAATTTTGTTGGATGCAGGTTTAGAGCCGTCCATTATTTCTGGAGCGGGTTTAACGAGCATTATCAAACAAGGAAAAATTGGCAATGCTTACGTTGGGAAAGGAGATTGGCTCATTATAGAAGCGGATGAAAGCGATGGTTCGGTTGTTCAATATGAACCAGAAATCGGACTTTTACTTAATGTAGATAAAGACCATCAAGAAATAGAAGAGTTAATGGATTTATTTACAACTTTTAAAAAGAACAGTCAAAGACTGTTTGTTGTAAATCAATCGAATGCATTGGCCAAAACATTGTCGGCGAATATAAAAAATGATTTCGGTTTTGAAACTGAAGCTGGTTTTGCTGCTAAAAACTTCAAACAAGAAGGGTTTAAATTAAGCTTTGAAATTGACAATCAAGAATTTACAATGAACGCAATAGGACAGCACACTGTAGAAAATGCTACGGCTGCAGTTGCGGTGGCCAATCAAATTGGTGTAGATTTAAAAACTTGTGCCGAAAGTTTATCAAAATACGAAGGAATTTATCGTCGTCATCAAATTTTAGGACAAAAAAATGGAGTTTGGGTAATAGATGATTACGCGCACAATCCTGCGAAATGTGCCGCTTCAATTAAAGCTTGCCAACCTTTGGCTGAAAAAGTAGTAGCTTGGTTTCAACCTCACGGTTATGGACCTACAAGATTTTTAAGAAAAGATTTTGTGGAAGAAATTTCGGCTTCACTTCGTGAAAATGATGAAATCTGGATGAGCGAAATTTTCTACGCTGGCGGAACTGCTGTGAAAGATATTTCTGCAAACGATTTAATTGAAGACATAAAAGCGAAAGGCAAAAAGGCGTATTTCGTGGAAGATAGAAACCAGTTTTTAGAAATGGTAAGACCTTCATTATCAGAAAATTCGGTTTTACTATTGATGGGAGCGAGAGATCCTAGCTTGGAGGAGTTTTGTAAAGATTTGTATGAGAAATTGTAAAGATGACATCAAATTACATTACTAGATTTCAAGATTATTTTGATGATGATTTACCTTGGCTCATTATTCAAAATTTAGAATCAATTATTTTGAAAAAATAAAGTTGCTTTCTGATGATTTTGAAATTAACAATGGTATTGCCATCCATAAAACAGCCATTGTTGAGAAGAATGCAATTTTGAAAGCTCCACTAATTATTGAAGAAAATTGTTTTGTTGCAGCTAATGCATGCTTACGAAATGGAGTTTTTCTCTCTAAGAATGTTAAAATAGGAATGGGTGTTGAAATAAAATCTTCTATTATTTCAAATAATTCTGCGGTTGCACATTTTAATTTTATTGGAGACAGCATCATTGGAGAAAATGTAAATTTTGAGGCGGGCTCTATCACGGCAAATCATTTCAATGAAAGAGAGAATAAAGAGATTTTTGTGAAAATTGATGATAATATTATCAACACTCAAGTTGTAAAATTTGGATCTTTGATTGGTGATTATTCAAAAATAGGTGCAAATGCAGTTCTTTCACCAGGAACTATTTTAAAGAAAAATTCAGTTGTTAAAAGACTGGAATTAATTGAACAAATTAAATAAATGTCAGGAATCCTATACTTTGTTCCAACACCGATTGGAAACCTAGAAGATATGACTTTCA
>ERZ650312.1904-NODE-1904-length-11669-cov-11.327794_pt1 | contig 11669 bp, 13 predicted proteins | sample MGYA00376248_ERZ650312 | MGnify/ENA primary metagenome ERZ650312 (study PRJEB26733, sample SAMN07839316) | wastewater metagenome | biome: urban; feature: wastewater treatment plant; material: waste water | place: USA: North Carolina | collected 2016-07-28 ... | reverse complement strand
TTGAGCAGACAGTGATTTTTATTGAAATGATGTAGAAGCATCACCGGAAAACGTAATTTTAAGTTTAAGAGAAATTCCATAATGGTTTTAACAATTGCACAAACTCAAAAATTGCTCAAAATCGGACGCTCAACTGTATATCGCATGTTTGAACGTGGTGAACTTGAACGAGTTGAATTCGGCAGATCCGTCCGCGTAAAGCTACCAAAGAATTTGGCAGAAGCCTACAAAGAACAAATCTATGCCCTCAATTGAGGGCTTTTTCTTTTAATGTATCCAAATAATCCGACCACGCCTGCATCATCACTTTACGTTCATCTAAATACTTGGTCCTATTATATGCACGTCCATGCATATCACGCACTTGATGCCCAAGCTGCTGCTCAATACGCTCAATCGGAAATCTTAAAACTTCATCCAACAAAGTGCGAGCCGTAGCACGAAAACCATGCCCCGTGGTTTCACCATTTTCCCAACCTAAATTTTTCAAAGCTTTATTCATGGTACTTTCAGACAAAACAGGCGAATCACCCTGATATGTCGCAAAACAATATTCATTATTGCCAGTAATCATATTCAATTCTTTAAAAAGTTTTAAAATCTGTTGTGAAAGCGGAACAATCAACTGTGTCCCCATTTTTGTTTCTGTTTTTGCCGGTGTAAAGGACCATGTGGCATTATCTAAGTCCACATCCGACCATTTTGCAAAACGCAAATCACTAGGGCGCACAAAGATATGCGGCAAAATCCGCAATGCATAACACGTGATGATTGAACCGCGTTTCATGTATTTATCAACAGCAACCAATAGCTGTCCAAGCAATGATGGATCTGTCACTGCGGGATGATGAATTTTATGGTGTGGCTGTAATAAACCCTGAATATCTAAGGCAACATTCCGATCACATAGACCGAGCACTAAACCATAACGGAACACTTGCCCTGCCTTTGAACGCATTCGACGTGCCGTTTCAGTCTTGCCCTGCTGCTCATAGATTTGACAAACATCTAACAAATTACGTGCAGTAATTTCATGAATCGGTTTATGACCAATCGCATCAAACAAATAGCGATAGATAAACTGATTACGATGCATTGTGGATTCAGCCAGTTTTTCAGTCTTCATGAATTCACGTGCGACCGCTTCAAACGTATTATTTTGTGCGAATCGGGCTTGCTCTTCTAATTCCCGCTTTCGAGCTGCAGGATCAACACCATGCATTAAAAGTTCACGATACTCTTCGCGCAGCTTTCGTGCATCCGCAAGCGTCAATTCAGGATAGATACCTAAACCGATCGTCGTGCGTTTTTTTGAAATAGGTTTGAAATAATCAAAGCGCCAATAAATGCCGCCCTTTTTATCAATCAAGAGAAAAAGGCCACTACCATCCGACAGGCGCACCGCTTTATCTGGTGACTTTTTATGCTTAGAAATTTCAGATTTAATCTTTGTGTCAGTAAGACTTACAACAGTTCTAGCCATGTTTAGAAGTACATTTTTAAGTATCACCACGGTGTACTACTAAAAGTACTGCTAAAAATGCGGTATATAGCGTTACATAGTGGTATAAGGTGAAACAAACTAAACAACAATATACAGTATTTATAATAGTTTGTGGTTGTTTTGATGCATGGTAAAATATAGATTTGGTGCGCTCAGCGGGACTCGAACCCACGCCACAGGCTTCGGAGACCTGTACTCTATCCAGTTGAGCTATGAGCGCGCGAGCACATCATATCAAAAAAAATCACAAGGTAAAGCATCTATATAGCTTAGAGTGATTTTCCTGCTTATGCTTTATACAATGTTCCATATCTGCAACACAGAATTGCGAGTAGATTACTTGGTTTATTAGACATAATCGCTCACAATAGTGCCACTATTAATCATTCGAGAATTTCATGACTGATGCATTGACGTTAAGAGATTTGTCCAAAACCTATAAAAATGGGTTTCAGGCTTTAAAAGGCATCGATTTAACTGTTCCTGAAGGCGAGTTCTATGCCCTTCTTGGACCAAATGGTGCAGGCAAATCTACAACGATTGGTATTATCAGCTCATTGACCAAGAAAACCTCAGGCACTGTCGAAATTTTTGGACATAATCTCGATACACACCCCTCTCAAGCCAAACAGTGCTTAGGGGTTGTACCTCAAGAGTTTAACTTCGGTCAGTTTGAAAAAACCTTCGATATCTTAGTCACACAAGCGGGCTATTATGGTATTCCTAAAAAAATTGCGGAAGTTCGTGCCGAAGAATATTTAGAAAAACTCGGCTTATGGGAAAAACGCGGTGTTCAAGCCCGTATGCTTTCAGGCGGTATGAAACGCCGCCTGATGATTGCCCGTGCCATGATGCATGAACCGAAACTCCTTATTTTAGATGAACCCACAGCAGGGGTTGATATTGAGCTACGTCGTTCGATGTGGGACTTCCTCACAGAAATGAACAATAAAGGCACATCGATCATTTTAACCACACACTATTTAGAAGAAGCGGAAATGCTGTGTCGTCGAATTGCCATTATTGACCGTGGTGTCATTAAAGAAGACACCAGCATGAAAAATTTCCTCAATCAACTGAATGAAGAAACCTTTATTTTTGATTTGGCCACACCGATAGAACCGATTCATATCGACATCATTGGGGTTCGTTTCCATTTAGTCGATACAGTGACTTTAGAAGTGACCATGGATAGAGCGCATACTCTCAATGACTTATTTCAATTGCTCGAATCGCAAGGAATCCAAGTCCGCAGTATGCGCAATAAATCCAACCGTTTAGAAGAACTGTTTGTGAAGATGGTCGAAAAAAATCTCGAAGGAACTACGCCATGAACTTAAATCAACTTAGCGTAGCTTTATATACTCTGGTGCATAAAGAAATTCGCCGCTTTATGCGCATCTGGCCGCAAACCTTACTTCCACCTGCCATTACCATGAGTTTGTACTTTGTGATTTTTGGTAATTTGGTCGGTTCTCGTATTGGCGAGATGGGCGGTTTTAGCTATATGCAGTTCATCGTACCTGGACTGATTATGATGGCGGTGATTACCAACAGTTATGCTAACGTTTCTTCGAGCTTTTTTAGTGCCAAATTTCAAAAAAGTATTGAAGAGCTAATCATGAGTCCTGTACCTTTGCATGCCATTTTATGGGGCTTTGTCTTAGGTGGTGTCTGTCGCGGGGTCTTGGTCGGTATTATTGTGACAGCTATGAGTTTATTTTTTACTGACCTTTATATTACCAATTGGTTTGTTACCATTTACACCGTCTTGGTCACCTCGTTCTTATTTTCACTGGGTGGTTTTATCAATGCGGTGTATGCGAAATCTTTTGATGATATCTCCATCATCCCAACATTTGTGCTGACGCCTTTAACTTATTTAGGTGGCGTATTTTATGCCATTTCAGCACTCAGCCCTTTTTGGCAAAATTTATCGTTGATCAATCCGATTGTATATATGGTCAATGCTTTTCGTTTCGGTATCTTAGGTCATAGCGATGTTAACGTCGTCGTCTCCCTATCTGTTATGACCATATGCTGTGCAGTGCTTTATGGCATTGCTTACTATTTACTTTCTCGTGGTTCAGGAATGCGTGAATAATGAGTGTAGAACATTCTCTTTTGGGTAAAGACACCAATTACCCTACAACTTATCAACCCGATATTCTTTTTCCTATCGCCCGTGCCACAGCACGTGAGCACTATGCGCATGTTGAAGGTATTCAACAAGGTAAAGACTGGTGGCATGTTTTTGAAATTTCTTGGTTAAATCACCTTGGTGTTCCGCAAGTTGCCATTGGTCGCATCAGCCTGCCTGCCACCTCGCCCAACCTCATTGAGTCAAAGTCATTAAAACTTTACTTTAATAGCATGAACTTTACTCAGTTTGAGTCTAAAGCTACATTTAAAGCAACGGTCGAACAGGATTTATCGGCGGCGGCTGGCGCAGATGTGAATATTGATCTTTTTCATGTCGATGATGTGGAAATTAGTCAACCTGAAGGTATCTGTATTGATGAACTGACTCCGACCCAATTGGAAAATCATCCCAATGCAAATCTATTGGCATTAGATGATACTGCGGAAGATGTTGAAGTACAGATTTACTCGCATTTACTCAGAAGTAACTGTCCAGTCACTGGACAACCTGATTGGGGCACGGTATTTATCCGATATAAAGGTAAAAAGCCTTGTTATAACAGCATACTGGCTTATATTATCTCTTATCGTCAGCACAACGGTTTCCACGAACAATGTGTGGAACAAATATTTGCCGATATTTGGCAAAATTTGAAACCTGAAAAGCTGATGGTGTACGCAGCTTATACACGCCGTGGTGGTTTAGACATTAACCCTTGTCGTGTGTCAGATGTGTCATGGATGCCCCGCCCAATTCGATTGGCGCGACAATAAAATAAAGAACATTGAGGTTAATACACGATGCCATTTTTTGGTTTTATTCCATCGACTGAACTTTTACAGACTATTCAAACTGCTCAGCAGAAGAAAGACTCAAGTGAACCTTTATATCCACTTCGTGATAAAACAGCACTCCTCATCAATGATGAAATTATTGATGCCATTTTGACTGAGTTAGTTCGCCGTTTTCCACCGAGTGATAAACGTGACACAGCCGAGAAACTGGCTGGCTATATTAAGTCAACAGTTGCGGTTTTGTTGAAGCAGCTTTTAGGCAAATCATCGAATGATGTGGTTCAAGCATCGATTCAGTTTTCTGAAAAAAGCTTGTTTAAAGATGCTGAAGGTCAGTTCCGTGTGGGTGAAGCGTTAGATGCAAGCTTAGTGACCAGCCTCAAATATAACTATGCTGAAATTAAAGCAGGCAATGAAGTAGATAAAGCCGCGTTAACCGAACTGTATAAACAGTTTGCTGAAGCGACTGTACGCCACTTCATGAATGACTTTAATAAAACCCTCGATTTGGGCATGATTAAGCGTAAAGCGGCCGATATCGGTTCTGCAGCTGTCATTAAAGCAGTGCATATTGCTGCCAATAAAATCATCCCCAATTTAACCAAAGATGAACTTTTAGCTTTAGCTGAATATCACGACACCTTATTTCATGCTTAAGTACTAAAAGTTTTCGAGACTTTTCAGATCAAAATGACTCTATTTATGTAGGGTCATTTTGGTTTCTAAGCTGTGATTTCTTGCTCTTTATATAAAGCTATATAAAGTCCATATATAAGCTGAGACCAGATCTTTTTGTCATTGTCACTAGACCCTAAACACTACAATTTTAATTGCCTCTATATAAGGAAGACTTTTTATATCAGTCAGTAAAACTTGACTTATATAGTCACGTAAATATTCTGCCTGAAAAACTGTACCATTTTGATTGATCTGTCCTTTATATAGGCTGAGTTTGTCTTTTTTTGTATACCTATTTGCCCGCTTCAGTACAGACAATGTTATCTTAAAGCCTATTCACGCTAGACTCCGTTCACAAGAATTTCGACATAACAGAAACGCGAACTATGGGCATTCCCCTATTCGCTTTGCTCCACTGCCAATAACGACTCTGGAAATTAGACTTCTATGTTAAATTTAAACTTTTATAACAAAGTTAAACGTTTACCTTTATTGATTGGCGCTTTGTCGATCACCAGTTTTTGCCAAGCCAACGATTTCGCTTCTCATCCTGACTATTTCAGCTTTAAACAAAAAACCATGCAAAATTATGGTCTGTCTGCTGAACAAGTCGATTGGGCGATGAATGGTTCTAAAAATGTACCCAACATCATCAACATTATGAACCGCCCTGGTGAAAGTAAACCGTGGTACGAATATAAAACCAACTTTATGGCAGAAAGCACCATTCAACGTGGTGTCCGTTTTAAAGCACAGTACGCAGATACTTTAAACCGTGCCGAACAACAATTTGGTGTACCGCAATCAGTCATTCTCGGCATTTTAGGGGTAGAAACAGGTTTTGGGACGAACAAAGGTAATTTTGTCACCCGTGATGCTTTAGCCACTTTAGGTTTTGGTTACGAACGTCGTAAGCAATATTTCCAAGATGAACTCAGCGCCTTAATCGCATGGAGTTATAAAGATGGCGTGCCAACCAACTCAGTTGTAGGTTCGTATGCAGGTGCGGTGGGCTACCCACAATTTATGCCTAGCAATATTCCAAAGTTTGGTGTGGATTATGACGGCAATGGTCATGTCGATTTACGAAATTCAGCAGTCGATGCGATTGGTTCAATTGCCAACTATTTAGCAAATCATGGCTGGCAACGTAATCAGCCAATTGGATTCGCAGCACGCTATAGTGGCTCGAATCCTGAAGCGGTCATTGCCAAAGATTTAACTTTACCGACACCTTATGGCGTTTTAAAAAATCAGGGCATTCAACCGACCAATCCGATTGTCAAAATCGATGATTTAGATATGGTGAATGTGATCCAACTACAGGAAAATTATGGGCAAAGTTATTACATCACTTACCCTAACTTTCAAGTGATTACGACCTATAACAAGAGCCGTATGTATGCGACTGCAGTGTGGCAATTAGGGGCTGAAATTGCTAGCCGATAGGGCTAGCTTTTTACTCAAGCTTGAGATGTCAATAAAAAAATATTTAAAAATGATGTAAATTTCGGCATTTTTCACACCTTGTTACAATATTGGTTATTTTTTAATCAAAAAATGTTCGGTTTATGTAGTTTTTATCATTATTTTAATTAAACACTAGACATGCTTATGACTGCATGAATATTATCCATTTCGTCAAATGTTGTTGCAAAAGTGAATTAACAGGCAAGTTTTTTTATCTTTCAACCACTTAGTTTAAAGAAAAAAGTATTGTCTTTTGGAGTTTATAAATGCAGTCTTCACTTAAATATATACTGGCCATTGCCTCGACCATCGCGCTGAGCCAATCGCAAGCAGAGATGGTTCAGTCATCATTTACCAATGATAACGATAACTCTCGCCTAGCTGCGCGTGTCTTGAATAAAGATGCTCAAGGCTTCAACTCACACTTCTCAAATTTAAATAGCCTTTCAATCACTGAACGTTCAGGCGATAAAATTCGTCGCGAAACAATCGCTGCAAAAATTGAGATCCCTGAAGAAGAGCCTTCAGTGATTGAAAAGTTAAATACTGTTGCATCAAATACAGTACGTAAGTTTAGTCAAACGGGCATGGCGTCTTGGTATGGTCGTCAGTTCCACGGTCGTAAAACAGCAAGCGGTGAAACATTCGATATGAATGCATTAACTGCAGCTCACCGTAGCTTGCCGCTAAACTGCTTTATTCGTGTAACGAATAAAACCAATGGTAAAAGTGTTGTGGTTAAAGTAAATGACCGCGGCCCATTCCACGGTAACCGTGTACTCGATCTTTCTTATGGCGCTGCTAAGCAACTGGGTATTACCAATGCAGGTACTGCGAAAGTCAGCATTGAACGTATTGATGGACCAAACTCTTAAGATTCTTTCCTACAGCATGCATTTGACAGCAAAGCCACAGTAATGTGGCTTTTTTTATTGTCCTATCTTTGCCTAATGTTTTACACAACCGTAAACAGCTCGATCTCCATCATTTAATCCCTCCCAGATGCTTAGTTTGAATAAGATGCGAAATCTAATCGATCCGATTTTTTGAAGTGAGTGCGCTCACATTTTTACAGCGGTGGAAGACTAGCAAAATTAAATATTTTCTCAGCTCATTCTTATCTGATCAAAGCCAATTTTTCTGCCTACCCTGAACTGTAGTTTTATGCATTCGTCAAATTAGAATGATTTTATGAATTACCTAGTAAATTAAGCGCCATTTTTGCGATATTAGATTCACTATTGCCCTGCTTGTTTTTGTATAATTAGGGCAGTTTTATGAACCAAAACTCAAAAGAAAACCTTCTTATTTCTTCAAAGTTCTCAAACCCCGCCTCATTTGCTCTATTTTCAACTTTTTTAGTTCCCCAATCAAAGCTACGCCAATTTGATAGACATAGAAAAAATCGCAAATGGTGAGCATTTAGGGCAACACAAATTTAAAAGCAATGAAAAAGATCGGGCTCTCGCACTTTTTCATGCTTTTTTCGGTATTTTATGGGCCTATTTGCTGATGAAATGCTAGAAATCGAATAACAGATTCAGACCGTAAAAAAATCCTAAACTCAGCAAAATACTGAGCAATAATTTTCTCGTCAAAAGAGTGATTAACAACGTAAAAATTGCACCATAAAAATAGCTATTTTCAAATATCCCTTTCCAGTGTCCGCCTTCGAAAAAAACCAGTGGCAAACAAATCGAAACCATCAGACAAGGTGCCGCATATTTCAGCATGCGTGTCGCAAATTTAGGCAGCCGAATTTGAGTTTTTGGTTCTAAAAATAAATACCGATTAAAAAAAGTCACACAGGTCAAACTCAAAACAAATAACCAGGTCATGTTTTAGTCCTCCGCTCGATCAAAGAGCGCAGCAACCCACATCCCACTAAACCCAGCCAGCAAAATAGCTGATCCCAGCTCTAACCAACTCAAAATCAGCACCATGATCGAGGAACTCACAACACCATAAATTGCGGCCTTATTTTGAATCAGCATCACCGCCATAACCAAGAACACCACCACAATTGAAAATTCTAAGTGGAGAGTTGAAAGATCAGGTACTTTATTTGCAAGCAAAATACCCATTAGACTAAACAACACCCAACTGACATAAAAGCTGAATCCTGCACCCAACATATAGGCATAAGACGGCTTTTCCTTCAGCATCGCGGTGGCGTAGAGTTCATCGGTTAGCAAAAAGCCGATGCTCAGTCTTCTTTTGAGTGACCATGGCTTCACCTCCTCTCTTAAACTCAGTGCATAAATAAAGTGCTGACTGGTTAGAAAAAATACGGTGATCAGAATACTCAGTAAAGATGCACCCGTCATGAGCATACTCAAACTGACCAATTGTGCCGCACCTGCAAACACTAACGCTGACATGCCTACAGCTTGCATGACACTCAGGCCCGCATTAATCGCTGCTGAGCCTGCCAATATTCCCCATGGAATAACGGCGACTGAAAGCGGCAACATATCTTGTACACCACGGAAAAAGCTTAAACTTTTCTGTTGGATCAATTGCGACTGCACAGCAGCATTCCATTTTTCAATTCATTGGAGTCAATATGCGGCATGGCTTAGATGGCTTTCTTGTATGAAATTGCTGTTATTTTAAATTTTATGTGCCAGATATTGCGCAGGCGTACAGCCCAAAGACTTTTTAAAATGACGAGTGTAATGGCTTTGATCAGAGAAACCACAGAGTTGTGCGACTGTCGCAATCTCGCAGCCTTGTTTAAGTAAATATAAAGATTTACGTAATCGAAACTGTACCAACCATGCATGAGGTGGAAGTCCTGTAAACTTTTTAAATTGACGTAGTAAATGCCATGGGCTCATCCCGACGACAGCGGCGAGCTCGGCCAGTTGATGCTCTCTTTCAGGTTCTGCAGCAAGTAGTTCTTGTACCAAGACCACTTTACGCTGTGCTTCGGGTAAGTCTTTTAATATTTTCTTAGATTGATTATAACGGCTTAATAAATAAGCCAAAGTTGAAATATATAAACTCTGCTTAAACAGTGTATTTTTCGGCTGTAATAACAAATCGAACAGCAAATTCAATTGTTCGGCTAGCCCTTCATCATGAACCACAGCTTGCGGAAACCACGGCATAGTACCGGCTTCATGAAAAAAATCTTGACTCACCTCTTGGATCATTTCAGGAGTCGGATAAATTGCCCGATAACACCAACCAGTTTCAACAGCAGAAGAACCCGTATGTACCTCATCAGCATTCACTAAAATAATATCGCCTTGCGGCGCAATATGCTGATTTCCTGTGCGTAAAAAAGACTGTGCACCTTCATCAATTAAGCCAATGCAATAGCCTTCATGGGTATGCTTTGAAAACTGCGTATGCTGATAAGAGGCTTTTAACATTTCAAGACCATCAAGTTCTTGAACATGATGGTAATTTACAAATTCACTGGGTCTGATTTCGTGCATGAGTTGGCCTCTCCTGAACACTCAGCATACTGCGATTCAGCAAAACGTATAGAACAAAATTGCTCTACTACTGATAGGTTTTTCCTTGGTGTTTTAACCAACCACCTTCATGGCGCTGTTGTGGATCGTGATGTGTCCAGTGGATCACCCCGCCTTTTTCACTATATTCGTATTCACCATTGAAGCCAACGGTATCCCCTTTTTGTAAGCGTTCAATACGGGGTGCTAAATCAATATTATGTGCAACCAAAACCGTCATTGTATTAGGGAGTTCTACAATAAATTTTTGATGACGAGTACCGTCATTATCATCCTTAAGCACTGCCACAACACGCCCTTGTGATTGAACTTGAATATTACTTTTCCGGCTTTGAAACGCTTGGGCAATTTTTGCTGTGCCATCAAGCACTTGATTTTGCGGTTGGCTGGTCTGTGTAGAGGGCTCTACCGCGACTGATGGTGTCGATGTTTGTAATTGATTTTCTTGAAGATCGATTCCGAAATATGCAGCAATCAAAAGTACGATCACCGCACCAATACTCAGGTTGGTTTTGTTGGCCACTTATCTACTTCTCCGTTTTATTTTTATTAATTGTATAAAAAAAGCCCCAAAGGGGCTTTTTTTACTCAAAATAATTTTTCAATTATTTTGCAGCAGCTTGAGCAGCAGCAACTTCTTCAGCGAAAGAAAGTTCAGCTTTTTTCTCAATACCTTCACCCACTTCAAAGCGAGCAAATTGAACAACTGTAGTACCAGTTGCTTTAAGAACGTCAGCAACTTTCTTGTCGTTGTCGATTACGTACATTTGACGATCAAGAGCAACTTCGTTCAAGTATTTCTCAACTGAACCAGTGACCATTTTCTCAACGATGTTTGCAGGCTTACCAGATTCAATTGCTTTAGCTTCAGCAATTTCTTTCTCTTTAGCGATAAGTTCAGCAGATACACCTTCAGCAGAGATAGCAACTGGGTTGAATGCAGCAACGTGCATTGCAATACCTTTACCAGTCGCAGCATCACCTGTGTAAGATACAACAACACCGATTTTTAAACCGTGTTTGTAAACTGCAAGGTTTTCGCCTTCAATGATTTGAGCACGACGAACTTGGATGTTTTCACCGATTTTTTGAACAAGAGCAATACGCGCTTCTTCTACAGTTGCACCATCTTCAAGTTTCAATTCAGCAATTTTAGCAGCATCAGTTTCGCCAGCAGCTAACGCAGCAGCAGCAACTTGAGCAGAGAAACCAGCAAAGTTTTCGTCTTTAGCAACGAAGTCAGTTTGGCAGTTTACTTCTAAAAGAAGCGCTTTGTTACCGTCTTGAGCGATAGTGATTGCGCCATCAGCTGCAATGTTACCCGCTTTTTTAGCCGCTTTAGCTTGACCAGATTTACGAAGGTTATCAATCGCTAATTCGATGTCACCATTCGCTTCTGTTAATGCTTTTTTACATTCCATCATTGCAAGACCAGTACGATCGCGCAATTCTTTAACCATGCTTGCTGTAACTGCAGTCATGTCAATCTCCTAAATACGGTAGAAAATGAATTCTTTTTAGAACAGAAACGGCCCAGAGCTGTCTCTTGGGCCGTCTGCATACATGACGCTTACTTTGCCACCATCACATGTCGC
>ERZ650312.1902-NODE-1902-length-11673-cov-5.947667_pt1 | contig 11673 bp, 10 predicted proteins | sample MGYA00376248_ERZ650312 | MGnify/ENA primary metagenome ERZ650312 (study PRJEB26733, sample SAMN07839316) | wastewater metagenome | biome: urban; feature: wastewater treatment plant; material: waste water | place: USA: North Carolina | collected 2016-07-28 ... | reverse complement strand
AGCATGAAATACGTCGGTATCGACCTCGGCACGACCAACAGTGCCATCTGCTCGTTCGATGGGGACAAGATTTACCTCTACAAGAGTCCGGAACAGCACGATGTAACGCCTTCGGCCATCTTCATCGACCGGCGCGGCAACAAGTACGTCGGCTCGCGCGCCTACAACAGTGCCGCAAAGAACCCAGACAACGCGGCGGTGCTGTTCAAACGACTCATGGGTACGAGCACGCCCGTGAAGCTGCCTGCGGTCAACCTCACGATGACACCGGAGGAATGTTCCGCCGAGGTGTTGCGCTCACTCTTTGGCTACCTGCCGGAGGAGATTCGCGGCGATGGTGACACCGGCACCGTCATCACGGTTCCGGCTGCCTTCAACCAAATGCAAAAGGACGCCACGATGGCTGCCGCTGATGCAGCCGGGCTCGGGCGGGTTGCGTTGATGCAAGAGCCGGTCGCTGCGGTGATGAGCGTCATGCGCCAACGCAAAAACGACGGCATTTTTCTTGTGTATGACATTGGTGGCGGCACGCTGGATGTTGCCATTGCCGAGAGCATCGGTGGTCGCGTGAACCTACTTGCACACGGCGGTATTGCCATGTGTGGTGGCCGCGATTTCGACCGCATTCTGTTCGACAACGTCGTCAAGCCGTGGCTGCTCGACAACTTTGATTTGCCAGAAGATTTGGCGTCAAACCCGCAGTACAAGTCGTTGCGCACCATTGCGACCTGGGCGGCTGAAAAAGCAAAAATTGCGCTGTCGCAAAGTGAAGAGTCTGTCATCAGCCTGGCAGAGAATGAGCTCGGTGTGCGTGACCAAGCGGGCGAGGAAATCTACCTCGACATCCCGATCAGCCGAGACTTGTACGACGGTTTGATTGCGTCCAAGGTCGAAGAGTCGATTCAGGCCACCCGCGAGAGCATTGAAAAAGCTGGGCTGAGTTCGCACGACGTTGAGCGGATTGTCTTTGTAGGCGGGCCTGCGCAGTACAAAAACCTGCGCGACAAGGTCGCATTCGAGCTCGGCATCGCACCGTCCACCGACGTGAACCCGATGACTGCCGTTGCCGAAGGTGCGGCAGTGTTTGCTGAGTCCATCGATTGGGCTTCGCAGAGTCGTGGGCGCAAGAGTTCCCGTGGCGCACTCAGCGCCGGTGGCGCGCTCGACCTTTCATTCAATTACATCGCACGCACGCCGGAGCACAAGGCCAAGATCGTCGCCAAGTTGTCGCACGTTCCTGCGGGCATCGAGTTTCAGATCGACAGCCTCGACACGGGCTGGTCGTCTGGCCGTGTCGTGCTGAGGGATGGCGCGAGTGTCGAGCTCAGTTTGTCCAAGCCTGGAGACAACCTTTTCAAGGTGTTCGTGATCGACTCTAACGGCGCACCCGTTGCTTTGCGCGAAGACAAGATCGTCATCACACGTACCGCCGCAAGTATTGACGCAATCCCGGCTTCTCATTCCATCGGGATTGAGGCGCGCAACAAGGTCGGAGGCAGATCAATCCTCGTTAACCTTGTCAAGGAAGGCGATCAGTTACCCAAAAAAGGCAAGGAGATTTTCAAGGCGGGAGAGTCTCTCAAGGCTGGCAGCCCAGGTTCTTTGAATTTCAAATTGTGGGAGGGTGAAATCGGTGACCCCGTCCACGACAATCGATTTATTGGTCTTTTCAAGGTCAATGGAACAGATTTTGATGATGGTGTAATCGCAGCAGGCTCCGACCTGATTTGTGAGTATGAGGTACGCGACTCCGGAAATATTTTCCTCGAAGTTTCGGTGTCGTCCATCAGCGGCTCGTTCCAGAGCGGTCGTAACTTCTACTCCAGCCAGGAAGGCAAGCTCGATTACTCCAACCAGGCCAGGAATATTCAGGAGCAGTCGGAGCACACGATGGAGCGTCTCGAAGAAATGGCATCCAAAGTGGACGACCCGCGTCTGGAGCAGGCCCGCGAGAAACTGGAGCAGGCCAGCTCTATTGAGTCGGGCGAAGCCGATCCGGAAACGGCGAAGCAGGCAATGGACAACGTGCAGGAGGCCAAGCGCCTGCTGGCGCTGACCCGCAAGGAGCACCTGAAAGACATCCGCCAACTCGAACTGGACAGGGCGGTCGATTTCTTTGAGAAGGCCGTGCGCCAGCACGCACGGCCCACCGAGGTCACGTCCTTCGACAACTTGGTCAAGACGGCGCAGCGCGCGCTCGAAAACAACGGCAGCGATTTCGAGTCGCACTTGGATGATCTGCGCAGCCGCAACTTCATGATCTTGTGGCGTCAAGACTGGTTCGTGATCGACCACTTCAAACGACTGGCTCAGGCAAGCTACCTCTTCTCTGACGCCAGAGAGCATGCGCAGCTCGTGGCGGTCGGAACCGAAGCCATCAAGGCCAACGACATCGACAAGTTGCGCGCAGTGGTCGGCCAACTCATCTCGATTCAAGTGGGCTCTGCGGGTGACGACGACATGATGGCCGGTACCAATATCGTTCGGAGTTGATGCTCATGGCCCTCGACGCATGGCTCCCCATCGGTTTCAAACTGCCAGACGACGCGACAGTTCGCACTGCGCTGTTCGAGGGCGTGGATTGGCAGATCTACGAAACGATGGGTGGAGGTCGTGCGCTCGTTGTGTTGGATACGCTGGCACAGCATTGGCTGGATGCGGGGTTGATTGAGGATGGAACCTTCACCGCCGCGCAGTTTGGCGACCGCCAGCTTCGGTCAATCTCCAGCGCGCCGAGCCAGACGCTTTGCCCAGTCGGCGAAGGAAAGTCTCCCGACAATAAATCCGAGGCGCTTTCCTTCGCCTTGGCGTTGAAGGCAACGCGCGACATCGACGCGGATTCCCCGCTGCAAGATGCCCTGTATGTCGAGAAGATCACCCGCCTGCTGCCCACCTACAGCATCAGTTCCAGAACCGGCGACGATGTGGTGCTCGGCTTTTGGCTGACGGGCGGTATGAACATCCCGGCCTCATCCTTTCGTCGGCTGCGTCAGTCCATGAGCTGGCTCGGTGCGGGCCATTTGAAGGATGTCGTGCAAGCGGCGGGCTTCGAGGTCGCCGAAATCATCCCGCTGGCGCGCAAGCCAGCAGCTCCTGTCGAAAGAGCGGAAGCCATCCCCTCCGAGCAGGCGGAACAATTCCAGCGCGCAAAGCCGGAACCCAACAAGGTCTTCGAACTCGCCGGGCGGCCCGAACTGGCTGCTTTCTTCAACGAGCACATCGTCGACATCATCCTGCACCCCGACCGTTATAAGGCGCTCGGCATCGAGTTCCCGTCGGCGGCGATCCTGCACGGCCCTCCGGGTTGCGGCAAAACCTTCGCGGTTGACCGACTGGTGGACTTCCTCGGCTGGCCAAGTTTCCAGATCGACGCCTCCAGCGTCGCCAGCCCCTACATCCACGAGACCAGCAAGAAGGTCGCGCAGGTGTTCGACAAGGCGATGGAGAACGCGCCGTCCGTCCTCGTGATCGACGAGATGGAAGCCTTCCTGGCTGACCGTGAGATGGGTTCGGGTCATCACCGCGTCGAGGAAGTGGCCGAGTTCCTGCGCCGCATTCCCGAGGCGGTGAAGAACGACGTGCTGATCATCGCCATGACGAACCGCATCGAGATGATCGACCCGGCCATTCAGCGCCGTGGGCGTTTCGATCACGTTATCAAGGTGGATTTCGCCAGCGAGGTTGAAGTGCTGTCGCTGCTGGACAAGCTGCTGTCCTCCTTGCCGAAGGAGTCGGACGTGGATTCCAAGCCGCTGGCGAAGGAGCTGGCTGGCAGGCCCTTGTCTGACGTCTCTTTTGTAGTGCGCGAAGGCGCGCGGCTGGCGGCACGATCCGGCAAGGAAAAACTGGATCAGGACAGCCTGTTGTCCGCCCTGCGTGCATCACCGGCGCGCGAGCGCGAGGGGGGCGAACCCAAACGGCGAATCGGATTTGTTTAAGGGGAGGTGGTAGTGACGGGCGGAGAAGAAGAACCGAAGAAGGCAGAAGGCAAAGGTTTCGCAGGCCTTTCATCGCTCGTGTCCGATGTGGACACGACGCCGCCAGCGCCTGCCCCCAAGAAGGAGCCTGCTGCCGCTGCACCGAGCGCCGGGCATCCAAGCTCGCAGCCCGCCCAGCCACAACCGCAGCCGAGCCAGCGGCAAACGTATCAAGAACCTGCACAGCCGTCCTCTGGCGGCTCGTCTGGTGGCAAGTGGGTGTTGGGCATCGCTGCCGTCATGGGCGTGCTCTGGCTGATCGGCCAGTCGGACAAGAACACGACTTCTCCGGCACCTGCTTACTCCCCGCCCGCGCACAGCACCGCCCCGAGCTATGCGCCACCACCGCAACCACAAGCACCATCACGGCCGGTTGAGACCAAGCCGCCCGTCGGCCAAGATCTCGTGCTCTCAAGGGAGCAGATTCGGTATTGCTTGGCCGAAGACATCCGCATAGATGGCGCGAAGTCCGCGCTCAACAACTACATCGATGCCGATGTGGATCGCTTCAATGCGATGGTGGGCGACTACAACAGCCGTTGCAGTTCATTTAAATATCAGACTAATAATCGAGGGCGCAATGATTTGAATAGTAGTCAACGAGACATTGAGCCATTCCGGAGTCAGCTTCAATCCGAGGGTAGTAGGAGATTCGTTCGTAGTCCATCCACTGGCTCGCTGTCGGCTCCTACTTACGACACGGAGGGCTGGACTGAAGAAAGCACAAACTCGACAGATGTAGGGCCTTGGCTTAACTACGACCCGCCGGGAACTCGTTACTACCGCGATGCCAACAACGTCATTTATCGCGTATTTCCGCCAGGTGTCAGACCAAACGCGCATGCCGCGAATCCATTCGGTTTGGGCGACAGCACAGAAAGACCGCAGTAATGGGCATGGCAATCTGCTTCAAATGTGGTTCCGCGAAGTCCGGCGCACTAGTCGCCTGCCGGAGATGTAATGCTACCCCGCGCGCGAACAGCGAGTACGCCGTTTCGCTCGCTCTGTCCGACCACCTGTCGTCCAACAATCAGCTTGCGCAATACAGCCACGAGTTGCGCAACGGCCAGAACCTGTCCGTCCCGCGTGAAGCACTCGTGAAGGCGCTCGACGCGCTGAAAGACCCGCAACTTCTGGCAATGTTACGCGCCCAATGTTCTCCCTCTTCGCCTTCGCCTTCCACGAACTTAGCCAATCAAAAATCGGTTGACCCAACGCTAGTGTCTTTAATGGCGCAAAAAATCAACCAATATCCAATTCTCCTGCAGGACAATACCCTGCTTCCCCAATTGGATGTGCAGTTCGAAGTTGTATTCGACGCGATGGCAAAAACTCATTCGCTACAACAGATCGTCGATGAATGTTTCCGACGGGCATTTCCTCCTGATGGAATTCCAAAATCCAGACAAATCGCACCATCGGTAACCAGTCAACGCTCAACCACGGCATCAATTCCGAGCAAGTCAACGCCTCGCCTAATAACAACCGCACTACACCAATCGGCGTTTGCAGTCTTGGGCGTGACGACCCGCGACGACCGCAGGCGCATCGTCGAATTGGCGGAAGAGAAGTCGCTAGAACTGGATCACGACGTTTGCCAGAAAGCGCGCTCCGACCTGACGAACCCGCGTACCCGGTTGGGCGTGGAGATCGCTTGGCTTCCCGGCGTATCCCCACGCAAGGCCGGCCAATTGGTCGAAAACCTGCTCAACGAACCGATGGCCATTCGCGAGGAATCCGGCCTGCCGACGCTCGCCCACCTAAACCTGCTGGCCGCCGCGTTCGAAACTGTGGATGGCAAGCACGATGCGGATGACTTGGCCGAGTTCATTGTGGAGACAGCCTACCTCGCCGAGGAGCTGACCCCGGATGAGGTTCTGCGCGACATCAATGAAGATCGCGTCGCATCCCGTTTTCCCGAGGTGAATTCGCTTAATCAAATTGAGGCCGAACTGACCGAGCGCAAGCGGTACTACCGGACTGCCATCAAAGATGCGCTCGACAGGCTGCCGCCGATGACGCTCATCAAAGTGATGACCGACGCCGTGGCTCGTCTGACCTCCGGCGGTGAGGTTCATGCGCCCGGGCTGATCGATGACCTCGTAGATAGTTACGAGGTGGAAACCCAAGGTATCCTGCAGCAGGAGGGCGAGAACGTACGCAAGCTCATCAAGGCCGCCAGAGACCATGCTGACTCGGGGGAAGCCGCCATCAAGCCATACGTGGACAAGCTCGATGCCGTCGCACGCAATTGGGACAAGATCGCCCAACCCATTCAACTGAGCTCGAAGGTGCGCGGCATCGACCACGAAGCGAGCCGCGACTTGGCCTACGAGATTCGCAGCCTCGCCATCGATCTGTTCAACAAGCACGACATGCTTGCCCAGTCGCAACGACTGACCGGGCTGATTCAGGAGCTTTTCGCCGAAGTTCCTGAAATCGCGGATCGGGTCGAGCAGGATGCGGACGCGCTCGCCGACATTTTTCAGCAGCGCAAGCAGGCCTCGGCCCGCAGAGACGAGTGGGCGAGCGAGATCACATACCGCGCCGAAATTGGAGTGATGTTCAAGGACACCTTGAGCATTTCGCCCCAGGGTGTGTCATGGAAGGGCCAGAACTTCCCGCTCGATTCGATCACCCGCGTTCGCTGGGGCGGTGTGAGCCACTCCGTCAACGGCGTCCCCACGGGGACGACCTACACGATTGCGTTTGGCAACCGGAGTTCCGAAGCGGTCGTTGAGTTGAAGAAGCAGAACATCTACTCCACATTCATCGACAAACTTTGGCGGGCAGTCTGCGTGCGCCTGCTCACCGAAATGCTCGAGGCCCTGAAAGAAGGGCGCAGCCTGCACTTCGGCGACGCGCTCCTGCACGATGATGGCATCACGCTCGTGAAGCGCAAATTCCTCGGATCGAACGAGCAGGTTCGTTGCTCATGGGATCGAGTCCACGTGTGGAGCGCCGATGGTTCGTTCTGCATCGGTGCCAAGGACGACAAGAAGATCAACGCCGGGATTTCCTACATCCACGGCGCGAACACCCACATCTTGGAGCAGGCCATCCGCATGGGCTTCAAGAAGCCGGGAATGCGCCGTTTGAGCGAACTGTTGCAGTAATTCAACCAAGTATCCAGCGGAGCAGCATTCATGGGATTTCTGTCCAACCTATTCGGGGGCAACAAAGAAGACAAGGCGCTGCGCGAAGCAATGGCGCACATCCACCGCATCCTGGACGATGAGCAGTTTCAACTGGAACTTGTGCATCCGGCGATGAAGGCGATGCTGGAGTCCGCCCCGGCCTACGACAAAGACCCAAATGGCACCGGGCCATTTGGCTTCACCGAAACCAATCCGATCCCGGTGAACGGGCCAATCGGCCAGCTGGCCTACCTGTCCAGACTCGAAACACAGTCGGGCCAGCGCATTCTGTTCCACCGCCTCGGAGCCATCGGCACGGTGGATGTGTTCGAGGCAGTGTCATTCAATGGGGCCGAGTGGTTCATTCTGTTCGTCGATCTCTACCATCCCCGGCGCTCGCGTCTCACGCCGGATAGTTTCCGGTTCACGAAGGACGTTGCCCAGTTTTCCGGATTCCACAAGTTCTGCGAGAACTTTCCCTACGACTTCGTCGAGAAGAAGGCATCTCAGCGCGAGTCGGGCTTGAGTATGGCGTACATCGCCATCAGCAAGGTGTCCGACCAAATCCAGAATCGCGTTTTCAACAGGCCGCTGGCGCACAAGGCCAAGCTCGAACTTGTGAAGAGCCGCCTGTCGAGCGTGCAAACCCAGTAGGCATGGTCATGAAGAGAATTCTTCTGGCGACGCTCGCCACGATGATCGGCCTTCAAGCAACGCCTGCTCTGGCTGAGAACTACGAGGTGAACCTGACCCGCAAGGGCAGCAACGTTTACAAGATCGACGGCAAGGACATCATCATCCAGACGCGCTATTGCTACGTCTACGCCTATTCGGAGGAGGCGATCTTCAAGACGTCCGGCTACGGCGGCGAGGTCATCTTCTTCGACAGCAAGGACAAGTGCGACGTGAAAGCAGTCTTTGGCCTGTCGAAGCAGAAACCGGGCAAATACGTGGTGACGGTCAGCCGTGAGGACGATGACTGGTATGAGGTCTTCGGAACGAACTCGTACATCAAAACGTCGAGCTGCCTGTCCCTCGCTCTTGGCGAGGAGGGCTACCTGACGATCTCGCCCTCCGGTTTTGGCAGGCTGCGCTTCAAGGACGGCGACGACTGCATGGTCGAAGGCGTTTACACCAAGCTGCGGCTTTGAAATGAGGGTCAGAGGCCGTGGCTGACGATAAGCAGAACGGAAACGCCAAAGGCTTCTCCGGTCTTTCGACACTCATCTCGGATGTCGAAGACAACCGTCCTGCCAGCAAACCCGCGCCCCAAGTCGCCCCGTCGCAGAGCACTTCACCGCCGCCAGAACCTCCGCCCGCGCGAGCCGAGGAAGCCCCGGTCGCATCCGCCGCGCCTCAGCCGCCCAAGGGAAAGAGCGACAGCTCTTCCGATGTGACCACCGGCAAGTGGATGGTCGGCATCGGATTGGGCATTGGACTGCTGCTCATCCTCTTCGTCAACGCGAGCAAGAACAAATCCACCCGTTCGATGGAAACCGCGGTTGCGCCAGCACTCACCACGGCTGTCCCCGCCTATCAGCCGCCAACTCCCGCGCCGGCGACGCCGAGGCAGCAGCCTGCCCAAGAGGCCGTCATCCAGCGAAGCGCGGCCACGGAATCGGTGGAAGTGCTCGGCCAACAGATTATGTTCTCGAATCCAATCGGCTATTGCACGCCGGGCAGATCGCCGCGCGAAGTTGAGTTGATGGACTTGGCGAGGCGTTCCATGGGCGAAGGCTCACGCCTTGTGCATGCGGCAGTCCGTTGCACGGAACTGGAGGACTATCGCCAGGGGCGCAGAGACATGCTGGATCACTGGCTGCAAATCCAGCTTCTCGGCCCGAAGGGGAATTTCCAGCGAATCGAGATACCACGAGAGGCATTCCTGTCTGGCCTTTCCAAGTCGGGTCCACGGGTGAACGCCGCCGAACTCAATCAGCGGCTGAAGACGTCGTTCGAGAACAGCGACATCAGCCTGTCCGACATGAAGTTTGAGCCGATTGGGCGTGACGGGAATGCGGTCTATTTCTCGATGCGGATGAGCATGACTGTCGGCGAAATCAACCGACCGGTCTCGGGGATCAGCGGGATCACGCTCCTGAACTCACTGCCGCTCTCGATCAATGTGTACGAGGGAACCGGCTCGCCGCAAAGCCGAGACCAGTTGCAGGCTGTCCAGCAGGAGCTGCTGAACAGCCTCCTCACCGAGAACTGATGATGAAAAGAGCGAAAGCAATCCTCTCCACCGTGTTCTTCTGCTTGCTGGCATCGGTCGCCTTGTCGGCGGCCGCACAGACGACCGGGTACACGAAGCTCAACGTCAAGGGGCGAGTTCAGCTTGAGGTTCCAAGCGACTGGACAATCAGCGATGCGGAACAGCGCAGGCGCGTCAAGGAATTTTCAGAGAAGATCACCGGAGTCGCCATCGAGCATGTGGCATCGCTTTCGGCGCAATCCTATCCCGCACCCTCACGCGCCTTTGTCCGGGTGTCGTTCATTCCGATGGAACCGCCGCTCACTCAGGCGGATGTCCGCCAGGAAGTTCAGGCCAACAAACAGCAGGTGTTGAGGGATCTGGCTGATACATGGCGGGAAGAAGCTCCGGCCATGTGGGCCGGCATGGCGAAGTACGGCGTGAAAGAAGTGGGGCGTCCACGTTTTGCCGTCGAGATCATCGGCGGCCAGACTGCTTTGATCATCAGCTACGGGCGTACCTCCACGGCCAATGCAGCAGAGACCATGAGGGTCACTCAATACCATGTGCCGCTGGGCGCTGAAAAAGCCTTGATCACGCTTTCGCACATTGAAGGCGATCCGCAGGCAACAGCAGCGCAAAGCCGTTTGAAAAGCAGCATCGTGATTCGATAAGAAGAACAGGAGCATTCAGTGGCCTACGAAGATCCCAACGCCCCATCGGTCGCCACCAGCGGCTATGCCCAGCAGTCAACCTCGCCCGTTGATCAAAGCAAGGCGTTTCTTGGAGGGCAGCATCACCCTTGGCGGCGACTGCTTGCACGCACGGTCGATATCTGCACGGCGGGTCTCTTGCTGTTCATGATCTTGATTTTTGCTTTCAGCGCGACGATGCCTGAACAGGCGGCGGGTTTCGTCAAGGCCATTGAGAACCCCATCATCGCCAGCGTCGTGCTGTACCTGATCTGGCTGCCTGCCGAGGCGCTTCTGCTTTCGTTGTTCGGAACCACCCCGGCAAAGTGGCTGTTCGGCATCCGGGTCGCACATGCGGACGGCAACGTGCTTTCCTTCTCAGAATCGCTGAACCGCTCTTTTCTGGTCTTTGTTCAAGGCGTGGGGCTGGGTATTCCATTCGTCGCGCTGTTCACGCAACTGTTCGCGTATCGGCGGCTCACGAAGACCGGCACGACGCTGTGGGACACATCCAGCAGCGCGGTGGTGCTCCACAAGAAGTGGGGCGTGTTTCGCGCGCTCGCATGCACAGCCGCCGTTTTCGTCGTACTGATTCTGATCAGCGCCTTGAACGCGGCAGGCAAGTGATAACCAACAAAGGAGGAACCCATGGCCTACGAAGACCCCAACGCGCCGTCACAGCCCCAGACGCCCGCGCCTGTCACAGCAGCACCTGCTGCCACGCCTGAAAAGAAGTCCGGCTCATGGGACTGGCTCTGGCCGTCCATTGTCGCGGTCATCATCGTCAAGTTGTTCGGCCTTGTCGGCGGACTGGTCACCTTTGGCTGCTACTACTGGCTCAAGCCCAAGCTGGGCACGTGGGGCGCGGTTGCTGCCTCCGGCGTCATCGGCGTCTTGGTTGCCATCGGCTTCTTGGCGATGATTCGTAGCTGACCCTCCCCGCTGAACAACGCTGCATCCGAAGCATCTTTGATGCTGAATCATCCAGCGCGCCAACAGCTCAAGCAGTCGAACGACCGGCATTCCTTGCCCACCGCCGTATCGTCGCCCGCAAGGTCTGCTGCGCCTTGGCATCGAGGGGCATGTTGTCCACGAGTGCCAGGGCGGCTTCCAGGTTCACATAGCCGTACTGCAGCAGTGCAATGCAGAACTCCCGATCCTTCTCTCGTGCGGCCACAACCTTGGCGAGGAAGAGGTCGAGAACGTCCAGACAGTAGCCAATCCCCGATCCTGCGTATTGCGGTTCTGGATGCGATGCACGCGCTGCATCCAGCCCGCTGGCACGCACGCCGTTTCCGGCCCAACACCTTGGGCGTAGTAGCCGTAGGTTTCGTGGAACTGCGAGCCTTCGCCGATGGCGCCGTCGATTCTGTCGGCCAGCTCTGGTGCCTGCAGGGGATAGATGTCCGCTTCCATGGACACCGTGAACACGTCCTCGGGCCTGGGCACCGCGCCCAGGATGGACTGGCTGCCAACGATGACAAATTCGTACTGGTCGGTGATGTCACCGCTGGCACGAATGATGTGCTCCAGCTCTTCGCGCGTCATGGTTGCTCCTCGGGCGCATCGCCCAGCTCATCGCCGAATGCAATCCCCTTCTTGAGTTCGCTCACCTGCTGCAGGATGGCCTGACGGGTCTCGGGCGGCAGGATCGTGACCAGCGGTGATGCCTG
>ERZ650312.1901-NODE-1901-length-11683-cov-4.035604_pt1 | contig 11683 bp, 6 predicted proteins | sample MGYA00376248_ERZ650312 | MGnify/ENA primary metagenome ERZ650312 (study PRJEB26733, sample SAMN07839316) | wastewater metagenome | biome: urban; feature: wastewater treatment plant; material: waste water | place: USA: North Carolina | collected 2016-07-28 ... | reverse complement strand
TGCAGCCCGCCGATTCCATCAAGCCAATGCTGCGATCTGACTCGATGGCAGCAATACGCCGTTGCACCACTTCGCGGTAATCAGCGGGCCAATGCGCGGGAATTTCAGTGACGGGTTGAATGTGCAACCACTCAAACCATTTGGTTTGCAGACTTCCTGCGGCCATGCGGCGGGCCATCACGATTTCAAAGGCGCGTTGGCCCAGTGCGATGGTTGGCGGATTTATAGATAAAAACGGGCTGCAGCGCTTATCTGGCAAGCGCAAGCAGCTATACAAACCGTAGCATTCCCAGTCCAGTTCTTCTTGCCAGGCGATCATCTGGCCGCGCAGTTGCTCGGCCTTGGCGCGGGCGGCGTCCAGGCTGGCGCGGCTGGGCAGTGGGGCAGAAGTGGCGGTGTTTTGAGGGTCAAATTGTCCTCCAGCGCTTGCTGGATCAGCGCTACCAGCTATCAAATCCGAAGCAAGCAGGGCGGCGGGCTGCACGCGGGCCAGTTGCTGGGCCAGGGTGTCGAGCTGGCGGGCAATGGCCAGAGGGCGGTCGGGGCAGAGGGGAAACTCGGCAACCTTCCCGGAGTTGTAGGCATAGAAATACTCCCACTTATCCCCTCGATGCCCTTCATTTATGCCACCTCCACCCTTGTTGTGGCACACCTGCTTGAGCCAAAAACACGCCACCGACGAATTGAGCAGCCCGAGCAGCCCCAGGTGTTCGTCTTCGCTGCTGCCAGCGGGCAGCTTGATAACCGGCGCGGTTTGCTTGAACACCTTGCCGCCGCGATCCAGCACAAAGTGGTTGTGGGTGGCGACTTCGGCGAAGGTGATGGTGAGGGGGCGGTCCAGTCTTGATCCATAAACTTCTCGTAAATCCCACCAATGCAAACCCTTTTGTTCGACGGGAACCCCAAATGCTTTGCGTTCTTTGAGCGATGTCCGGTACGACCAAAGACCACGTACATGGGAAACAGTTTGGTCGGGAGGTAAATCTGCGCCAGTGTCGCCGTATGGCCACAACACGCGCAGGCTGGAATCAGCACACCAATCGCGGACCACATCGCCTTCGGCAATCGGCATGCTCAGATTGAAGCCAAGGCGAGCAATTGCATCGGCTGGCAGCATGAAGCAGTTGTCTTCGCCTGTTATAACGAGATAGCCCAAGTCAGCGCCTGCGGCTTTGAGCGTCGTGGCGCGCTCCTCAATTTCTTCCCGCAGTTCAGCCGCACCACCGCCTCCAACACTCCACGGATGCTTGCCTAAGGTGGCCCGGGGCGTATCCACCACGCTGACGAAATCGCTTTCGCTGCCCGCTTGGTCGATCTGGCCCACGATGGCGCTCCACACCAGCCCCTGCGCAGGGTCAGCGGGCGTGCTGGGTTCGCCCTTGATGCCCATCACGGTGCGCACGCCCGCATCCACCGGCGCGCGGTGGCGGCCCAGCAGGATGACGGTGGGCGTGCCGTGGCCGGGGATGTAGGCGCCGCTGGTATCCACCACATGGGTCAAGTCCAGGCGGGGCAGCACCTGCTCGATCAGCTTCGACCCAAACTCGCGCTTCATAAAGCTGTTGGCGGTAATCAGCCCGACAAAGCCCGCGCCCTGCCCACCGGCGCCCGTCACAGCCAGGTCAAAGAACCGCTCGGTGAACGGTGCGCCCAGCGAATACTTCATGTGGCAGCTGGCGTACTTTTGGCGGTAGGCGGCATTCAGCGCCGCGTCTTTGACGACGATGTACGGCGGGTTGCCCACCACGGCGTGGTACTGGCGGCCCAGAATGCGCTGCACTTGGGCCAGGTCTTCGCTGGCGTAGGCGTGGGCCAGGCCGGTATCGGCGTGGGTTTGGGCCGCGTCAAACAGGTCTTGGCTTTGCGTCAGGCCAAAGCGGGTGCCGTGCAGGAGGCTGTCGCCAATGGCCACGGAAATTTGGAAATTGTGCGCGTTGGCCAGGCGCTGCACGCCGCTGGCCTGCAAGGCGGCCACCAGCAGCCGAAAGCGCGCAATGGCCACGGCAAAGGGGTTCAAGTCCACGCCGGCCACGGCGTCCAGCGCCTTTTGCGCTAGATCGACCGGGTTGCGTGCGGGCTCATTGCGCTGCCATTCGGCCAGCAGGCGGTGGAAGGCACCCAGTAAGAAGTGGCCGGAGCCGCAGGTGGGGTCTATCAGGCGTGCCTCGCGGTAGCCAAATTCGCGCAGCGCGGGCGTGAGGGTGCGGTCGAGGATGAATTCCTCCACAAACTCGGGCGTTTGCAGCAGGGCGTAGCGCTTGCGCGTGGCCTCGCTCAGGTCTTGGTACAGGTCGCCCAGAAAACGGGTGTTCCAGGCCGGGTCGGTGAAGTCGTGCTGCAGGGCGCCGGTGTCGGCATCCACCTCCCACCAAAATTTGAGCAGCGCCATGGCGGCGTCGCCGCTGATGCCCAGGCGGAAAACGGGGTTGTGTGCCTCGTCAAAAAAGGTCTGCAGGCCGGGCAGGTGGCCCGCTTCGCGGAAGGCGGCCAGCAGGTAGTCGCGGTCGCTCTCGTGCGGGTGGGCCTGAAAGTAGGCGTGGTGGCGGTCGCGTGCCAGCGCCAGGCGGCCTGAACCCGGCGTGCCGCCCAGCCAGGGGCGTTCGACCAGCTGGTTGTCTTCCATAAAGCGCAAAAACACGCAGCTGAGCAGCCAGTGCACGCCCGATTGGGTGATGACCTGGTCCACCCAGCTCTCAAAGGTTTCGGCGCAGCGCTCGGCGTCGCGGGCGGCCTGCCATTCGGCTTGCAGGCTGGCTTTGAGGTCGGGCAGGTCTTCAATGCGCTGCAGCAGGTCGGCTTCCAGGCGTTTGAGCAGTTTGGTGAGGTCGACGAGGAGTTGGGAGGCGTTGATCACTGCGAATGCTTTCAGGCGGCGGACGGGCTGGCATGGCTGCCCGCAGGGCTGGCCGTGTGGGGGCCAGTTTTGGCGCGGTGTTTGTTTTCAACCCACGCCTGCGGCAGTGCCAAGGCGCGGGTGTTGTTGATGTTGTTGACCAGGGGCACGGCCACGCCGTCTATGGTGGGCAGGCCCTGAGCGCTGGTGGGCAGCAGCAGCCAGGCGCTAGGGGTGTGGCCGGGGCGGCCGGCGTGTTCCTCCAGCTCGGTGACGAGGTGCATGAGGCTGTACCGTGCCAGCAGGCCCGCGCACACCAGCAAGATGGGCTGGGGGCTGTGCAGCAAGGCGGTGCGCAAGGCTGGCAGGGTGCGCTGCACCAGGCGCTGCAGGTTGGTCCAGTGGCGGCTGGTGCGCTCGGCGGCGTCGGCCTGCAGCACCACGGCCCAATCCACCTTCATGGCTTGGGCCTGGGCGCGCAGCTCAGTCAGCAGCAGGGCATCGAAGTTGATGCGCTGCACGGTGGCAAAGCGGCGCTGCAGCTCGGCATCGGCATGGCGGGCCAGGCGCGGGTGCACGGTGAGCACGAGCAGGCCGCCTTGTTGTAGCGTGCGTTGCAGGCGTTCTTCCACGGCTGCAGCCTGGGCGGCGTCGCCCTCTGGCGTCAGAGGGGTGCTGAGTTGCGTGGTCTGGCGCGAGAACTGGGTGGTGGTGCCAGCCGTCTGGCCACGGCCCAGGGTGGCCAGGCGGTAGGCGCCCCGGCCATCGGCGGCGGTTACATCCCAGGTCAGCGGCGCACCGGCTTCTTCGAGCAGACGGTCCAGGCTGGGGCGGTCTGGCAGGGGCGATGCCTCAGGGTAGCGACCGCGCACGCGGTCTTGCAGGTCTTTGACGCGCAGTTCTGGCGCGCCCACCAGCGCGCCCAGCGATTGGCGCATCGCCTGCAGCGGGGCCATGCCCCGGGCGTACATCTCTTGCCGGCTGGAGACAGCTGCCTTGCGCGATGCCGAGGCGGCCAGGCGCAGCAGGCGGGTGGGCAGCAGGGGTTGTGGAGCTGCCCCGCCCAGTTGTTCTGGGGACGGCAGGGGCACGCCCTCCAGCATCTCCAGCACGCGGGGCGGTGGCAGCAGGGGGTCGGCCAGCGCGCAGGCATCGGCGGCGGTGCCGAGCTGGCGCGCGTAGTCGGCCCAGGCGGCGGCGCTGGCAATGAGCGCGTGGGGTTGGTGGTCGTAGGCTTCAAACCGGGGCTGGTCGAGGTGGGACTCGGCCTCCAGCGCTGCGCGCAGCACGGCAGAGGCCAGGCGCAGGCGCTCGGCTTCGTCTTGCGAGGCGCAGCCGCGCAGGGCCAGCAGGGCCAGGGCGCCCTCTTGCGCACTCATCACCTGGCCTTGGCTGCGCACCAGGGTGTCTAGCTGGAGCCGCAGTTCGGTAAAGGCAGGGGTTTTGAGCCAACGCTCGCGGGCTTTGACCAGGGTGACGGTGAGGGTGGCACGTTCGACTTCGCCCGCCTGGGCGGCGTCGCCCACGCTGGGCCAAGTACCGGCTTTGACGGCGTCGTCCAGGCCCAAGTAGTAGGCCAGGGCGGCCTCTTCAGGGCGGTCATCCCCTGCGGGGCGGCGAGGCAGCAGCTGGCTGGCCAGCGCGTCGATGCTGACAGCGCGGCCGGCCTCGTCGTCGGCATCTTGCGCGATGCTGCGGCCTTGGGTGAGATCGGGCCGCAGGCGGGCCAGTTCTTTGGCAGTAAGGCGGATCTCCTTGCGGATTTTGTCGCCCACGCCCTTGAGGTAGCGGAACTTGATGCGGTCTACCGCCAGCAATTGGCGGGCGTTGTGCACGCCCATGCGCTCCAGCACGTCTTGGGCTTCGAGGCTGTAGCCCAGCTCGGCCATGGTGGTCTGCGGGCTGGCCGTGGGGGCAATGGCGGCCAGGCCACTGGCGGGCGTGGTGTCGCTGGGGTGGGCTGTCTGGCGTGCCGTAAAAATGGCGCGCCAGGCGCGGAGCATGTCTTCGGCGTTGTCGAACCGCTCGCGGTAGTCGCGCTTGAGGGACTTTTCAAAAAAGCGGGTGAAGCCTTCGCGCGTGACGGGGTCGAATACGTCCTTCTCGATGGTGGCTTCGACGTCGAGCATGGCGGGCGAGGTCTGGCCATCGCCCCACACCGGGGGCTGGCCCACGGCCATTTCGTAGAGCGTGACGGCCAGGGCAAAGCGCTCGGCATACAAGTCCCAGCGCGGCGGTTTGCGCAGGGACAGGAAGGGGTCAAGGTAGGGGTGGGTGCCGGCCGTGATGTTGTCGGCCGGGGTGCGACACAGCGAGAAGTCGAACAGAACCAGCTGCAGCTTCTTGTTGCGGTTTTCTGCAATGCCGATGTTTTCGGGCTTGATGTCGCGGTGGGCGACGCCTTCGGCTTCAAGGTGGTTGACGGCTTCGATCAGCTCTTCGCCAAAGCGTTGCAGCATGTCGAGCGAAAGGCGGCCTTCTTGCTTGAGCTTTTGCGCAAGGTTTTTGTCACCCGCACTTTTGAGCAGCAGCGCGGTGCGGCCCGCGACGGTGAGGGTCTCGCGGTGGGCAACGATGTTGTGGTGGTGCAGGCGGGACAGTACCTCGCCTTCGGCCACCAAGCGGTCGTTGTGCGTGATGTCGCAAGCCACTTTGAGGATGGCCTCGTCCTCACTGCCATCGCGGCGCACCAGCAATGCATCGCTGGAGGAGCCACGGCCCATGCGCTTGATGACGGTGAAGCCACCCTCCAAACGATCGCCCGCGCTGGCTGTGCTGGGGTCTACGGTGGCCTCGGGGTCGGGCGTGGTGAGTTCATCCTCCACCAAGTTCAAGTCGTCAAGAAAGCCCTGGATGGTGTCGTAGCGCGCCAGCAGGTCGGGCGCGGTGGCGAATTGAATGAGTTCTTGCTGGCGGGCGCCGCAGCTGTCCAGTGTGTCTGACAGGCGCAGGCCCTGCCCTGCCCTGAGTTTCTCTGCCAATTCCAAAGCAGATGCTGCCGGGGGTTGGCCCGAAAAGATGTAGTAGGCAATGCAGCCCAGCGAGAAAACATCCAAGCTGGCGCCGAGTGCAGGATCAGCGCGGTCTGTTTCGGGTGCCAAGTAGAGCCGCCCGAGGTCTTCAACGTAGTCTTCGACGTGGCGTGTGCCGGTGGTGCGGTGCGCTGTGTTGGAGGCGTTGGCGCTATCGACATTGCGCGACGCCGTTTGCCAGTTCATCAGGCGCAGCTGCATGGCGCCGGAATCAACGCCACGCACCATGATGCTTTGGGGGCCGAGTGCGCGGTGGTACAGCCGCTTGGCGTGGGCGTACTTCAAGGTTTCGGCAATGTCGCGCACCATCTGCAGGCGTTGCGTGATGGTGAGTGACTTGCCCCGCTCCAGCAGCAAGTGATCCAGTCTCACGGCTTTGGGGTCGTGGTCGAAAATGAGCGCCGGGCCCAGTTCGGTTTCCTTGAGGTCGTTGACCCGAAGGATGCCTGGGTGGTCGATGCCTTCGAGCACTTCGAACTCTCGGCGCGCCTGGCGCAAGCAGGCGGCCCGGGCTTCGGGGCTGGATGCAGACGCCACGGTGTAGATGCGCACGCGGCGTTGAATGGTGTCAACGCTGACATGACTCGCTTCCCAATCCTGGTAACCGTCGCCTTCAGCGGCCAGCTTCACCAGCTTGTAGTCACCCACTTGGCGGTGTTTGTTGGAAGGCCGAATACCCGCCTCCAGAATGGCCCGGCCAATGGCACGCGCCTGCACGGAATCCACCGGCACAACGGCGTGCGTGGTGATACCGTTGCTGAGTGCGCCCACGATGCCCGGATCGTCCAGCGAACCAGGACGCCCATGCTGGAAGGTGGCAGATTTGGCCAACCCCTCCAGCTTGCATGCCAAGCTGGAAGAGGACAGAAAAATGGCCGGCTCTACGAACGGCAGCCGCACCTTCGCCTTCATGATGGCCGGCTGGCGCCGGAGCAGGCTGGCCAAGCGCTTGGCCTTGCAGTTGGCAAGAATCAGAGGGTTGTCGTAAGTGGAGCTGCGGCCATCCGTGGTCCACGTCCAGCTGTGGGCATCACCACGCAACACGCCAGGGCGGCTTTTGATTTCAACCAGAAAGAGGCCTGCTGGCGACAACACCAGGGCGTCCACCTCGTTGACCTTGCCTTCATCGTCAATGAACTCGAAATTGGTCCAGACGTGCCAGGGGTCGCGGTCAGGCAGGTGGGTTCGCAGCCATTCAAGCGCTTCGCGCTCCCAGGCAAAGTTGGACTCGGCAATGACGTGCCAACGAGATGCGCTCAGCGTCACGAAGTGCTCCTATCAGCGTCGGGGACATGCTCAAACAAGTCGCCGACAGAGCAGCGAAACAGATTGCAAAGCGCATCGATGGCGGCCACGTCCACGCGGGTCACTGTTTCCTTGTACAGGGACGTGACAGTGCTTCGGTTCAAGCCAGTGAGGCGCGAAACGTCAGAGATACGGAGCTTGTCGCGCCCCATCAGGGTTGAGAGGTGGCAGCGGATCATGGCAAATCCAGAGACGGGGTGTTGCGCAGAATAGCAAAAAGGCAATTTACGCACAACCCTGCTTTGCACACCAAATTCATCAGGCCATGTTGTCACGAACGGCCAACTGACCATCAAAAGGCCACTAACTGCAGATCAGTGCCAAATAATGACAATCCCTCAAAGAGATCGGAGAATTGACGCACAGCGCCGAAGCCTGCGCCTTTTGGAAGGCGCTGTTTGTAGGGGTGAGCCATAAAACCCCGAGCACAACGTTTTGCACCCATGTCTGCTGCGTCTTTGATCGCCACCCACCTGAACGCACCCTACGGCAAGGTCGTAACCGCCGAAGATGTGATTGCGTCTTTGAGAAGCGGCCATTTTGCAGCGGCCAGCGAGGAGGGGAACGGCATACTGGAGGCGTTGTTTACCGAGGTATCACCAGACCTCATCCTGCAGTGCGCAGATCAGGTTGGTGCGCCTCCGGAGAAGGTAGCCCATCTCTACGAGATGGCGCTTGAGTTAGGCGTCATGCGTAGTCCAGCTTGGGAAGATGCTACTTCATCGGTCAGCCGCTTCCAGGAGTAACCAGCGGGAAGTAGCTCGGCAGCCCAGCACTTCGAACTTGCAAGAAGTGGCCAAAAATTTGCAAAGGTGCTCAGCTACCCCTAGCGAGGGAACAGGGCGCGCTTTTCATTGACTCTCTTGCGCTTTCTAACGAAAGCGCCCTACTGGCTCGTTGTCAAACTTTCCTGGCTGAATGCAGCTGCCATTCATGCAGCTCACCCCACAAAACCCAACGCCAAAAGCCTCAAACCCCAAGCGGATCCGATCGCGACTGTAGTCCAGGCGGTCGTGGTGGTGACCATGGAACGCCTTAGTGACGCCGAGGCTTCGCGCCAGCTCGTCAATGGCCTCAAAGCCATGCGGGTGTGAGCTGGGTGCCTCATGCGTCACCAAAATGTCGGCCCGCTGAGAGACCAGACGAAAGTATTCCGCAGGGAAGATGGAGCTTCGATGCTTGCGGGATAGGCCCTCTCGCCAACGATTGCCGGCACCGCAGCGCGCGGTGAGCTCTTCAGGCGACTCATACAGCCAGCCCACAGGAGGCGTCCACACCTGCCCTCGGAACACACCACCCAAACCTGCAACGCGCATGCCATCGATCAAAGCCACGCGGCCGTGCAAGTTGCGATGTGCCAGCGCTGAGCCAAATAGATGGTCGTAGTCGGCATCGGAATCTGTGTCGTGGTTACCGTGAATGAACCAGACCTCAGTCATGTCCAGAATGAATTCCAGCTCAGCCTCCAGGGGACGCTGTGCTTGCAGGTCACCCAGAAAGACAATCGCTGCCGGCCTGTCTCTAGAGACGATCTCCAGCACATGCTGGAAGTGCCCGTGGGTGTCTCCGAAAAAATAAATCATGGAGTCGCCCTAAGCGCGTAAGCATCGTCAGTGCCCAGCAAGTGTTGCTGGTTCAGTCCTCGTGGCAGAGCCTGCCCTGCTTGCTGTAGCAGTGCAGCGATTTCATCCTGGCGTGCCATCTTTTGCGCAGGCGTCCATTGGCTGGCGTAACCCATCTTGAGCAGCAACCCCCACTCGTTGCGAAGTACGTCTGCCTGTCTTTGGCTCATGGGCTGAACGTTATTGGCCGTCATGTGCATCTCCCGAGAATGATTGTCGCCAAACAGAAGGGTGGTAACTTAAAACCACGCGCTGCGCAGCAGACATAGTGACGCGCCGCAGCCGGCCTACAAAAGAGTCGGAATAAAGCTGGTATGTCCGCACCCAATGCCAAAAGGCACTGTGCAATCCGTTTACTTGGCTTCGCGAGTTAATCACTGCGCAGCGCAAACAGTTGCACTATGAAACAACATTTGCTGCCATGCCGAGCTATCGTCAGTAAGAGTCCTTGCGCTCTCTACAAGTCTTGCCATTTCTTGCGATGCCACTCTGAAGGTTCTGCCGCAATAAGTGGATCAGGAATTCCTTCGACCGGGACCAACGATCGACACCTACAACTGTGGAATGGCGCCAACTCATAGCCTCCCGTGCCGCAGGCTATGCCGAGTTGCATATGTAGCCTTTGACCCTGCGAATACATCCAATACGCAAGCATGAGAGAACTAAATCCGACGCTCCGTGAGTTGGCCAAACGTTGCCAGACCATTCTGGATTCCGTGCGCTCCACTAGCACCGCTTGCAATGAGGCTTCAACCAGAACGCAGATTGAATACATAAAGCAGGCGAAGCAGCTCTTGGCGCGCGCTAAGCAGCTCGAAGGAGGCCTGTATCGTGCCGTTCAAGCCACCACCAGCATCTCCACTTTTCGCAAGCGCTTGGCTGCCCTGGTGTACTTCCTCAATGATGAACATGCACAACTGATACGGGAGCTGAGTCAGCCCGTCATACCCGCACCAGAAGTTTTGCACCTGCGGCTAGCGCAGCATCAAAAGCATTTACAGGTGTTGCAGCGCCTACGGCAGGAAGGCATGACTGCCGAGCGAACCCAACGCCGCAGCAAACGTCAGTCACTGGCCGGGCTGCCAAGGAACTGGCGCATTGATCTGTGCAAGCGTGCTGCTCACGGCCGCTACATCTTTCCACTGGTGGTCTTGGCACTGACCGGCTGCCGCCCCAGCGAACTGGTCGCTGGGATTCAAATTTGGCGGGACGGCGATCCTGCGACAGGAAAAGACCTTATCCACTTCCGAATCCGAGGAGCAAAGGTAAAACCCAGCCAAGGTCAGCCTTGCCGCACCATCAGCTACGAGGCCAACGACTCCCATCCTTTGATGGTTGTCGTGAACGAGTTGCTACATGACCAGGAAAACTCTCAAGTCTTTGCACAAGTCAACAGCGCCGTCAACCTCACGGTAGAGATACGTCGTTTGGCATGTAGCCTATGGCCCAAACATAAGCACACCGTCACGGCCTACTGTTTCAGGCACCAGTTTGCTGCAGACCTGAAGGCAAGCGACGATGAAGAGGCCACCAGTCGGGGCCTGGGACATCTAAGTGCCAAAACCCGACGCCTCTATGGCACCGCCGCTCAAGCTAGTAAAGGGTACCGCAATCGTCCGCTGCGGGTTGAGGCCGACCGCCCAGTAAAACCGCACCTCAGCGGACGATTAAACAGGCAGGCTGACAGCCCAAGGCCATAAGACAAAGCCAACGTGCGGCAATGAACTGTCGCGCACACTAGGGCTCTAGTCTCACCAACCCATCGGCTGTCGCCACAGCCGCCAATACACGTCAGTCGCGTTACCTTGCTGCGCCCTGTCGCGCATGATGAAGGCCGAGACAACTACCACGCCCAGAATGCGCAGCCAGCGCACAAGCAAACTGCTTATAACTGTGACCAAGCAGCGTGCGCCCTGAACGAGCACAGCAACTTATCTGGCGCTGCGCCCCCACATGTCACCGCAATGGCACCGCAGCAACACCATGGCAGGACATATCCAACCCGTCATGACACACATACAGCCAGCTTGAGGCACCAAGAAAGCACGCAACCGGCACCTTGGCGGCACCACAACAGCACGCAGCATCTCTAGTGACGACGCGAAGCGCCATCGTGGCGCCGAAGCAGCATCAAGGCGGGACATATCCAACCCGTCATGGCACGTATACAGCCCGCTTGTGGCACCGAGAAAGCACGTAGCATCTATATTGACGACGCAAAGCGCCATCGTGGCACCTCAACAGCTTCTTGGTAGCGCGCTAAAAGCACCTAAGTGGTGTCTTGATGACACAGCCCCTGGACGCAAGCGCTTTGCATTACACCTATCCCCACACTCACCACATCATTCTTTGTGCGCGAAGCGCAAGCACAAAGAATGTGGCCGCTGCGGCAGATTTCGGGAGAAATTGGACGCAGTGGCCTTTTGGGGACAAGCTAGTTGGATGTTTGCGTCCAAAGAAACGAAGTAAATCTGCGGCCACTTGCCGTCCTGCCGCCGTTGAAGCGGTGTACTGATGTATCTCCAGACAACTTTCGATGTTGCCCCCAAAACGGCCCCGTCACTGCATCCGTCTGTCACTAATGACCGATGAACTCAGCAACTGATAGCCACTCAATCTGTCAATGTGATCCCCCGATCCACTCGCTGCGGTAGCGCACCCAACCTCAGCCAATGTCGGTTGTGCAGGACGGATTCAACCGGTCGATGCAACACAGAGTCGCTTGCCCTTGCTTACCGATAGTTATATTCGATAGGATGATTAGACTTCACTGAATTACTTGCAATACTGATCAATGGACGAGAAAGCGCGCGCGGGGAGGCCGCCAACACGGGAAACACTGGCATTTACACTCGAAAGATCGGAAGAGCGTCGTGTAGGGAAAGAGTGTC
>ERZ650312.1884-NODE-1884-length-11743-cov-5.770021_pt1 | contig 11743 bp, 11 predicted proteins | sample MGYA00376248_ERZ650312 | MGnify/ENA primary metagenome ERZ650312 (study PRJEB26733, sample SAMN07839316) | wastewater metagenome | biome: urban; feature: wastewater treatment plant; material: waste water | place: USA: North Carolina | collected 2016-07-28 ... | reverse complement strand
CCATCGAATAGCTCTATCGTACTGCTAGAGCTTGCCGAAGAATTTGCTAAGGTAGGCGGAGAATATTTGATTATCGATGAGATACACAAGTATCAAAACTTCGCCGTAGACCTAAAAGCGATATATGACTTCTTGCCCCGCCTCAAAGTAGTATTTACCGGCTCGTGTGCGACATCCATCTATAGCTCCCGAGCGGATTTGAGTAGACGAGTTGTACTCTACAATATGTACGGTTTGTCTTATAGGGAGTTTTTGGAACTAAAGCTAGGTGTCGGCCTGCCTAGCTTTGGACTAGAGGAGATACTAGTAAACGGCGTAGATATATCATCTGAAATGGATAAAAAGTTTGTCCCCCTAGAGCATTTTGCGGAGTATCTGCAATGCGGGTACTATCCATTTTACTTCAAAGAGCAAAGAGAGTATCTAAGGCAGCTGAACGCCATCATAAATCTGACGATAGAGATAGACCTAGTAAATCTCGGACTGGTCAATATAGCATTTGTTAACAAGCTCAAAAAACTACTCTTATTGTTGTCTGGGTCAGTGCCGTTTGAGCTAAATATCACGAAAGTATCTAGCGCTATCGAAGTCAGCAGAAATACACTCTATGCATACTTGCATCATCTGGAAAAAGCAGGGCTTTTAAATATCGTGACAGACGGCAACAAAGGCATATCCAAACTGGCAAAACCGGAAAAGCTCTATCTGGGAAATACAAATATGTTTTATGCTTTTGGACTAGAGTCAAATGTCGGCACCGTCAGAGAGACTTTTTTTGTCTCACAGCTAAAACAGGCACACATGCTAAATACCACTAAAAACGGTGATTTTATCATCGATGGAAAATATCATATCGAGATAGGTGGAAACTCAAAAGGCTTTGAGCAGATACGAGACATTCCTGACTCTTATCTGGCGATAGATACGGACATCACGCAAAACAATCGCAAAATCCCGCTATGGCTTTTTGGATTTTTGTATTAGTGGGGGCTTGCAAAGCGTCAAAAATATAGGCTATTTCCCGCCCCATAGCCTACCCCTGTGATATTTTTTCGGTTTTGTGGCCAAATATCGATTTTACCCCGTCAGTTATGAGCGTCCAAAGCGCTTTCAGCCCCAAATACAACAAAACTATCAAAAAACAGACAACGACTATCGTGATAACAAAAGCTTGCATTGCCGGACTCCGTTTGTGCATTTTATAATCTGAGCTTCTATTTAACTCCAAAATCTCATACAATATTAACACTTGGATATGACAGGTTGTGTCGTTTTTTAATCAAAAAGCTCACTGTGACTACCTATATCGACTAGCTTTACCGTGCCGTCTTCTATTTTGTATATCAGTAGAAGATCCGGTTTGATGTGACACTCTCTGTACTGTGCATATTCTCCGACAAGCGTATGATCTCTGTACTTTGAGTCTAGGGCGATACCGTTTAGTAGCTTATATGCTATGTCTATAAAGGCCTGTTCGTCCTTGTCGGATAGCTGTAGTTTTTTGTATGATCTTTTAAACTGATTGGATTTAAAAAGCCTATATGTCATCTTTTTTTAGGTCTCTTAGCATATCTTCTACGTTGTCGTGTATGGTTCCGTCTCCGATTTCCGTTTCGGTCATGGCGACCTTTAGGCTTGAGGAGGGAACCTTGATGTCAAAAGGCATCCCTTTCTCCAGTCTGACTTTATTCAAAAATATATTTATGGCATCGGAGAGCGTTAGATTGTACTCTTTGAATATATTTTGAGCCTCTTCCCACGCTACTGGATCGACTTTTATGGATGTTTGTCGTCTGGCTAACACCTCAAATCCTTTTTTTATTTATTGTACTTCAAAAGAATTTAACCATCCGATTAATTCTCAAATTTCCGGCAAAGCCGTAAATTAGGTCTTCAGCGTGAGGGATCTCGCAACTAGTTGCTCTTTTTGAGACCTCTATTTAATCAGAGGTCTCAATTCTATAAAAAACTAGCCCTCACCATACTCATCCAAATACCCCTTCAAAACATCGTTTAGTTTTTGTTGCAAATGCGGCGGGGAGACTATGGATACGTGCGGGAGCCAGTATTTTACCGTTCCCAGTATCTCGTCTTCGTATGAGGCTTTCCCCTTTATCGTGAGGTATTCGGCTGTTTGCTCTATTATCTGCTGGTTTGGGATGAGTTTGCGACGTAAAAAGTATTCGGATACGGCGGCTTTTACTCTGAGGGTTACCTCTATGGCGTTTTGCGAAAACCACTCAAGCTCATTTTTTTCTATCGTGGACAAAAGCTCTTTGTTTGGCTCAAAACGCTCATCGGATATGTTTAGGTTGATTATTTTGCTAAAAGCGTAGTTCTTTGGGTTGCCGTTTTCCTCCGCCGCAAGATACCAAACTCCGTTTTTGTTTATTAGTTTATACGGATTTACAGCCCTTTGTTTGTTTTTGTACCAAAAAAACACCTTTTGCCGCCCCAGTATCGCCTTGCCCAGTGTCTCGAAACCGTCGGCCTGCCGTTCCAGATTTTCGTGTCCGTAGTGTTTTACGGCGTATGCCGAACCTACCGGATTTTTTAGTATATCCTCCAGTAGCCCCCTTGTCATAGCCGGATACAAAGTTTTTATCCCCGATACGGCGGCAAATGTCTTGATATCCTCAAGGCTCAAATGCCCCATAGAGTGCGGCTCAAGAAAGTAATAGCCGGAAACCTTTTTTATATCCAGACTCGAAAACCTCTCGTTCATATCCCTCTGAACCGTCCGTTTACTGACATTGAACTCTTTGGCCAGCTCCTCTACCGTGAATCTCTCACCGGAGTTTAGTTTGAGCAGTATCTGAAACAATCTGGCAAGTAGCTTGTCGTATGATTTTTCCATTTTGAGACCTTTTTTCATTCCAATCGGCGTAATAATCGGACTAGTATAATCAAAAACCCCAAAAATAAGGAGTCCGATATGTCTTCAAAAGCTTGGTTGTCTACGGTTTTGGACGGTGGGAAGGTGAGGTGCGATGCGTGTTCGCATTTTTGCGTTTTGGAGGGCGGTGAAGTCGGAAAATGCGGAGTCAGAACCGTCAGGGACGGGGGATTGGAGCTAGACGTATACGGTCTCATAGCCGCCGCAAATATCGACCCGATAGAGAAAAAGCCGCTGTATCATTTTTTGCCGGGGAGCCGGATACTGTCGGTCGGGACGGTCGGGTGCAATTTTAGTTGCAGTTTTTGCCAAAATTATGAGATTAGCCAATACCCAAAAGAGCACGGCGGCGATCTAAAAGGGTCTTATCTATCCCCGCAAGAGCTTGTCCGGACGGCAAAAGAGCAGGGTATACCCTCCATCGCTTTTACGTACAACGAACCGGCTATATATTTTGAGTACGCCTACGATGTTATGAAACTTGCAAAAGAGGAGGGGATAAAAACCGTTTTCGTAACGAGCGGATACGAGAGCAAAGCCGCTTTGGAGTATTCACGGGGGCTACTGGACGGGATGAATATAGACCTCAAATCATTTAGCGACGATTTTTACAAAAATATTTGCGGAGCAAGGCTAAAACCTGTTTTGGAGTGCATAGAAAACGCCAAAAAAGCGGGAATCTGGGTGGAGCTGACGACTCTACTTATAGAGGGTGTAAACGATTCGGATAGGGAGATAGAAGAGATCTGCAAGTTTATAAAAGGTATCGACAGAGAGATTCCGCTACACCTCAGCGCTTTTCACGGAGCCTATAAGATGGCAGATCACAAGCCGACATCGCACGAGACTCTGGAGAGGGCGTACGATATAGCAAAATCTTTGCATCTGGAATACGTCTATTTGGGAAACGTGATTGACGATGAACGGATGGACACCCATTGTCCGGCGTGTGGAGAGCTTGCGATAGGGAGGAGCGGATATCTGGGCGAAAACGTCCAAAATTATATGAAAGATAAAAACAAATGTCCTAGATGCGGATATAGGATAAAAGGGGTTTGGGGGTAAGCTTGTTTTCAGTTTGTTTATATAACAATTTCTAATCTAATAGGCTTGAGGTCAAGCAAGGCGTAACCGCAATAACTACGGATAGATCGCTACCTATATACTTTCGGCTTTAAAATGAATAGACGTACTTTTGTAAAAAACTGCACGATGGCGGCGACCGTAGCATCCGGCTCTTTTTCCGGACTTTTTGCCGCTACCGAAGCGGGTAAAAAACGGTATGAGATAGAGTATAAGTTTGATCTCTCGTCTCACAAAAACAAAGAGGCAAAACTCTGGATTCCACTCCCCTCTGACATCCCGTCATTCCAAAAAATAACCAAAATCGGATATGTGAGCGACGGCAATGAGGCGTTTATTTCGACCTCAAACAGCTACGGAGCCAAAACGTTATTTGTCTCTTGGGATAAAACGGCAATCAAAAAAACGGTAACCTGCAAAATATCGGCAGAGGTATCTGATAGGGAGGCTTCAGCTTTTGGAGGATTTTTTGAGGCCAATGACTCAAAGAGATTTTTGTCCCCTACGGCTCATGTTCCAACAAGTGGATTGATAGCAAAAATATCGGCCAAAATAGTCAAAAACGAGAAATCGGCGGTTAAAAAAGCAAGAGCCGTATATGACTGGGTGATTGCAAATTCGTATAGAGACGAAAACATAAAAGGGTGTGGCATAGGGCATCCGGGTAAGATGCTAGAACAGCTCGAAAAAAGCGGCAAGATGGGTGGCAAATGCCTTGATATGTCTGCTCTCACCGTGGCCTTGATGAGGGCGGCAGGCGTTGCGGCCAGAGAGGTGGCAGGTGTCAGACTCGGGGCTTCCGGTCTTTCGGCGGCTTTTGGGTCGGGTGAGGATATCACAAAGGCGCAACACTGCAAGGTGGAGTTTTTTGTCCCCAAAAAAGGGTGGATAGGTTGCGATCCGGCAGATATCACAAAGCTGATACTAAAAGAGGGGCTAAGCAGAGACTCCGAGAGGGTAAAGGCTCTATCGGAAAAATTTTTCGGTTTTTGGGAGAACAACTGGCTGGCGCTAAATTATGCCAGAGATTTTGAGCTGTATCCAAAAAACAATCAAGGGGAACTGGATCAGTTCAACTACCCGTACGGTGAGATAGACGGTGAGTTTTTGGATTTTTATTCGCCAAAAGAGTTTGCCTATTCGATATCGTCAAAGGCGGTAGGATGATGGATAGCGGTTTTGAATATGCGATGATTTTTGATTCAGACAAGTGCGTAGGTTGCCACGCATGTGAGGTCGCTTGCAAGCAGGAGTTTGATGCCCCTCTCGGATTTTTCAGGATTATGACCCTATACGCAGATATCGGTAAATACCCAAAGGTAAAACGGGAGTTTTTGACCCTTTCTTGTAGGCAATGCGAAGATGCGGCATGCAAAAAACATTGCAAAAGCGGAGCGATATCGGAGCGTGACGGTGTCGTAGTTATAGATCCCAAAAAGTGCAACGGTTGCGGTGATTGCGTAAAGGCATGCGGCATAGGGGCTGTGTATGTGAATCCGGTATCAAAAATAGCCGAAAAATGCGATTTGTGCAGACATAGGGGGGATATCGGGCTAAAAGCCGCATGTGAGTCTACATGTGTGGCCGATGCGATAAAAATCGTAAAACATAAAAAAGGGGAGAGACCCGCCGGATACCTGCCGTTTGTGGCACACAAAGGGGAAAAGCCTAGAAGCTTATACAGGGGGGCTAATTTTGCCGTTGCCGCAAAGCTCAAAAAAGGGAAAAGCTTTTCGGGGTTAAATTATGAAATTTATACATGGGCAAGCAGGGGGTAGAGGGTGAACAGAAGAGATTTTATGAAAAATACATCGGCACTCCTAACCGCTATGGAGCTTGGAGCCGTCATATCGCTTACCCCAAACGGACTAGATGCCAAAGAACCTAAAAAACAAAAAAGAAAAAATAGCCTTGCAACAAGTATAAAAACCGCCCAAAAAATCCCGACCGTATGCCTCAACTGCTCTACGGTTTGCGGTATGACGGCTTTTGTCGAAGGGGGTGAACTGCTTGGCGTGGAGGGGAATCCGCTTGACCCAAATACAAACGGCAAACTCTGTGCAAAGGCTCACGGCGGCATTAGTGCTACCGATTATCCGGAGAGGATAGTCTATCCGCTAAAGAGGGTCGGCAAAAGAGGGGACGGGTTGTGGCAGAGGATAACGATGGAGGAGGCATACGAGACGATAGCCTCCAAAATAAAGATTTGCATAGATGACGGACATCCGGAGAGGGTTGTTTTTCATGCCGGTAGAAACAGAATCGACGATATTACGACCAGATTTATGGATGCGATAGGCTCCCCCGTGATACTAAATCACAGAGCGCTATGTTCATCCAACAAAAGAGCCGCCAACTACGCCACGATAGGAGATACCGACTGGGAGACCGTAGATGCCGAGCATTGTAAGTATTTTTTGAATTTCGGTGCTAACTTTTTGGAGGCTCATCAGGGCGGCTTTCCTATGTTGTCCAGATATGTAAAGGCAAAAGCTTCGGGGGCAAGGCTTGTGACTTTCGATGTCAGGTTGTCGAATACCGCCGGTAGAAGCGATGAATGGTTCGCCCCTTTTCCATCATCCGAGGGGGCTATAGCTCTGGCTATGGCAAACGTGATAATCGGTGAAAAACTATACGATAAAAGCTTTATAGACGAATGGGTAAATGTCTCATTGGAGGAGATAGCGGAGTTTGTAAGACCCTATACACCGGAGTTTGCCGAATTAGAGAGCGGTATTGCGGCAACCGACATCAGACGGCTTGCAAGGGAGTTTGCCGCTGCCGCTCCGGCTTGCGCCGCTTTTACAAACAGGGGATCTCAGGCTCACCAAAACGGATTTAACAACGACAGGGCGGTTGTGATGCTCAATATGCTAGTCGGTAGTATCGGCAAAAAAGGGGGATATTGTTTTGGAGGTTCAAAAAACCTCGGCGACGGCTCATTTCCTATGCCAAAACCGGTTCCGCCAAAGCCGAAATTTTCGACTGAACTAGAGGATCCAAAAGCCTATCCGCTTGCAAATAAATGGCAAAAAATGAAAGTCGGCGAAATAGTCTACGATATGATAAAAAATAAAAAACAGAGGGTGGACGTGTATTTGTCGTACACGATTTCATCACCGCAGACTTGGCCGGAGGGGCCGTCGGTATCGGTGGACGTTTTGAGGGATGAAAAGCTGATACCGTTTCACGTCTGCTCCGATGTGGTGTATTCCCAGATGGCTCACTATGCCGATATCATATTGCCCGATGCAACATATTTTGAGAGGTACACGATAGAGGGTCGTAATGCAAATGAGTTGACCCCGTATTTTTTGTTGAGGCAACCGGTGATAAAACCACCGTATGATTGTGAAAATTTTGCCGATACGCTCATCAAGATCGCAAAAAGATTGGGTGAACCGGTATCGAAATATTTTGATTTTGAAAATTACGGAAAATTTATCGAGGCGAGGCTCTCCAAACTCCCCGCTATAGACGGTATGGACGGTTTTTCATATATATCAAAGTACGGCGTAATAAAAGAGGAAAAACCAAAAAACTATGAGCCTCACAAAAAAAAGTTATCCCAAAAAGAACTAGAAAATACATTTATTGAAGATAATACGGTATTTATAAAAAAAGGGGATAAAAAAGAGGCAATAGGGGTCGTAAAAGACGGAGCGGTATACAAGGGGGTCAAAACGCCGTCCAGAAAATACGAGATATTCTCAAAAACCGTTTTGGAGGCTGCAAAAAAAGTGGGAGAGGCCGATGACGGTTGGCCGCACTACAAAAAGCCCCTCTCTTTGGCAAAAATAAAAAAAGACGAATTTGTGCTGACAACGTTTAAATGGAATGTCCATACGCAGGCAAGAACCGGACCACAAAAATACCTGACCGAGATTGTTCACGATAATCCGGCATGGATAAATGCCGCTACCGCCAAAAAACTGGGAATCAAAAGCGGTGATACTATCGAGATTGCTACATTTAGACAAAAAAGCGGGTACGGGGCAAAAGAGGATGAGATTGTCGGGAGGCTAAAGATAAAAGCTTTTGTAACGGAGGGGATTCATCCGAGCGTAGTTGCGGTGAGCGCCTCTTTGGGGATGGGATACGGCGGCAGAATTGCAAAAGCCAAAAACGGCAAAAAGCAAAATATAAACGGTTTTTCTGATTTGGATGATCCGGATTTCGACGGCGGAATATGGTGGGATGAGAGACTGGGCGGCTTTGGAAACGGTTTTAATCCAAACGGTATAATACCGATAAACCCATCTCCTCTAGTCGGGATGCAGTCATGGAACGATACGGTATGCAAAATAAAAAAAATAAAGGGCTGATTTTTGTTTTATTGGCCGGATTCGGGAGTGCGATTTTGTCCGCCTCTTGCTGTCTGGTTCCGACTCTGTTTTTGTTGTTTGGTATTTCATTTGGAGGGCTGATAAATCTACCGGCTCTAAACGAATATCGATGGCACTTTGCCGCATTATCGATTGTTTTTATAGTGTACGGAACATACAAAATATTTTTTTCAAAAAAAGAGATAGTCTGTTGCGAAAAAGATGCGGTCAAAAAACGGTATACGGTATTTTTTGTATTTTTGCTAGCCCTCTCTCTGGCTGCCCTTTTGTACCCTTTTTATGAGGGGTATATATGGGGAGAGTAGCGTTAGCACTCCTTTTGTTGTCCATATCCCTCTTTTGCGCCGAAATAACCGTAAGGGTTGCCGGAATGCACTGCATAGCATGCACAAAAGCGGTCAAAACGGCCATTTTGGATGTGCAGGGTGTCAGAGAGGCAAAGGTAAACTTTAGAACCGAAACGGCCGTAATCAGCATGGACGGGAATGTCTCCATCGATGCCGTCAAGGCATCGGTAGCCAAAACCGGATACAAAATAACCGAGGTAATCAAATAGTCAGAGCATTTATGCCAAAATCTCCCAAAAACGGAGGCGGTATGATGAAATACAAATATCTCGGGCGTAGCGGCCTTAGGGTTTCGACACTTTGTCTGGGGACTATGACATTTGGTTTTTCGGCGGACAAGGATGAGGCGTATCGGGTTATGGACGCTGCATGGGAGGCCGGAATCAATTTTTTTGATACGGCAGAGATATATCCGGTTCCACCACACGCAAAATATGCCGGAAACACCGAGATAATCATCGGGGAGTGGCTAAAGGATAGACAAATCCCAAGAGACGGCCTGATACTGGCCACAAAAGTCGCAGGGGCGGCGAACGGCTGGTTTGTTCCGCCGATCCGTCACGGTCTTACGGCGATAGATAGATTCCATATCGAGCGGGCGGTAGAGGGGAGCCTCAGGAGACTACAAACCGACTATATCGACCTTTATCAGATGCATTGGCCTGATACGGTAGTGCCGATAGAGGAGTCGATGGAGGCGTTTGACAGGTTGGTTCAAAGCGGAAAGGTTCGATATGTCGGCACCTCAAACGATACGGCATACGGCCTCACAAAGGCGCTAATGACCTCAAAATACAAAGGCTTTGCCAGATTCGAGACTATCCAAAACAATTTTTCGATGTTAAACAGACGATTTTTGGATGAGCTGGGGGCGGTATGCGACAGGGAGCAGGTATCGCTTCTTGCGTATTCGCCGCTTGCGGGCGGGGTGCTTAGCGGCAAGTATCAAAACGGTTTTCCGTCAGATGCCAGATTCGGCGTTTATGCGGCGATGGACGATGTCCGGATGAAGGCTCAGGCAAATAGATTTGCCGGAGAGCGCTCTTTGGCCTTGACGGGGAGATATCTGGAGATTGCAAAAGAGGCCGGAATCCACCCCGTTACTCTGGCTATGGCGTGGAGCTTGTCGTTTTCATTTATCGGTTCATCCATATTCGGAGTTACAAAAACATCCCAACTACCGGAGATTTTAGCCTCCGCAAGAACCACAATCCCAAAAGACGTCCTCGCCGCTTTAGACAGGGCTCACGCAGATATTTTGTACCCTATGGGTTAGTGTTTTAAAATATGGAGCTTTTCTGGTTTCTTGCTGATTGTAAGAAAAAACCTACAAAGCAGAAGAGCCAACAAGCGGAGAGGTCGCCACGTTTCCAAAATACTTACGAAGACCACAGAGAAAGCAGCAGATAAACTCTGCTGCAAAAGATGACTTCAAGAGTGGTACGGGGGCATGATGTTTATTTTGTTTGAGCTAAAAAACTTACAAGCCTTGTCGTAGATGAGCCGAAAAAGAAAAAGAAACAACAAAAGAGTATATAATTACTGGAATATATAAAAATGGATAGATTTGATGGATATAGTAGAAAAAAATCTAAAAATAATAGAAGACTGTATCAAAAATAATCAATACGAAGAAGTGGAAACCGAAAGGTTTGAGCTAAAAAACCTATCCAATGGATGGGGTAATGATTTTCAGAAGACAGTTTGTGCCTTTTTAAATACAAACGGCGGAATTATTGTTATTGGCATTCAAGATAAAAACAATTCAAATCCAAAAAGCTACAAATTTACAGGCTACGACAATAGTCAGTCAAATGAAAGCTATCTCAAAGATACACTGCCAAAACTTTTTAAAACAAAAGAAAATATTGTGTTTGATGTAAGCTCTAAATTGGATTTTAAACTTGTTGATTTTTTGGAAAACAAGGTAATGGTTGTATATGTAGAGAGTTTGACAGATGAGCAAAAGTATGTATTTTATGAAGGCAACGCCTATAGAAGAGTTATCACAGGGGATCATATACTTTCTAATGCAGAGATTGAAGCATACGAGGAGTTAAAGAAAGAATTTATTCAGTCGCGAGAAATAGAAAAAGTTAAAAATACAACGCTTGAAGCTATAAATATAGACACGCTAAATCAATATATACTAAGGTTTAACAAAGGAAAAAGTAAGGGCGAAACAATAAAAGCCGACCTAAATAGCGCTATGTCTTTTCTGACTAGGCAATCTTTTGTTAAGGATGGTCAACCAACATTATTGGGTATGCTGATTTGCGGTGAAAATATAGAGTCTTATATTCAAGGCAAATGCGAAGCCGATTGTTATGTTCTATCTGATACAAAAGTTGCTCAAGCAAAAGAAGTAATCAACGATAATATCGTTGGGCTGATTGACAGGACATATAATTTTGTGTGGCGTAATATTCAAATTGGCGTAGGATACTCAGGCGGAGGAAGGGCTGAACCAGAATACCCAGAAGAATTAATAAGAGAGAGTATCAACAACGCCTTTGCGCATAGAAATTACAATTCTGATCGATTTATTATTGTTGAGATAAAACCAAACGCCTATTTATCAATAAGAAATCCGGGAGGATTTGAAAGACGGCAACGAATTATGTTTGATTCGGTAATAAAAGTAAGAAGAATTATCCCTGTTCAAATAGCTAGAAATCCTAAACTAACACATATTCTTAAGAGTTTTGATTATTGGGAGGGTAAGGGCAGGGGCTTGTCGTCTTTGATTGATACCTGCCTTGAAAATAAAATAGATGTGCCGTATTATGTTTTGAGCCAAGATGAGATTAAGCTAGTAATCCCGAAAGGCAAGGTGTATGATGCTGAAATGGAGATGTTTTTCAGTAGTTACAAAGGATATATATCTGAAAAAAATGGGCGTGAGTTTAGCGAAGATGAATTGGTCTTAATGAGCTACTTTTTAAAATCAGAAAAACTTAACAGGGTTGAAGAGTACACAATTTTACTTACAAATGACAATAATCATAAAAATATAATTGCGGATTTAGAAGAGAAGGGGATGATATTTAAGGACCCAAAAAGTCCTGAGA
>ERZ650312.1883-NODE-1883-length-11748-cov-5.431284_pt1 | contig 11748 bp, 9 predicted proteins | sample MGYA00376248_ERZ650312 | MGnify/ENA primary metagenome ERZ650312 (study PRJEB26733, sample SAMN07839316) | wastewater metagenome | biome: urban; feature: wastewater treatment plant; material: waste water | place: USA: North Carolina | collected 2016-07-28 ... | reverse complement strand
CCGACGATTACGTGAACCAACGTTACGGCGGCTTCTTCACCGGCGCGTTCGTGGGTCTCGCCTGTGTTGATCTGTCTGGCTATGACGCGAAAGCCGAATTCGACTATTTCGATTATCGGGAGCTTCCCGACAACCGGTAGTCGATGCCGACGGGCGGCGATTCGCCGCATTCCTGCCGCCCGTCGGTTATTTGGTGAAATGAACGCAGACTCAATGGGGAGAATGCTGAGATGACTTTGCGATTGCCGAAACTACTTGACGACGGCTGCGTGCTGCAAGCCGGTGTGGACATGCATATTTGGGGCACCGGCGATCCCGGACGCATCGTATTGACACGGCTTGCTGACGAGCGGCATATGGTGCAGGTGAAAGACGACGGAACTTGGAACGCGCCGTATGGTCCGATCGAAGCTGGAGGGCCGTACGAGCTGACCATATGCTACGAGGACGGAGCGGAGCGTATCTCACGGCAGTGCTATGCGGGAGAGGTGTTCCTGTGCTCCGGGCAGTCGAATATGGAACTGCCTATGGCTTGGGTGCGCGCCGACTATCCACAGGAGTGGGACCGTGATCCCGATCCATTGCTGCGGCAGTACAAAGTGATTCCCGATTACGATTTCAAAGGTCCTCGCGACGATCACGACCGTGCGTTCTGGCAGGGCTGTGATGCGGATACGCTTGATGATTTCTCAGCGCTCGCATATTTTTTCGGTCGCAGGATCCGCCAGTGGCTCGGTGTGCCCGTTGGTCTGTTGAACATTTCATTGGGCGGCTCTCCGATCGAATCCTGGATGGACATTGACACATTACGAGCGTTCCCCGAAGCGCTCGCCAGTCTTGAACCGTACCTTGGCGATGGTGTGGCGTCGAAAAGAAGCCTCGATTCCGTTGCCGAGCGGGACCGGTGGTACCAGGCGCTTGGATACGAGGCTGTGGCCGATGCCCACCATGAATGGCTGCCATTGATCGCGTGGGACTGTCCGGAATCCAAGAACATCGAGCCGCGCGACGTGGCATGGCATGACATACGCCTGCCTGGATGGTACAAGGATCGCGGACTTGCCGGTTTCCGCGGCGAGATTACCATGAGAAAAACCGTGTTCCTGCCTCCGTCGGATGCGGGGAAGCCCGCCCTACTGCGTCTGGGCACCATGAATGATGCCGACCATACGTGGGTCAACGGTGTGTTGGTCGGTGGGCGAAGCAATGTGTATGAGCCGCGGGACTATCCGGTCGCAGCCGGCGTGCTGCGCGCCGGCGCGAACGAAATCCGCATGCGTCTGGTCGTTGAACGGCCCGGCGGCCGTGTGACGCCCGGCAAACGGATGACACTGACCATCGGAGACGATATCTTCGACCTGTCCGGCATTTGGCAGTATGCCGTGACCGCCGAAGCCGACCGCGATTGCCCATTCGAGGATTTCGTCAGATGGAAGCCGACCGGCCTGTACAACGCCATGCTCGCCCCGTGTTTTCCATATGCGGTGCGGGCCGTGCTGTGGTATCAGGGCGAATCGAATACCGGCGACTACGCCATGCGTTATGGCGATGAGCTGAAAGCCATGATTGAATTGTGGCGTGGCAAGTGGCATCAGCCGGATATGCCGTTCCTGATCGTCCAGCTTCCGAAATTCGGCATCGACGCCATCGAGGATGGTGGTTGGCCGCTTATTCGAGAACAGGAATGGAGAGTGGCGGACGAACTTGAACACGTGGCTGCGGTGGTGACGCTTGATGCCGGTGAAAGCAATGATTTGCATCCTCATGATAAGAAAACCATCGCGGATCGTGCATTCAATGTCGCGATGGATTTTGTGTATGGCCAGCAGGCTCAGCCTCAGCCGGTTGTTGAAACCGCAGAGGCGGACGATGGATTGTTGAGGATGCACTGCGTGTGGCGGAATTCCATGGGCGAACAGATGCAATCGCAGAATCGCCATCTGATGACGTTGGATGGTGACGTTCCGCGAGAAATTGATTTCCTGTGGCACGACTGCGCCACTTCGGTGCGGGCTGAGGCATGGCTGGATGGTTGCGATATTGTGGCGCGCATACCGTCGCGCATGCCGGACGAGGTGCGGTATGCGTGGAGCAACAGCCCGGAATCCGGTCTCATCTGCGACGGGGACGGTGTTCTGCTTCCGCCGTTTCATCTGCCGTTGCCCATGGTTGATTAGGAGCAGTCATGCGCAGACAAGTCATGATTCGTCAAGGATGTGTCGACGGATTCTCCGATGCGGATCCTGTGATCACCGTGTTTCGGGGCATTCCATATGCCAAGCCGCCTGTTGATGAGTTACGCTGGCGTGAGCCACAACCTGCTGAAGCGTGGGATGGCGTGCTCGAAGCCGGTGATTTCGCGCCGATGCCGATGCAGCCGCTGCCCGGCTCGGATGAGTTCTACGGCAGGGAATGGCAGATTGACGCTGACACTCCGATGGCTGAGGATTGTCTGTATCTGAATATCTGGACGCCGGCCTTGCGTGGATGCGGCAGTGGTTCCGAGATTCGTACGGATTCCCGTTGCGATGGTCATGGGCTGCCTGTGATGGTATGGCTTTACGGTGGAGCGTTTCAGACTGGATCTACCTGTGAGAAGGAGTTCAATGGAGAGCAGCTGGCCCGTCAGGGCGTGGTGGTGGTCTCCATTGCTTATCGGTTGAATGTGTTTGGTTTTTTCGCGCATGCCATGTTGGAAAAGGAAGCGGTTGATGGACGGCCTTGTGCGAATTTCGGATTTCTTGACCAGCGGATGGGCATTCAGTGGGTAAAGGACAATATTGCCTTGTTTGGTGGCGATCCTGCGAACATTACCGTGTTCGGCCAGTCCGCAGGGGCCGCAAGCGCGTTGGCGCAAAGTGTCTCGCCGATGAACGATGGTCTGTTCCAACGCGTCATCATGCAGTCTGGAGGTGGAACTGGTCTGTTCAATCGCCATCTGTGGTCTCTTGAGGATGCGCAGCGAAATGGAGCGCGTTTTTTGAAGTATCTGGAAGTTGAATCGATTGCCGAGGCGCGTTCTGTTCCTGCGACTGATCTGCTGGAGGCGGCGGTGACTTTTCCTGCTTGCGATTGGTCTGGGCAGGGTGATGATGTCGTATGGGCTCCGATGACTAATTGGATTCCCTGCGTCGATGGGACATTCCTTGTCGAGCAATACCGTGATGCGCTTATTGCGGGACATCGCGTTCCGTGTGATTTGTTGGTGGGGAACACGACCGGCGAGTTCATGGTTCCGGGCCCTGATGGCACTCCGTATCCGGAGGGTGAATGCGGCAATCTGGATATGATCGATGCATGGGTGTCAGGCGGCGGCTCGGAACCATACAGGTATCGATTCGATGTGGATATGCCGGGGGATGATGCCGGTGCGTTTCATTCGTCCGATTTATGGTTTTCGTTCGGGACGCTCCCTGCGAGCTGGCGGCCGTTTCGAGGCTGGCATTACGATTTGTCCCATGCGATGAACCGGTATTGGACGAATTTCGCGGCGACAGGTGATCCGAACGGTTCCGGATTGCCTGAGTGGACGGCATGCGGACCTGATGGTCAACGATATATGCTGTTCGGTGGATGCCACGATACGCCGGGTAACGTTTCATGCGTCATGGTCAAGTAAGTGAATATAGTATGGTGTGAGCGTTCACTATAGTGCGGTGGAATGTGATGAAGGAGACGGATATGACGCAGGAGACGGAAGCGCTGATCGCGTCCGACGAGGATCTGACCAAACTGTTCGCCGGCAAGCCGACGCAATATCGCAAATCGAAGTCGCTGCCGAAATTCACAGGCGAGGCCATGCGCGCCTGCGCGAAGATCAACCGCATCTTCTTCGATGATCCGGACGAGGCGTACCGTTTGTTTCACGAGCTGGTCCCGGACGCGGGGGAGGGCGTGCAGTTCACGCCGCCGTTCAATGTCGACTACGGCATCGGATTGACCATTGGCCGCGGCACGTTCCTCAACAAGGATTTCATGGTGTGCGGCGGCGGATATGTGACGCTCGGTGAGGATTGCCTGATCGGTCCGCGCTGCACCATCGCCACACCCAACCATGCCAAGGACGCCGCCACCCGCCTGGCGGGCTGGGAGCATGCCAGTGCCGTGACCATCGGTGATAACGTGTGGTTCGGCGCCAATGTGACGGTCACGCCGGGGGTGACCATCGGGTCGAATTCCATCATCGGCGCCGGGTCCGTGGTGACACGTGACATTCCGGAGAACGTCATAGCCGTGGGCAATCCAGCGCATGTGATTCGTGAGATTCCCGAACATGACCCTGCCTTCGCCGATGTGGAAGGTTTGCTGTAGTTTTGCAAACGTTTCATAGGGTGTGTTGACGGCAAATCGATTTCTCCAGCCATGCGATGCAGGTGAGCGCGTAAAGCCTTATACGGAAGCTGTCGTTCATATTGTCGTTTCTATGAGTATGGTTCATGAATCAGCATAGGGCCGGGAAGCCCCATTGTTGGGAAGCTTCCCGGCCCTATGCCTGAATTCCTGCGGTGATGGATCAGCCGCGGGCCTTGGCGTAGGCTTCGTATACGGCTTCGGTCGGTTCGCCGGTCTCCACGCCGTCGATGGTGAGTTGCCATGCCGGAGGCTCGGTTTCGCCGGACAGCACCCAGGCGGCCTGGCGGGCCGCGCCTATGGCCACGTATTCGTCGGTGGCGGGTCGGGTCACGTCCATGCCCAGAATGCTTGGTGCCAGCGTGCGGATAGCTTCGGACTTCGCGCCGCCGCCGATGAGCAGAATGCGCGTGATGCTTGCGCCCAGGGATCGGATGAGCTCCAGGCAGTCGCGCTGGGAGCACAGCAGTCCTTCGACGAAGGCGCGGGCCAGGTTCTCGCGTGTGGTGTTGGCCAGAGTCATGCCGGAGAAGGTGGCGGTGGCATTCGGGCGGTTCGGCGTGCGTTCGCCGTCGAAATACGGCACCAGGGTGATGCCGCCGGCTCCCGGCTTCGAGGCGAAGGCCAGCTTGGCCAGTTCGTCGTAATCCACGCCGAGGGCGGCGCGGCCGGCGTCGAGGATGCGCGAACCGTTGATGGTGCAGGCCAGCGGCAGGTAGTGCCCGGTGCAGTCGGCGAAGCCGGATACGGCGCCGGTCAGGTCGTAGGTTGGGTTCTCGGAGATGGCTGCGGCCACGCCGGAGGTGCCCAGGGAAATGGACACGTCGCCGACGGCCATGCCCAGTCCCAGCGATGCCATGGCGTTGTCGCCGCCGCCGGGGGCGAGCAGGCAGCCGCCTTCGACGTTCTTGCCGGCGATGGCCGGATCGGCCTTGACGGGGGCGGCGTCGCGCGGCCCCAGCACGGTGGGCAGCACGATGGCCTCGGCGTGCGATTGCGCGGCTTCGGCGCCTTCCGCGGCCTCGAGCACCATGGCGATCAGGTCGCGGCGGTATTCGTTCGACGCGGCATCGTAGTAGATGGTGCCGGAGGCGTCGGAGCGGTCGGTGAACAGGGCTTCAAGATGGGCGTCCTCGCCTTCGGCGACCGGGCCGTAACCGGCGATGCGCCAGCTCAGCCAGTCGTGAGGTAGGCAGATGGCGGCGATTTTCTTGGCGTTTTCGGGCTCGTTCTCGGCCACCCATGCCACCTTGGTCAGCGTGTAGGAGGCGACGGGGGAGGAGCCTACGGCCTTGACCCAACGCTGCTTGCCTCGGGCGATTGGGTCTTCCGGCTCGCCGTCTTGTGCGGGCGCTGCGCCGAGCTTTTCGATCAGAGCCGCAGCCTGGGGCGCCGAACTGGTGTCGTTCCACAGCATCGCATCGCGGATGACGTTGCCTTGCTTGTCGAGGATCACCATGCCGTGCTGCTGGCCGCCGACGGCCAGCGCGGATACGTCGTCCAGGCCGCCGGCCTGCTCGGCGGCCTCTTGGAATGCGCTCCACCAGTATGAGGGGTCGACGGATGTGCCGTTCGGGTGTTTGGCCTGCCCGAATCGTACAAGCTCGCCGGTTTCGGCGTCCGTCACGCGTACCTTGCAGGACTGCGTCGATGTGTCGACGCCTGCAACCAGAGTCCTTGCCATAGTTTGTGTTGCCTCCTTGCATGTGCCGTTCGCCGGTGGCGCACGGTTAATAGTTAGATGAATAAACTATACTATAGTAGTGTAGCATCAGGAAAGGCTCTGGAACATCGGTTCGGGGAATTCATGCTGATGCGGCAACACGGCAAACAGGGCAGGGACGGGAACGGCTATGGCATCTCTTCGCAGGATCAATCAGGACGATCTGCGCAATCACAATCTTTCGGTGGTGATCGACACGCTACTGCGTGCCTCCGGGCCGATGAGCCGAGCGGATCTTGCCAAGGAGACCGGGCTGACCAAGGCGACGATGTCGTTGCTGGTGTCGCTGCTGATCGATGCGGGCGTCGTCAAGGAGGGTGAGCCGCAGAACTCGGCCAGCTATGGGCGCCCGTCCACGCCGTTGATGCTGGGAGGCGGCAAGGTGTGCGGCATCGGCATGCAGGTCAACACCGACGGCTATGGATGCATGGCTTTGGACATCAACCACGACATACTCAGGCACGAATGGGTGGATGCCGACATGAGCGGCGTCGAGCCGGACGTCGTATTCGGCAAGCTTGACGCCATGGCCAAGGCGATGGCTGAGGATCTGGAATCGAAACGATGCATCATCGCGGGCGTCTCGTGTGCGCTGCCGGGCTTGGTCACCTCCGACAAGAGGCTGCTCATGGCCCGCAATCTCGGTTGGGAGAATGTCGATCTGACCACGTTCGACGTTATGCGAGGGTATGACGTTACCCCGTGCAATGAGGCGAAGCTGGCCGCCATCGCGCAGATTCCGGGATATGCCTGTGCGCGTGCGGACGTGTTCGATGGCGTGGATTGCGCCGACTCTTTCCTGTATCTGTCGTGCGATATCGGCATCGGCGGCGCGATCGTCCGTGACGGTGAGATCGTGTCGGGAAGCCACGGTTTCGCCGGTGAGATCGGTCACGTGTCGGTGTCTTTGGACGGTCCGCTGTGCGGATGCGGACGACGCGGATGTTTGGAAACGTATGCTGGCCGTCGCGCGCTGGTCGAGGCTTCCGGAGTGGCCGAAAAGAATGCGGCTTCGAGCGGTGAGGCACTGGAGCGTCTGTTGGACGCATGGCATTCCCATGATGTGCGGACCGTGGAGGCCGTCGGACGGGCCATCGACGCGCTGGCCTCGGCCATCGGCTCCGCACTGAATCTGGCCGATGTCGATACCGTGCTGCTGGGCGGTTGGTGGACCGATTTCGGGCCGTTCTTCTACGAAACGCTCGAAAACCGTTTGGAATCGCAGGTCTTGGGGGCGTCGGACATGCAGGTGAGCGTGTCCATCCCGTTGGTGGCCGACCATCCGGCGTTGTACGGTGCCGCGGAAGTCGGCTTGCGCAAATTCATCGACAATCCGCTGACGTTCATCACCGACAAAGCATGATTCCTGAGCGCCGCCGCAACGTCACTCGTGCGCATTGACATATTGCGGATTCTCCACTTTGCCCGTTCCGCCATACCGTTTGAAGCCCCACAGCAGAATGAGGGATTTCGCATACGCCACCCAGGCGATGCCGAAGAGGATGGCGAGAACGCGTATGAACGGTACGAAATATGACAGGCCGGCCGCGAGTACGTCGATGACGACGAGGACGAGCGAGCAGGGGAAGGCTCGCCAGGGGAACATCGCCGATAGCGAGAAGAGCCTGCCGGTGGTGTTGGCGAAGCGTGCCTGCAACGGTGCGGCGTATTCGGCGAACAGCGCCACGACCACGGCGGCGATGACCAGAAGGATCAGCGGTATGTAGGAGGCGTTGGTATCCCACGCCTTCCAGAACGACAGGCCGAAGAGGATGGCGGTGGCGAGGATGGCGACGAGCACCCAGGCCGCAAGTCCCTGTTTGAACTCGCGTTTGAAGCGGGTGAGATATTCCTTGACGAGGCGGATGTCGTCATGCTCGTCATAGGCGAACATTGTGGAATACAATGCCGCGCGTGCCGGGCCGATGGTGACGTTTGGGATCAGCGTGATGAGGTAGACCAGATTAAGCCCGACGAAACGCAGCAGGGTGTCCATGAAACGCCAGAAGGGCGCGTTGATGTTGAACCGCATGAATCCTCCTCGATGATGTGTTCGGCTATTGCCGATAGTACTGTGCCGTATTGTGCGACACGCCCTATTTATAAGATTATAAATAGCTCTCCAAGAGCACTTAGTTTGTTGGAATAACAATACTTTAGCGCCGATGCGGCAAGGGTTTTGCGGCCACTGCCGTCGCTGCAGGAAGCCGCTGAAATGGACGGCGCCGGCACGCTGACCGTGTTCACCCGCATCATCCTGCCGATGTGCACGCCGATTCTGGCGACCGTGGGCATCTTCTCGGCCGTGAACCAGTGGAACTCTTTCCAGGACACCCTGATCTACATGACCGATTCGAAGCTCTACTCGCTGCAGTACCTGCTGTACACCTACATCAACCAGGCGTCCGCACTGGCGAATGCGGCCAAGGCGAATTCGGCGAATGTCGCCGCTCTGGCAAGCGCCGCGACGCCGACCTCGATCCGTATGACGGTTTCCGTCATCGTGGTGCTGCCGATCATGTTCACCTACCCGTTCTTCCAGCGCTTCTTCGTCAAGGGCATGATGCTGGGCGCGGTTAAAGGCTGATTAACAACACAACGATTCTTTTCCCCATAACTGAATATCAGAAGAAGGAATACAAGGAGGTTTCCGCATAGAACTGAAGAAAATCACCACCCGCGCGATTGCGGCTGGCGTTGCGGCTGCTACGCTGCTGTCGCTCGCGGCCTGCGGCAGCGGCAGCAACAGTGCCGACACCAAGGACGACGGTTCCGAAATGACCGTCGAGGTCTTCGACTCGCTGGCCAGCAGCCAGGGTCTGCAAAAGAGCGGCTGGTTCGCCAAGATCGTCAAAGACAAGTTCAACATCAAGCTGAACATCATCGCGCCGAACGTGTCCGGCGGCGATACCGTGTTCGATACTCGCTCCGCTTCCGGCAACCTTGGCGATCTGGTGATTGTCGGTACCGGCAACGGGCGTCTGAACAAGCTGGTCAAGGCCAAGCTCATCGAAGACATGACCCCGTACTACTCCAGCATGAAGAATGTCAAGAAGTACGATTCCGCGGTCAAGTCCATCGCCAAGCAGGCCGGCAAGGATGGCGTGTGGGGTGTTCCTCAGGGTGTCTCCTCCCAGTCTCCGACCGACCCGAGCGAAGGCAACGAGTCGGCTGCCGCACCGTACATCCGCTGGGATATCTACAAGGAGATCGGCTACCCGCAGATCAAGGATCTCGACGGTCTGCTCAATGTGCTTAAGCAGATGCAGGACAGGGCTCGCCAGGATACCGGCAAGGACGACATCTACGCCATGTCACTGTTCAAGGATCGGGACGGCGATGTGATGCAGAACGCCGCATCCATCTGCAGCTGGTTCGGCTACACCAACCAGGGTTCCGTGTTCATCTCCGCCGACGGTAAGGACGTGCAGCCCGCCACCAAGGAGGGCGGCATCTACCAGCAGGCCCTGGAGTTCCTGAACAAGGCCGAATCCATGGGGCTGGTCGATCCTGATTCCACCACCCAGGACTGGGATACCATGCGGACCAAGGTCACCAACGGCAAGACCATGCTGTCCATCTGGAGCTGGCTGGGCAAGCCGCGTATGAACTCCGACGAGAACAAGGCCAAAGGCGTCGGCTTCATGCTGGCTCCGCTTGAGAACATGAAGGTCTATTCCGACGGCTTCCAGCCTGACGGTGATGGCGCCACCATCGTGGCCATCGGCTCCAAGGCCAAGAACAAGGCCCGTCTGGCCAAGTTCATCGACTGGATGTATTCTCCGGAAGGCATCTACGCCTCTTCCTCCAACTCCGGTGGCGCCGCCTGCCCGAAGGATCTGGGCTGCTTCACCACCGACAAGGACGGCAAGAACCCGACCCTGACCAAGTTCGGCCAGCAGGCCATGACCGGCGACCACGCCAACCTGAAGGTCTCCGCCAAGCTTGGCGGCTCCAGCTACGATGACGGCTACTCTAAGCTGAACTTCAAGGCCGTGTCTCAGAACGACATCGACCCGAACACCGGCGAGGCCTACAACCCGCTGCTGTGGAAGTCCAACCAGGATGAGACCGAGCTGTTCAAGGATTGGTCCGCCCACATGGAGAACGCCACCAACGACATCGACTATCTGCAGAAGGCAGGCAAGCTCTCCATCGCAGCCGGTGCGTCCTACACCACTCCACAGGAGGATTCCACGGTTTCCGCCACCCGCAGCTCCGTCAAGTCCGAAACGGTGAACGCCTCCTGGCAGGCCATCACCGCTGCGGGCAAGTTCGAGAAGACCCTTGACGAAGCCCGCACCAAGATCGACAACCTCGGCTACAAGGAAGTCCTCAAGGTCGACCAGCAGAACGCCAAGGACCTGATCCAGGCCCGCAAGGACATCGTCAAGCAGGCCAAGTAATTCCTGGCGTTCCGGCTGGAGCGTTTTCGCTTCGGCCGGAACGCCTCGCCTAATCACATAACCAACAAGGGGCGTCGGACTCTTCGAACCGGGCCGACGCCCCGCAACTCTTCCGGTTCCGCATATTCCGACGGACGTCGTCGTCTCCTTCTTGCCTGTCGGAACTTTTCCGCTTTTTCCATGTCCACTTTCCTCCATGCTTTCGTGAGGAGCGCGTTCGATGATGAATCTCCACACCGTCGAATCGCAATGAAACGAAAGAAAAACGCATGACCGTAATTACTGAAGCCAACAAAACCAAAGCCAGGGAACTGACGGCGCAACTCACGCTGGACGAGAAAATCGCCATTGTGCACGCCGCAGGCCTGTTCCGCAACGGCAACGCCGAACGACTGGGCATTCCGCCGCTCAGGATGGATGATGGTCCGATGGGCGTGCGCGCCGAACTGCATAACGACAATTGGGCGCCGCTGTACAACACCCGTGACTATGTGACCTACCTGCCGTCCGGCTCGGCGGTCGCCTCCACATGGAACCCCGACCTGGCCCGCATGACCGGTGAAGTATTGGGGGAGGAAGCCCGAGGCCGAGGCAAGGACGTGATTCTCGGCCCTTCCATCAACATCAAACGCAGTCCGTTGTGCGGACGCAATTTCGAATACATGAGCGAGGATCCGGTCCTGACCGCCGCGCAAGGTGTGGCCTACATCCAAGGCGTGCAGGAATCCGACGTGGCCGCCTGCGCGAAACATTACGCGGTCAACAGCCAGGAAACCGACCGATTGGACGTTGACGAGACCGTAAGCGAGCGGGCATTACGCGAAATCTACCTGCCGGCCTTCGAAGCGGCGGTACAAGACGGCGGCGTGCTCTCCGTCATGGGCGCCTACAATCTCGTCAACGGCACCAAATGCTGCGAACACAAGCAGCTGCTCGACGACATCCTGCGCGACGAATACGGTTTCGACGGTTTCGTCGTTTCCGACTGGAGCGCGGTGCGCGACACCAAAGCCAGCGCCGAAGTCGGCATGGGCCAGACACCGGAAGGAGGCTTCAAGCTCGATGTCGATCTGCATGTCACGCTCGCCGGCCTGGAGCAGGCCGGCGCCGAAGCCCTGCTCGCCAAAGCCCACGCCATCTGCCCGTACTCCAACGCACTGCGCGGCAACGTCGACGTGCGCCTGCATCTCACCGTCGCTTGAACACATTCACACGGAGCAAACGCCATGAAGAAAATCCTGATGGTCCTTACCTCGCATGACCGCCTGG